>Ga0214472_10004002_pt1 | contig 15577 bp, 12 predicted proteins | sample RVTome_6_FD_207662 | JGI IMG/M metagenome (GOLD analysis project Ga0214472, IMG submission 207662) | Soil microbial communities from uranium-contaminated site in the Upper Colorado River Basin, Wyoming, United States - RVT140D175 | ecosystem: Environmental > Terrestrial > Soil > Contaminated >...
GGAGGCCCGCCCGTGATCCGGCCCATCCTCAAGCTGCACGGCGGCATGGGCGCGACCGGCCCGCTCCTGTTCGTCCGCGGGGGGAAGGGGATCGCGCTAGGGGAGCGGGTCATCGTGGAGCTGCCGGACGCGGCGCCTCGGGCCGGCCAGCTCGTCGAGGTGTCGGAGTCCGTGGCGGTCGTCCAGGTCCTCGAGGACACCGTGGGGCTCGCCGCCGGCCGCGCGACGATCACGCTGACGGGGCAGGTGCCGACCGCGACCGTCGGCGCGGAGCTCATGGGGCGGGTGCTGAACGGTGGCGGACGCCCTCTCGACGGGCTTCCCGACCCGGTGGGCGAGGCGCTCCTTCCGCTCTCGGGTGCCCCGCTCAACCCCATCCTCCGGCTTCCCCCGTCGGACTTCATCGAGACGGGGATCTCGGCCGTCGACGGGCTCAACACGCTGGTGCGCGGACAGAAGCTCCCCGTCTTCTCGGGGCCCGGCCTTCCCGGGATGGAGCTCGCCGCCCGGCTCGCCACGTGGGCCCGCGCCCCGCGCGACGAGCCGTTCGCCGTCGTCTTCGTGGGCCTCGGCGTGACCGACCGCGAGGCCCGGCGCTTCCTCGAGGCGATGGAGGAGGCCGGGTCCGGCGCGCAGAGCACTGTCTACATCAACCGCGCCAGCGACCCGACCATCGAGCGGCTGCTCGCCCCCCGCATCGCGCTGACGCAGGCCGAGCACATGGCGTTCGAGCACGGCCTGCACGTGCTGGTCGTGATCGCGGATATCCTCCACTACTGCGACGCGCTCCGCGAGGTCGGGGCCGCCCGTGAGGAGATTCCCGGCAGGCGCGGTTACCCCGGGTACATGTATACCGACCTGGCGTCCCTCTTCGAGCGTGCGGGGATCGCGCACGGCCGCGCGGGCTCGGTGACCCAGATCCCCATCCTGACCATGCCCGACGACGACATCACGCATCCCATCCCCGACCTCACGGGCTACATCACCGAGGGGCAGATCGTGCTGGGGCGCGAGCTGCACCGCCGCGGCGTCTGGCCTCCGGTCGACGTGCTCCCGTCGCTCTCGCGGCTCATGAATGCGGGCATCGGACCCGGGCGGACGGTGCCCGAGCACCGGGAGTGGGCGAACCAGCTCTACGCGCTCTACGCTCGCGGCCGGGAAGCCCGACTGACGGCGGCGATCGTCGGCGAGGCGAGCCTGGGCGCCGTGGACCGACTGGCGATCGACTTCGCGGACCGCTTCGAGCTCGAGTTCGTGGGCCAGGGCGACGTGCGCCGGACCATCGGCGAGACGATCGCCATCGCCTGGGCGCTCATGGAGTCGTTCCCGCGCGACGAGCTCACGCGGATCTCCGAGGCGACGTGGGCGGCGCGGGGCGCCCCGGTCGACCCAGGAGCTGTCGAGGCATGAGGAAGCTCGTCGACTCCAGGCCCACCCGGCTGAACCTACTGCGGTCGCGGCGGCGCCTCGGGCACGTGCGCGAGGGGGCGGACCTCCTCAGGCGCAAGCGGGAGGCGCTGGTGCGGGAGCTGCTCAGCCGCGCACGCCCGGCGGTCGATGAGCGCGAGCGTATCGGTCGCGCGGCAGCGGTCGCCTACCCGGCCCTCGTGGAGGCGCTCGTCCAAGAAGAGGTCAGAGGCGTACTGGCCTCCGCCGAGCCGCTCCGCGACGTCGCCGTGACAATGAGCTCGACGCGGGTGTGGGGGCTCGACATCGCCTCCGTCGCCGAGGCGCCGCGGCTGGAGCGCACGGTGGAGGCGCGAGGAACTGCGCCGGGTCCGACACCGGCGGAGACCGTGGACGCCGCCGCGGCGTTCGAGACGCTCGCGCAGCTCCTCGTCGAGGCCGCGCCCCGGGAGATGCTCCTCAGGAGGCTCGGACAGGCGGTCGCCCAGACATCGCGCCAGGTGCGGGCCCTCGAGCGACGCGTGGACCCGGCGCTCGCGGGTGCTGTCGCGAGCATGACGAGCCTCCTTGACGAGCGGGAGCGCGAGGAGCATCTGCGGCTCCGGCACTTCCTGAAGAAGCGCCGGCGAGGCTGACTCGTCGCCGTGGAGCCGCGAAGTCGTGACGGGCGTCTTCCTTGACGAGGCAGGGTTCGTCCGTAAGACTACCCATTACCCCTCCCAACATATCGGGATTCTCCTGACACCGTGCCGACCGCGCGCGGTCGATCTTCCAGGAGATTTTCGAGCATCGGCAATCGGTCCTGGCAAACGCCGGAGAGGGAGTATCCACAAGATGTCCTCGTCGAAGAAGCTCGCTCTGCTTCCCCTGGCCGTGCTCGGCCTCGCTGCCGCCTCCGCCTGCGTCGACGAGCGGATCGTCTTCCGGGATCGAGACCTCTTCGAAGAGCCGCTCGCCGCGGCAGGCAGCTTCCTCGGCTACTCCGACCAGTCCACGAAGCTCACCGTCTGCGGCAACTGCCACGTCGAGAAGCAGGGCGACTGGATCGGCACCGCGCACGCCCACGCATGGGTCACGCTGGAGGAGAACCCGGCCCAGCAGGCGTTCTGCGAGGGGTGCCACACCGTTAGCGAGCTCGGCAGCACCGTGACGGACGTGGCGGGCTACAACGCGACGGGCGAGCCGCGCTACCACGACGTGCAGTGCGAGTCCTGCCACGGTCCGGGTCTCACGCACGCGACGAACCCGCTGGATACGAACGCACCGCTTCCTCCGCTCAACGTGGGCGTTGACGCTACGCAGGGATGTGGCGAGTGCCACACGGGCTCGCACCACCCCTTCGTCGAGGAGTGGAATCTCTCACGGCACGGCGAGGGTGCGTCCGCGCCGCAGTATCGCACGCGGGTGAGCGGAGGCTGCAACGGGTGCCACGGGGCCGAGGGAGCGCTGGCAGCCTGGGGCATCAACACGGAGTACCTGGAGAAGGGCGAGAACCAGTCGATCGGCATCACGTGCGCGGTCTGCCACGACCCGCACTCGGCCGAGCATCCGGGTCAGCTGCGCTTCTCGGTGACGACCGCGAACGAAGAGACGAATCTCTGCATGAAGTGCCACCACAAGAGATCGATCCCCGACGAAGGCACGAGCACCCGAGGTCCGCACTCTCCGCAGGGGCCGCTCCTCCTGGGCGTGATCGGCACGGTCGGATGGACGCCGCCCAACTTCGCGTACGACGTCGAGCGCATCCGCGGTACCCACGGGAGCGAGGCCAACACGCAACTCTGCGCCACGTGCCACATAAACTCCTACGAGGTCACCGACTCGGAGACGGGCGACTTCCTCGTCACAGTCACGGGCCACCGCTTCCTGCCGATCCCGTGCGTGGACGCCAACGGCGTTCCGACGGAGGACCAGACGTGTGCCAAGACCGAGGATGAACGGACCTTTGCGTCCTGCACCACGAGCGGCTGCCACGGTGACGCGATCGCCGCACGCTCCGCGCTCGACGCGGCCCAAGGGCGGATCGCGAGTCGCGTGACCGAGCTCGCCGACCTGCTGGCGCAGGTGTCGGCCGACCAGTTCAGCGACACCGATACCATCTTCACCGTCGCCGAGGGCGCGAGGTTCAACCAGCAGCTCGGGGAGATCGAGAGCTCCGCGGTCCACAACCCCTTCCTCACGGAGGCGCTACTCCTCTCGAGCATCGACGCGGTGAGAGAGACGTACAACCTCCCCGCGGCTGCGGGCGGGACGCAGGAAGACCTGAGGACCCTGGTCGGCCGCTGGGGCCACTGATCCGACACGGGCAAGACGATGGACGTTCGCGGCCGTCCGGCGCAGCATCCGGACGGCCGCTCTGCCTGCAGGTGACCGCCATGCGCGCGGCAGCCGAACTTGAAGCCGCGGGGCCGAGGGGCCAATCTGAGCGGCATGGCTGACGCGACTCCCTCCCGGCGCACTCTTCCGCGCGGCCAGCTCGCTCGCTGGGCGCCCCTGCTGCTCGCTGTCACGGGGGTCGCGGTCGGCGTGGGCGCCGCCACGGGTCGCGACGCGGTGGCGCCGAGGCCGGACGTCGAGGCCGCCCGCGGGAGCGTCCCGAGTGTCGATCTGGTCCAGATCCGGCCGCCGTTCACGCACGCCAACCACGGGACGGTCGACTGCGTCACCTGTCACACGGGCACGGATGGGCACGGCAGCCTCTCCGTCACGACTATCCAGGACTGCCGCAGCTGCCACCACACGGAGCCGCTTTCGCAATCGTGCGCGCGGTGTCACGCCGCGGCGGACGCGCCGGACGCCTCGTTCTCCGTGGTGCGCTCGGTCTCGTTCTCGGTCGGAACGCGGGATCCCCAGCGGGAGCTGGCCTTCGCGCATGGCGAGCACTCCGGCATCGACTGCGTGCGGTGTCACACGCGGGGGTCGGCGCTCGCGGTGGCAGCGAACCTCGACTGCGCGAGCTGCCACCAGGATCACCACACGGCGGAGAGCAATTGCGCCTCCTGCCACGTCGCCGCCCCGGTCTCGGCGCATCCGCCGTCCGAGGCGCACGTCACGTGCAGCGGTGCCGCATGCCACCAGCGGGTTCCCTTCGAGTCGGTGCCCCGCACCCGGGCATTCTGCCTGGGGTGCCATCAGGACCTGCGTGAGCACGAGGCCCCCACCGCGTGTGCGGAATGCCATTCGCTACCCGCACCGAGGCCGCAGGCCGGCGGGGGCGGGTGACGATGGCGGGCCGAGCGTTGCGACGGTGCGGCTCGCGTGCGAGGGCCGCGGGGCTCACCGTCGCGGTGGCGCTCCTGCTCCCGGGCAGCGCCCTCGCCCAGAGTTACCGCGGATGGACGTCGACTTCGGTCCAGGTCGTGGAGCTTCGGCCCCTGGGCCTCGACTCCGTGCCCCGCACCGACGTGGTCATGGACGCCGCCGGCCGCTTCCTCTACGAGGGGAATGAGGTGAGCTGCGTGCTCGCGTCAGTCTGCACGGGGTACCTGCCGCTCGACCAGGACCGGACCCTCGCCGCCACGCAGGACCTGAGCCTCACGTTCTGGGGCTTCGGCGTGGAGGGGCTCAGCGTCACCGCGCTGGTCAGGGCGCGCGCGCGCGCGGGAGCCGACGTCGTGTGGCCGCGCTCGGACGACGAGTTCGACGCGCTGTTCGCATACGCGCAGCTCCAGCGGGGGCCGTGGCGCGTGCGAGCCGGCAGGCTGGACATCCGCTCGGGCCTCGGCTTCGCGGCGTTCGACGGCGCGAGCGCCGCGTACAGCCTGCGGTCCCTGCACGGAGAAGTCTACGGAGGACGAAGCCTCGCGCGAGGTCTGCGCGAGCCCCAGAACGAGGCGCTCCGCGGGCTCGACGGCTTCCTACTCGATATGAGCGTTTTGCTCGTCGGCGCGAGCGCGACGGCCCGGCCTTGGAGCACGCAGCTCACGGCACGGTACCAGCGGGAGATCCTGTCCGATCGGTCGAGCCTGGTGAGCGAGCGCGCCTCGGTCGACTTCTCGAGGAGCTTCCCGCGGTTCCGCCTCACCGGCTCGATCGACTACGACTTCATGTTCGAGCAGCCGGGCAAGGGCCACATCACGGTGTCGGCGCCACTCGCCGACGCTCGCTGGCTCGCCGAGGTCAGCGCGCGCCGGTACGTGCCGTACTTCGACCTGTCGACGATCTGGGGCTTCTTCGAGCCCGTGTCGTACTCCGAGGTGACGGCGCGCGTCGGCTGGGCGCCGCAGACGGAGCTGGGCGCTTGGGTTTCAGGGGGCTGGCGCACCTACGGCGACACGGAGACCACCGTCATCCTGCGGCCGATGCGAGACACGGGATGGCGCGCCGACGCGGGCGCGCGATGGCGGGCGGCAGCCGAGTGGTCCGTGGACGGACGCTACCAACTCGAGTGGGGCCCGGGGGGGTTCCTGAGCAGCGCGGACGCTGCGGTCCGCTTCGATCCCACGGAGCGGGTCACGGTCTCGCTCAACGCGATGACGTTCCAGCAGATCGAGGAGTACCGTCTGGGCCAGGGTAGGGCGTTCGGCGGTGGCGTGACCGGCGGCTACGAGCTCGGCGATCGCGCGACGATTGCGCTCGGCGCCTCGCTCATCCGCCACCGCGATGGCGGCAACGTCTTCACGAGCCCCTGGAACCAGGGGCGCGCGTGGTCGTCGATCAGGTTCGACCTCGGTCGCGATCCGGGCCTCGCAGCGCGGGGGGTGGGACGATGACGCGCGGGCTCGTGGTGATGCTCGGTGCCGTTACCTCCGTGGCGCTCGGCGCACTCGCCGCCTCACTCGGCGGCATGCAGGAGACCCCGTTCCCGCACGAGGCGCACCAAGGGCTCTTCCCCCTCTGCACGGGGTGCCACGAGGGCGTTCCGCTCGGGGACGTGGCCGACTACTACCCCGAGCCCGCGTCGTGCAACGGATGTCACGACGGTGTCCGTGAGGCGACGGTCGCCTGGCAGGGGCCCGCCGAGCAGGTCGGCAACGTCTCCTTCGAGCACCGGGCGCACGCCGACGAGCTGGCTACGGCGGGCGATCCCGCGCAGGACTGCTCTGCGTGCCACATCCCGACGGGCGGCGAGCGGCTGGCCGTGGCCGACGAGGTCCAGCTCGGGACGTGCTGGAGCTGCCACGCGCACGAGGCGACCGACCACCAGGTCGACGCGGAGTGCACGACATGTCACGTCTCCCTCGCCGAGACGCGCTTCGACCTGGCGCGCATCGAAGGGCTGCCCACTCCCGCGGATCACGAGTCGGCGACGTTCCTGTCGAGCGATCACGGCCGCCTCGTCCAGGAGAGCGCCGGCCGTTGCGCGACGTGTCACACGCAGGAGCGGTGCGTGACGTGTCACGTGGACGCGGAGCGTGACGAGATCGCGACCTTCCCGGCAGCGCCACCGGGGATGGAGCTCCCCGCCTCGGGCGCACACTACGACGTTCCGGCCAGCCACGTCGAGCGCGATTGGCTGGCGACGCACGGGGTGGGCGCCACGCGTGACACCTGCGCCACGTGCCACACCTCGGACGACTGCGTCAGCTGTCACGTACCGCCCATCCCCAACGCCGTCCGTGCGCTTCCCGCGCGCGCGGACGTCGTGGCGCCGGGCGTACACGTCGCCGCGCGTGCGCCGGAGAGCCACGAGCGGATGTTCTTCCCGCAGGCGCACCCCACGCTCGCGGCAGCGGGTGACGCCTCATGCGCGACGTGTCACGAGGAGTCCTACTGCGTGGGCTGCCACGACGCCCCGATGCAGGGCGGCTATCACGCGGCCGACTTTCTGTCGAGGCACACCGCGAGCGCGTTCGGCCGGGACGCGGAGTGCTCGACCTGCCACAACACCCAGGCGTTTTGTCGCGAGTGCCACGTGGAGGTGGGCCTGGTCCCCGCAGGTGGGGGAAGGCTGGGCCCCGGCTACCACGACGACGGTCCGCTCTGGCTGATCCGCCACGGGCAGGGTGCCCGGCAGAACCTCGAGAGCTGCGCGAGCTGCCACCGGCAGGTCGACTGCGTGCAGTGTCACGGGGTGCTGGGCGCGTTCAAGGTGAGCCCGCACTCCGCGGGGTTCGACGCTGAGCGTGCGTGGGCACGGAGCCCGCGGACGTGTCTCGCATGCCACGTCGGGAACCCCTTGAACGGGAACTAGCCGTGCGAGCGGAGCTGCGCTGGAGCGCGCTGCTGATGGCCTCCGGGCTAGCCGCAGGTTGCGGGGGCGGCGAGGTCTCGGAGGAAGGGCAGCGGGAGCTCGAGCCCGCCTCCGAGGTCGCCGCCGCGCAAGCCTCGCCCGACACGTCGCCCGCGCTCCGCCGCTTCCTACCGGACGCGATGCGGCGCGCGACGAGGGCTGAGACGTTCCCGCACGACGCGCACGGGCAGATCGACTGCGCGGTCTGCCACCAGGTGCCGCAGGGGCATGGCTCGCACGACACGGTCGAGTGCACGTCGTGCCACCGAGCGAGCGCCCTGACGACCGTGAGAGCGCTCACCTCCGACCAGTGCGCATCGTGCCACCACGGCACCGAGCAGGCTTTTGGGTGCGAGCACTGCCATGGAACGCCGGGCACCCTCAGGAGCGCACAGACGCTCGCCCTCGAGGTCTGGGCTGCGCCCCGCACCCGGGAGCTCGACTTCGAGCACGCCCGGCACTCGGAGCTGACCTGCGCGAGCTGTCACCAGACGCCTCCGAGCCTCGTGGCTGCGTCGTGCGCGTCGTGCCACGCGGAGCACCACGTGGCCACGGTGCGGTGCGCGTCGTGCCACACGCCGCCCGCGGCCGGCGCGCACGACGTGCAGGCGCACCTGACGTGCAGCGGGTCCGGATGCCACAGCGCGCCCCTCGTGGAGGCCATCGCCGACACGCGTGCGGTTTGCCTCGTGTGCCATCAGGCGCAGGAGGACCACGAGCCCGGCGGGAGCTGCATCGAGTGTCACCGCGTCCGCCCCGGCCTCGGTGGGAGGCTCGGCCGGTGAGCGGGGCGCGAGTGGCGTGGACCGTGACGGTCGCGGCGCTGGCGCTCGTGCCGGCGGCGGCCGGGGCACAGACGCTCCCCACGTCGGAGGACTGCCGCGACTGCCACCTCGGGCTCCCGGACGTGCGCCTCTCCGCCCCGGCGCGCTCGTACGAAGGCGACGTGCACGCCGCGGCGGGATTCGGATGCCTCGCGTGCCATGGAACCGGCGGCGCGGACCGTCTCGACCCGGCGGCCGGGTTCCTGAGCGCCCCGCTTCGTGGTGAGATCCCGGGAATGTGCGGCCGGTGCCACTCCGACGCCGCGTTCATGCGGCAGTTCGATCCCGGGCTCCGCGTCGACCAGGTGGCCGAGTATTGGACGTCCGGCCACGGCGAGCGCCTGCGCGACTTCGACGATCCGGGGGTCGCCACCTGCACCGACTGTCACGTCGCGCACGCGATTCGCCCGCCGGACGATCCGGCCTCGTCGGTGTACGCGGCCAACATCGTGGCGACGTGCGGGCGTTGCCACGCCGACCCGCAGCATATGGCGGGTCGCGACATCGATACGGATCAGGTGGGGGCGTATCGCTCCAGCGTGCACGGCGGGCTGCTCTTCGACGACGGGGATCTCTCCGCGCCTGTGTGCAACGACTGCCACGGCAACCACGGCGCGGCGCCCCCAGGCGTCGCGTCGGTACGCAACGTTTGCGGCCAGTGTCACTCCGTGATGGCGGACTACTTCGACCAGAGCGGGCACGCGGAGATCTTCAACGCGAGTGACCTCGCGGGCTGCGCGCTCTGTCACGGCCACCACGCGGTGCAGCCGGCGTCGGACGAGACGCTCGGCGAGCGCTCGGTCGACGTCTGCCTGACGTGCCACACGCCGCCGGACACGCTCGGGCTCGAGTTCGAGCGTATGCAGGCGGTGCTCGACACGCTCGAGATGGCCCGGCAGGCGAGCCTGCGGGTTCTGGAGGAGGCCGAGAACATGGGCATGGAGGTGAGCCAGGCGCTCTTCGAGCTCGGGGACGTGAACAACATCCAGACCCGCGCGCACAGCGCGATCCACTCGTTCCGTGTGGATCCGGTGCGGGAGCAGGTGACGGCGGGGCTCGAGATCACGACCCGGGCCGAGGAGCGCGGCCTCGAGGCGCTCGGGGAGCACCGCTTCCGCCGCGTCGGCCTCGGCCTGTCCTCGGTGGTTATCGTGCTGTTGATCATCGGGTTGCTGCTCAGGATCCGCGACCTCGAGAGAGCGGAGGAAGCATGAAGGGTGAACAGGCGACGGGAACCGGGAACGTCACGCGCAAGCGATTCGTCGACTGGCTGCTAGGGACCAGCGCCGGCGGCTTTGTCGCGGCGGTGTTCTATCCGGTCGTCCGCTACATCATTCCGCCGGAGGTCCCGGAGTCGGCCGTGAGCAGCGTCACGCTCGCGTTCACCGCCGACGACGTACCGGCGAACACGGGCCGCATCTTCAAGTTCGGGACGCGCCCGGGGCTGCTCTTGAAGACGCCCGGCGGCGAGCTGCGCGCGTTCTCCGCGCGCTGCACACACCTCGACTGCACGGTGCAGTACCGGGAGGACCTCAACCACATCTGGTGCGCCTGTCACAACGGGCACTTCGACCTGGCTGGACGTAACATCGCCGGCCCTCCGCCCACGCCGCTCGAGCGCTTCGACGTGAACGTCCGGGGTAGCCAGATCGTCGTGAGCCTCCGGGGCTGATGGCCACAGCGTCCCCACCCGATGTGCCCGCGGCCGACGCGCCCGCACCCGTCGGGCGCGGGGGCCGCATCTCCGCGTTCGTCGGCTGGCTCGACGACCGGATCGGCTTCACGGCGATCATGCCGCTCATGCGCAAGAAGGAGGTGCCCGTCCACCGGCACTCCTTCTGGTACTACATCGGCGGGATGGCGCTCTTCCTGTTCGTGCTCCAGATCGCGACCGGCATCCTGCTCCTCTTCTACTACCGGCCGAGCGCGGAGGGAGCGTTCGAGTCGATCCAGTTCCTGATGGCCGAGGTCGAGTTCGGCTGGCTGATTCGCTCGATCCACTCCTGGGGCGCGAACCTCATGATCTTCATGGCGTTCGTGCACATGATCAGCGTGATGCTCCTGAAAGCGTACCGGGCGCCGCGCGAGATCACGTGGATGACCGGCGTCGGCCTCCTCTTCGTGTCGATGGGCCTCGGGTTCACGGGATACCTGCTCCCGTGGAACGAGCTCGCGTTCTTCGCGACGCGCGTGGGAACGGAGATCCCGGGCGTTCTGCCGGTCGTAGGACCCTTCATCCGGGACCTGCTCCGGGGTGGCGAGGACATCTCAGGCGCGACGCTCACCCGGTTCTATGCGCTGCACGTCTCGGTGCTTCCCGCGCTCGCGTTCATGCTCGTCGCCCTGCACGTGCTCCTCGTCCAGCGGCACGGCATGAGCGTGCCGCCCGGCATCGAGGCCGAAGGCGGGCCGAGACGGTCCATCAAGTTCTTCCCGCATTTCCTGCTCAGGGACCTCGTCGGCTGGCTCGCGGCGCTCGCCATTCTCGCCGCCGCGGCCGCTTTCTTTCCCGCCCACCTCGGCGTGAAGGCGGACCCGTTCGCGTCGGCGCCCGCGGGCATCCAGCCCGAGTGGTACTTCATGTTCATGTTCCAGACGCTGCGGTACCTGCCCCCGGAGATCCTCGGGATCGAAGGGGAGCTCGTGGGGATCGCGGCGTTCGGCGTGGCCGGGCTCGTCCTCCTCGTGGTGCCTTTCCTCGACAGGCCCGAGGCGCCCGATGCCAAGCCTAGCAAGCTCTGGAGTTACCTGACGTACGCGGCCCTCGCGTACATCCTGCTGCTCACTTACCTGGGCTACACGTTCGATCCCACGACGTGAGGGACGGGGGATCGATCTCCGACGCTACGGCGCCCACGCGGGTCTGCTGAGGACCCCCGGCTGGAACGTGGCCAGGAACGCGACCACGTCCCACGTCTCCTCCACCGAGAGGACGATCCCCCACGGCGGCATCGAGGACCCGTGGACTGCCCGGCCGCCCTCGCGGATCCTCCGGAATACGGCCTCCCAGTTCCGGGCGGCGATCAGGGTGTCCGTCGTGAAGTCCGCGGGTGGCATCTGGATCAAGGACCCGGAGGCCGTTCCGTCACCTCGCCCGCTCAGCCCGTGGCAACCGGAGCAGCGGTAGTCGTACAGCCGCTCACCGGCCAGAGCGCTGCCGAGGATCTCGGGCGGATACGAGAGCGCCGGGATGAAGGAGAGCGCCTCGGTGAACCGCTCCGGTCTCAGGAGCGAGGACACGTACTGCATGTGGGGGTGCCTGGGATCCACGCCGGCCACACCCGCGCTGAACCTCTGCCCGAGTCCCTCCGCCGAGGCCCCGGCATACTCCTGCGTGTGGAACGACGGTGGCGCAGGGATCGATCCCGCCTGGACCGCCGGCCCGTCACCCCGCCCGGCGTTGCCGTGACACGTCCAGCACATCGTCTCGTAGATGACGCGCCCTTGTTCCTGCATGGCGGTCAGGGGGAAGGGCGCGCTTCCCGATGCGACCGCGTCCGTCTCCGTCGCGGGTGAATCCGACGGTCCGGCGCAGCCGACGAGCGCCGCGCAGACCGCCACCATCGCGAGCTTACCCATGGTACCTCCGAGATGCTGTCGTTCTCCCAACCCCACGTCGAAGTCCCACGGGCGGGCGGGGCAGAGCCCCGGAGGACACCTCAAAGTTGGTGTTCACCCTCCGGGATCGTCTGTAGGACGAAATCCGATGGCCCGGAGGGGAGAACCCCTGCATGTATCGGGTAGGTACAATGCCTCCCCCTCAGCGCGTCAGCCCGTACACGATGTAGTTGATGCCAAGCCGGAACGCGTCGTTGGTGGGGTCGACGCCGAAGTAGCCCTGAGCGGCATATTCCCAGTACTCGGCGAGATCCGAGTTGTGGTTCGCCAGCACCATGATGCGCTCGCCCGGATCGTTGTCCTCGAAGATCACCCGGTAGCTCGGCGTCACGCGCACGAGCGGGTGGGGCACGTAGATGTTCTCGACATAGAAGAAGGTGTCGAAGATGGGGTGCTCGGGGCCGATCTCGACCCACTGGCCCTCGGGCAGCGCCTGCGCCATCTGGTCGGCCATGTTGTACCACTGGTCTTCCTCGAAGTCGTCGAAGATCAGGAAGCCGCCCTTGAGCAGGTACTCGCGGAGGTTGGCGGCTCCCTCGGGCGTGATCCCCCACGTGCCAGGCTCCGATATGTAAAGGATGGGGTGCAGGAAGATCTCGTCGTCCTCGAGCTCGTAGACGCTGCTCCCTTCGTCCGCCGTGGTGGCGCGGACGGCGGTGAACTCGTTCAGCATCGTTTGCATGTTCAGGTCCGCCATGGGGTAGTCGTGGTTCCAAGCGGAGCCTCGGAAGCCCCATGACGAGCGGCCCGACGCGTAACGGATGCGCGTGAAGGTGAACCTGCCGTCGTAGGGGACGGTGTAGCTCCGCTGAAACTGGGGCGCGCGTGGAGCGGGGCTCGCCAGCACGATCCCCGTCGCCGCCACCACGGTGGCGGCGAGGCAGGTGGTCAGCGTGAGACGCATGGGAGGGGGCTCAGACGGCGTCCGAGACGGACGTGAAGTTGAAGTCGTGGACCTCGAGCGGCGGCACCACGACCGCGGAGCTCACGCCGCCGGCCTCCGACAGCAAGACGCGCTCCGGCACGCCGAGCCTCTCGATGTTGGCGAGCACGTGGATCGGGGACTCGTTCCAGCGCAGGTTCTGCACCGGTCCCGTGACGCGGCCGTCCTCGACGAGGAAGGTGCCGTCCCGTGTGAGCCCGGTGTAGAGGATCGAGCGCTGGTCGACGCTCCGCATGTACCAGAAGCGCGTGACGAGCAGGCCGCGCTCAGTGTTGGCGATCATCTCCTCGACGCTCGCGCTTCCGCCCTCCATCGCGAATCCCGCGGCGAATCCCGTCGGCCGGACACCCTGTCGCTGCGCCCAGTAGCGATCGTACGCGAGGTTCCCGAGCGTCCCCTCCTCGAACCACGTCATGCGCCGGTTCGGCAGTCCCTCGGCGTTGAACGGCGTGGTGAAGAGTCGGGGATCCGCAGGGTCGGAGCGGAGGGTGACGCGCTCGTCGAGGATCTGCTCCCCGATGCGGGTTCCGCCCCCCGGCCGCGCGAAGAAGGAGCGGCCCTCGTCGGCCGCGCGCGCCGAGAGCGCCCCGAAGAGGAAGTTGACGATGCTCCCCACCGCATGCGCTTCCAGGATCACCGTCCAGCGTCCCGGCTCGACGGGACGGGGGTTGCGCGATGCCTCCGCCTTCTCGACGGCGCGCCGCGCGAGCGCCTCCACGTCCACGTCCCCCCAGTCGAAGACGTTGGTTCCGGCCCACCCCGAGCCGGTGCCGTCCGCGGTTCGGACGGTCGTGCTGAACGCCGCGCCCGTCCTACGGGCGAAGGCGAAGAGGCCCGCCGACGTGGCGACCGCGTCCGAGCCCGCGCTGGTCGGGAGAAAGCCGGTGGCCACGAGCCCGCGTCGCCGGGCCGCGTCCGCGACCAAGCGAGCGGCCGCAGCACGCTCTTCGTCCGACAGGGTCGCCGTCGACTCGAACCACGGATCGGCGTCTGGATACGTCTGCGGGCCGAGTTGGCCCAGGTACTCGGGGTCCTCCGGGGAGAGTCGCGCGAGCCCCTCGCTCGTCTCGACCACCCGCCGGAGCGACTCGTCGTCCAGCCGGTTGGTTGTTGCCGTGCCGACGCGCGGGCCGAATGCGCTTCGCACGGTGACCGAGGCGTCGCTCACATCGCCGGACGTCGTGATCTGGTTTCCCGCGAAGCGCGTGTTGGTCTCGCGCCCGCTCTGGATGTTCACGCGCGCTTCGTCGGCGCGGGAGTGCTCCAGCACGCGCCGTGCCAGATCGCGCGCTTCGGCCTCGGCGAGAAGCTGCCGTGTCATCGCGCTCACGCCGCACCCGTGTTGATCACCGTGACGCTTCGGTGCCGCGACGGCACGCACGAGTGGGAGACGGCGTTCGACTGGGAGGGCTGTCCCTTCCCGTCGTTGAACGCGCCACCCATGAAGTACGTGCTCGGCCCGCCGATCAGGTCCATCGAGTTCCAGAACTCGGGGGTTCGCATCTGATACGCGACGTCCTTGAGCATGCCCACCACGCGTCCATCGCGGATCTCGTGGAAGACCTGTCCGCCGAACTGCGCGTTGTAGCGCTGCTGGTCGATCGAGAACGAGCCGTCGCCGTCGATCAGGATGCCGCGATCGACCCCATCGATGAGCTCCTCGAGCGAGACGTCGCGATCCGGGTGCGGCAGGAGGTTGAGGTTGGGCATTCTGTGGAACTGGACATCGGACCAGCTCTGGGCGTAGGACTGCCCGTGCGACGTCGTCGGCTGGTCGCTCTGCGCGTACCAGTCGCGCAGATGGTGCACCGACTCCCGCGTCGTCTGGAGGTCCGAGAGCACGCCGTCGCGCACGACGAGGTACTCGCGCGGCGCGACGCCCTCGTCGTCCCACCCCGCGGCGGACAGCGAGCCGGGGCTCGAGCGCTCCGCCTGCACGTTCATGAAGTCGGGGCCGTAGCGGAAGCGTCCGAGGTACTCCTCGAGCGGCCAGATGAACGAAGTGCCGGCGTAGTTGGCCTCGTACCCCATGATCCGGTCGAGCTCGGTCGGGTGCGCGATGCTCTCGTGGATGGTGAGCCAGAGGTGGGAGGGCAGGAGCACCAGGTCGTACGTGCCCGGATCGACGCGACGCGCGCTCAGCTTGCGCACGGCGTCCTCGGCCCAGCCGGGCGCGCCCGCCACGAGGTCCGCGTCGAGCGCGTGCTCGTAGCCGAGCCCCATGGGCTGCACGTCCGTGGAGGTGCGCGTCTGGAAGTCCGAGCCGTCGTCCGCGACGGCGGTCACCGTCATGCGCGGCAGCGAGCGGAAGAGCACCTGATGCGTGAACGTCCCCTCGGTCGAGGCGAAGCTCTTCTCCAGCCGCAGGAAGGACATGGACGAGTTGACGAAGCGGACGCCCCTGACGCCGAGCGCTCCGCGGTTCGCCTCGAGCAGCAGGTCGACCTTGTCCTCGATCGGGATGGTGAAGGGATCGATGCGGGCCGACGCGCGCCACCGCCCGTCGGGCACCGTCGGCGCGGGCGCCAGCTCCACGGGCTCGTGCAGGCCCGCGCGGTTCGCCCGTGCCTGGAGTACCGCCCGCCGCGCCGCATCGGCGACCGAGTCCGGCCC
>Ga0214472_10004005_pt1 | contig 15576 bp, 15 predicted proteins | sample RVTome_6_FD_207662 | JGI IMG/M metagenome (GOLD analysis project Ga0214472, IMG submission 207662) | Soil microbial communities from uranium-contaminated site in the Upper Colorado River Basin, Wyoming, United States - RVT140D175 | ecosystem: Environmental > Terrestrial > Soil > Contaminated >...
GAGATCGCGGCTGGGAGTGACGGCCGCATGTCGGTCGAGGTGATGGGCCGGTCGGCGGGTGGGCGCGAGCTTTACCTCGTCACGATCAACGCCCTCGACACCGTCCAGCAACGGCAGGACTTTCACACCTGGGAGCAGATGAGGAAGATCGCTCTAACGGATCCGTTCCGGGCGCAGGCACTCCTCGACGCCGGCGGCGACGCCGTCAAGGTCCCGCTCTACGTCCAGTCCGGGATCCACGGAAACGAGTACGAGGGCGTGGACTCGTCGATGCAGATCATCGAGCACCTCGCCACGACGCCGTACGGCGCCGACCCCGAAGTCGACGCGATCCTCGACCACGCCGTCGTGCTCTTCAACATCGTTCAGAACCCCGACGGTCGCGTGGCCGGCACCCGGACAAACGCCAACGGCTTCGACCTGAACCGCGACTTCCTGACCCAGTCCCAGCCGGAGACCCAGGCCTCGGTCGAAGTGATGCAGGAATGGCTGCCGCCGGAGGTTCTCGACCTGCACGGCTACCTGACGCCGGTGATGCTGATCGAGGCGACGACGAAGCCGCACAACCCCAGCATCGAATACGACCTGTGGCTCAAGTGGAACCAGGGGCGCATCGACGCGAACGAGGCCGCGCTCAACGCGGCGGGCCACGGCGTCCAGCGCCCGATCAACGATTGGTGCGAGAACGCGGACCTGCCTCCGCCCAGCGGCATCTGCCCCGGAGGCACGCCGCCCGGCCCGGCGGTGGCCGAGGGCTGGGACGACTGGGGCCCCTTCTACACGCCCATGTACGCACAGCACATCGGGCTGAACGGCTCGACCGTGGAGATGTGCCGGCTCGACTCGTGCGGCGGGCGAGCCGGCTCGCGCGAGCAGCAGTACATCACGACCTGGTCGACGCTCCTCTACGACCTCGAGAACCGGCATGAGCTCCTCTCCGACGAGCTCGAGATCTACCAGCGCGCCGTCGTCAACGCGCCTCGGCCGGCGTGCTGCCCGGCGCCGTTCGACGTCGACAACAACTGGATGACCGAGTATCCGCTCGCATACGTAATCCCGGTCGGAGAAGGGCAGCGGAGCAACCCCGAGGCGAACCGCCTCGTCAACTGGTTGCTCGCGAACGGCATCCTCGTCGAGCAGCTGAAGCAGCAAGCCACGTTCGGTGGACAGACGTTCGGGAAGGGGTCGTACCTCGTCTGGATGAACCAGGCGCGTCGCGGCCTCGCCGACACGGCGCTCTCGATCGGCGTCGACGTCTCGTCCCGGATCAGCATCCTGTACGCGCCGCCGGCCGCGTGGAGCCACGGCTACCTCTGGGGTGCGGACGTCGTGACGATACCGAGGGGCGCGGCCTTTCTCCCGCAGGCGAACGTCGTCTTCAAGCCGAGTGCGCTCCCCGGCGGCGTGGAGCCCGGGCCGACGGCGAACTACGCACTCGAGATCGACTCCGCGACCGCCGTCAGGACGCTCAACAGCCTCGTCGGCCGCGGCATCGCGGTACGGCTCGCCCTGGCTTCGGCGGCGACGCCGGACGGTGAGACCATTCCGGCCGGGAGCGCGATCTTCGCCGGGGATCCGGCCACGAAGACCGTCCTGGCGGAGACGGGACGGGCCAACGGCCTCACGTTCCGCCGCGTCGCTGGCCCGCTGCCGGCACTCGATCCCATCGACGGCGTCCCGCGGATCGCCGTCCTCACCGGCGCCGTGAACCAGGACGTCTGGTCGCTGCGGAATCTCGGGTTCTCAGCGGATCCGGTGTCGACCGGGACGATCAATACCGCGGCGACGGATCCATTGCTCGGCTACGACGTCATCTTCAACACGGGGAGCTGGCCCCCGGCCTCCCAGCCAACGGCTCGCTCCCGTCTGACGGAGTTCTTCGCCCGCGGCGGCGGCTACATCGGGGCGGGGTTCTTTGCCGCCGGGTTCCTGACCAACGGCGGGCAGGTCACCGATCTGACCGCCGCGAGACGGAGCGGCAACGGACGGAGCGGCATCATCAACTGGCTGAACGAGGGCGGTTCCGCGAGCCCGATCGTCGGGTCGTACCCGGCTCGGGACACGGCGATCGTCGATCCGCCGACATGGTTCACGTCCGTGCCGGCGACGATGAGTGTGGCCGGCCGGTTACCGACCGAGGGCTTCTTCGCCGCAGGCCTCTGGGCCTTCGACGCGGAATCGGCGACGGCGCCGGGCTCGGCGGTGATCGCCCACGGGACGAATACCGCCGGAACCGCGCGGCTAACCTCCTTCGCGATGAACCCGCTCTACCGGGCCGACCCCGAGCGCGAATGGCCGATGGTGGGCGCGGCGGCCTACTGGGCCGACCGGTAGGCGTAGCCTGAGCCAGGGGCGGGTTAGCCCCCGCCCCTGGCTCAATGGCCGGTCAGCGGCCCGGAATCCGTTTCGAGCGCCGATGTCTCCGGTGAAAGGCGTCAGGGCGAGAGGTCAGCGCAGACCTCGCCGGTGACGTCCTCCGTGAAGCTGCCGGTCGAGAGGTCCTCGACGCCGTTGAACGAGAGGCTGCCCGTCGCTCCCTCGAGCTTGCCCGTTCCGCTGATGCTGGACGTCGTGGCATTGAACTCGCCGGTGGCTACGTCCAACGTCCCGCTGACCTCAGCGGTCAAGGTTGCCTTGTTGACGGTGAAGACGATGGTGCCTTCGAACGAGGCGACCGTCCCCGAGAAGCCGATGATGACGAAGGAGGCCTGCGTCGTTCCGTGGAGCAGGCCGCCGCCGATGATCTGCGCAGTCGTCTGTCCGCCGCCGAGATCCTGCCCAAACCCTTTCGCGTTGATGCTATGGCAGGAAACCGCGCCGCGAGCGGCCGCCGGCACGGCCGCAGCGGCGACGAGCAACGTCACGACCAGAACGGTCATGCCAGCCTTCATTCCTGACCTCCCGATAAGAGCGTTGGCCGCGCGATCCTAACGCGGATTCGCCAGCATTTTTGAAGATCTTGGCTCCGGCTGGTTGCCGTACGGCCGCTGACCTTGAATACGTTGGGCGGTTGCGTTAGAACACGCCGTACCGTAAGGCGATCCCCGATGGGGAGGAAGGAGGCTGCGAGGCGGAGGAAGGAGGCTGCGGCATGCAAGGGTCTAGACCACCTTCGAGGAGACTTCGTCCTTTCGAGCACAAAAGGAGTAAGGCCCTATGAAGCGCCTCACACGCACATTGCTGAGAACAGCCTGGCTCGCCGCGATCCTGATGGGGATCTTAGGCCTCTTCGCGACGCCGGCCCAGGCGACACACGCGACTACGTACCAGGTCGGCGACGTCTTCGTCGCTACAAGTAACAGCACGGTCCAATGGCGCGAGGCCAACGGCACGCTCCACGCGGTCCTGACGACGCTCCCCAGCCCGGCCACGACGGGCATGGCCTTCGAGGAGTTCGGCGACCAGGAGCTCTACGTCACCGGCTTCAACGGGAACGTCGTGAGCAAGTTCAACAACATGGGCGTTCTCCAGGGGGGGTTCGGGAGCGGCTACGACGCCAACCCTGAATCCATCCTCTTCGACGCGAACGGCAACGCGTACGTCGGCCAGGCGGACGGCAACCGGGACATCCTCAAGTTCGACCTGGCAGGTACCCCGCTGGCCTCGTACAACGTGGCCACGACAGCCAGGGGGAGTGACTGGATCGACCTCGGCGCCGACCAGTGCACGATGCACTACACGTCCGAGGGCACCGAGGTCAAACGCTTCGACGTCTGTACGAACACGCAGCTCTCGGACTTCGCGCCCACCGGGACGCTGCCTGGCAGCAACGCGTATGCGCTCCGCCTGCTCGTTGCCGGCCAGGTCGGTAGCGGCGGCCTGCTCGTCGCCGACACCCAGGCAATCCACCGCCTGGACAGCGGCGGGAACATCGTGCAGAGCTACGACGCGCCGGGGGAGAACTGCTGGTTCGCGCTCAACCTCGACCCCGACAGCACGTCGTTCTGGAGCGCGGACTTCTGCACCTCGAACGTCTACAAGTTCGACATCGCCACAGGGGCGATTCTGCTCTCGTTCAACACCGGGACGCCCACGAACACGGTCTTCGGCTTGACGGTCAAGGGCGAGCTCACCGTGTCGCAGCGCGTCCTGACGCTCGATCCGGCGACCGACGAGAACCCGGTGGGATCGACCCATACGGTGACGGCAACGCTCACCGACGGCGCCGGGACTCCCATAGCCGGCGCGACCATCCTGTTCAGCGTCAGCGGGGCCCACACGACAGCCGGAGCCTCGGTGACCGACGCCAACGGCCAAGCCCAGTTCAGCTACGCCGGGACGAATCTCGGCAGCGACACGATCACAGCCTGTTACGACGCGAACACCAACGGGATATGCGATCCGAACGAGCTTACGGCGACCGCGACGAAGAATTGGGTCGTCGGGCCGCCGGCGAGCCTCACGCTCGAGCCGCCGACGGACACGAACACCGTCGACGAGCAGCACTGCGTCACGGCGACCGTCAAGGACCAGTTCGGCAACCCGACGCCGGGCATCACGGTCCGCTTCAGCGTCACCGGCTCCGTGAACACGAGCGGGTCGGCGACGACGGACGCGGCCGGCCAGGCGCAGTTCTGCTACACGGGCCCCGGCCTGCCGGGAGCGGACGTGATCACGGCCTACGCCGACACGGATAACGACAACGTGAACGACGCCACGGAACCCGAGGACACGGCGTCGAAGACGTGGGTCATCCCGGCGAGCACCGAGGGCTGCAAGGTCACCTACGGCGGCGGGATCACGGCGGCCAACGGCGACAAGGCGACCTTCGGCGGCAACGCGAAGGCCGACGGCCTGAAGGGGCAGGAGGAGTACCAGGATCACGGTCCTGCCGCCGACATGAACGTCCACTCGATCGACGTCCTGGCAGTCGTGTGCAGCGCGGACGGCACGATGGCCAGCATCTTCGGCACTGCGACCGTCGACGGAAGCGGTTCGTTCGACTACCGGATCGACCTGAAGGACCTGGCCGAGCCGGGGAGCAGCGACACGTACCGCATCCGCCTCTCGAACGGCTACGACTCGGGCGAGCAGGTCCTCGAAGGAGGCAACGTCCAGATCCACTAGCCGAGCAAGCACACGAAGCACGGAGGGGCCCGCTCGGCGGGCCCCTCCGTGAGCTCCACCGTGCAGGGCGGAGTTCAACCAGCCGTAGGGCGGGGCGGAAGACCGCCCCGCCCGCCTTGATTTCTTAGGACTCGCTCGGCTTGAAGAGCGCGAACGCCGCGCCCGTCGGATCCGTCAAGGCTGCGAACCGGCCGATGCCGGGGATGTCCATGGGATCCACGATCTTCTGGGCGCCGAGCTCCTCGGCCCGCTTGCAGCTCGCGTCGACGTCATCGGTCCCGATGTACGTCAGCCAGTTGGGCGGCATGTTGGGCTGCCTGATCGTCATGCAGCCGGCCCGCTGCTCGCCACCGGACTCGAAGATCGTGTACGTCATGCCCCCGCCCATGTCCGTGTCGTTTGCGGACCAGCCGATGACCTCGCCGTAAAAGGCTTTCGCGCCGTCGACGTCGGTTGTATGGAGCTCGTCCCAGACGAAGACGCCTTCCGTTGGGGTCCAGTCCTCGGACGCAGAGGAGAACACTGAGAACGCCGCCCCCTGCGGGTCGCGGAGGACTGCCATGCGGCCGACCTCCGGGATGTCCATCGGCGCCGCGAGGATCGATCCGCCTGCGGCTTCGGCTCGAGACACCGCCTCGTCGACGTCCTCGACGCCGATGTGCCCGAGCCAATGGGGCGGAGCTCCGCCCTGGGCGGGGCCGAAACCGCCGTGCATTTCCCCGTTCACGGTGATCATCGGATAGTCCATCTCGCCCGGCTTGAACACCTCGGTCTCCCAGCCCAGGAGCTTCGCGTAGAAGTCGCGCGCCTTCTCCGGATCGCCTGAGATGTGGTCGTGCCAGACGTAGCGGCCCACGGCCGTCTTCACAGTGCTCATTTGTCTCTCCTTGTCTTCGCTGTCTGCGTGTCGGCAACGCTATCGTGCATACTTCGACAAAGCAAGTATCAACTTCTTGTTTCGAAGTGGAAACGGACCGGAGCTACGGGCAGTTCTGCGGCCTTGCACGCGCTCTCGATCTTGTGGGGGAGCGTTGGGCCTTCCTCGTCGTGCGGGAGCTCGCGCTCGGCCCCAAGCGCTTCAAGGACCTGCTGGGCGGGCTTCCTGGTGTCAGCACGAACGTCCTCGCCGTTCGGCTGCGCCAGCTCGAGCGCAACGGCATCGTCCAACGCCGAGTCCTGCCTCCTCCAGCCGGCTCGACCGTCTATGAGCTGACCGAGTACGGCCGGGAGCTCGAGCCGGCCATGCTGGCGCTGGGCAGGTGGGGCGCCCGTTCCCTGGGGGCCCGTGGAGAGCGCGAGCTCCGATCGCACTGGCTGGCTCTCGCCCTCAAGGCGATGTTTCGCCCGGAAGCTGCAAATGGCCGGGCGCGAACCTACGAGGTTCGACTCCAGGACGGGTCATTCGTCGCTCGGGTCCAGCGCCGGGCGCTCAAGGTGACTGCGGGGACGGCTGAGGATCCCGATCTCGTGCTCGAAACCGACGACGACGGGCTCGTAGCCCTACTTGCCGGCGCCCCGCAGGACGGGGTCCGGGTCGTTGCCGGTGATCCCGGCGAGCTCGACCGCTTCGTCGAGCTTTTCCGCTTCGAGCCCTAGGCGCGGGAGATTTCGGGCTGTCGGCGGAAACCCGTGCGCGTGGTAGCGCTCGCGCGCGCAAAGCTGCGTGCGGCCCGCTCGTCGACGGCCAGCGTCACCGGGCCGTGGACGATCAGCCCGTCGCCGCCTCGCTCCTTGAGGAGGTCGACGAAGAAGCTCTCGGCCAGCCACTCGCGGCCCGGCGCCACGGTCGCCTGCACTCGAATCCGTGCCAGTACCGGCGACATTTCGTCCACGGCTGCAATCCACGGTCGGCGGATGAAGGTCGTCGGCCCTTCGGGAAGCAGCTTCGAAACCTCGTCGATCAGCTCCTCCGCCTCAAGGCGCTTGCTCACGAAGATTTCGATGGCGAGCTCTTTCACACCGTGAGGGAGCACCCGTACGGCGAGGATCTGGGAGTTGTGCACCTGGATCACCTCGCCGTTCAGAGCCCGGAGCTTGGTGCGGCGCAGCGAGACGTCCTCGACGACGCCCTGGAGCTCGTGCCCGGCCACGATGACGACTGTGTCGCCGACCGAGTACCAGCGCTCGGCGAACATGGCGAGCCCGGCGATGATGTCGACGAGGATTCTCTGGACCGCGAAACCGGACACGATCAGGAGGAACGAGGCACCGGCGAGCGCGGCCAGACGGTCGACTCCTCCCGTCAGCTGGGCAACCGAGAGAAAGACCGCAGCGGCGAACGCTGCGTAGCCGATGCCCGTGCGGATGACGCTTACAAGCGTCTCGCGCCGCTTCAGGTCAGCGATCTTGCCGGTCTCCTCGACGTCGCTCTCGGCGTGTCGACGGTCGTGCCAGACGAGGACGCGCCGTGCCACCGCCGCGCTGACGCGCGAGACGATGAAGGCAAGCGCGAAGAGCGCCGTGATGACGACGACCCTTCCCCAGGGCGAGGAGAGGGGCGTATTGTCGTTCAGCAGATCGATGAAGGGATCGAGCATCTCTATAGGCAAGCTATCGGCGCCGGCGCCCGACTCTCAAGCCGAGCGCGGCGTTTCTAACCCTGTCTTAACGCAATCCGGCCAGCTTCCTATTCCGTAACCCGGACCATGTCGATTCGCATCGCGCTCGTGGCGACCGCCCTCGCCTTCCCGGCATCCGCCGGCACGGCCACGGTCGACGTCGACGTCAAGGACTTCGAGTACCAGCCGGCCTCGGTCACCATCGCGGTGAACGACACCGTGCGCTGGACGAACCGAGGCGCTTTTGTCCACACGGTGACGTCGGACACTCCCGGGCAGTTCAGTTCCGGCGACTTGACCACGAACGCTGAGTTCCCTCAAACCTTCATGACGCCGGGCACCTACCCCTATCACTGCGTGTACCACTCGCTCACGATGAAGGGCACCGTCACCGTCCTGGCTCCGGGCCAGCCGGCCCCGCCCCCGGAGCTTCGCGTCGGAGACCGCCGTCTGCGCGAAGGCGACGGCGGCTTCAGACGCGCCGTCTTCGTCGTGCGGCTCTCGCAGGCGAGCTCGACGCCTGTGGAGGTCATGTTCGCAACGGCGAACGGCACCGCTCGCCGGCGTTCCGACTACCGCGCGCGCGCCGGCACGGTCACATTCGCGCCCGGGGAGACGGTGAAGCAGGTCGTCGTCCGCGTCGTCGCGGATCGCCGTGACGAGCGAAGAGAGACCTTCTGGCTCGTGCTGCGGAACGCGGCAGGGGCGACCCTGGTCGACCAGCGGGGCCGCGGCCTCATCATCGACGACGATTAGCCGGACGTTGCGTAGGGGCGGGATGAATCCCGCCCCTACGAGGAGTTGAGGATCAGTGCTGGAGACCGGGGCGCCGCTGGCGCAGCGCCAAGGCCGCCCCGGCGACAAGCAGCAGGAACGCGATCCCGCCGCCGATGAAGGGCCAGACCGGGAACGCATCCGTGTTGCCCGCAGTGGGCACGCTCGGCGAGACCGGGGCCGTGGCCGGGCCGTCGATGTAGACGACGGGGAACTCATACGACCGGTCGGTGACGCCGTCGTAGGCCTCGTAGGTCCAGAAGCCTTTGTCCGGAAAGACCACCTCGACGGTGTACACGCCGGGCTTCTCGGTCGGCTTGGCGGCGAAGTCCTGCGTGAACCCGGTCTTGTCGCTCCGAATGATGATGCCGGGCTTGGCCTGCGCCAGCATCTCGGGCGTCCCGTCGATCAGGAGCATTTCCGTGTTCCACGGGTCGCCGGCGTTCGTTCCATACGGCGTCGAGGAAAGCTCGACGCCCCGCCCCTTGGCGAGTGCGCCGGTCGCCAGGCAGGCTGCGGCGATCACCGCGGCCAGGAAACTCACTGCAAAGCGTCGCATCGTCTCGGCCTCCCGTTCACTCTTTGACGCTACTTACACCACGCGCGCGCGAACGGTTCCGCCACCTCGCTCGAGGATGACGACGACAGACGCCGTGTTGTTCCTGTAGTCGCTCTCGCGCAGCGCCCGGTCGACGTTGACCGCGTGGATGAGGCGGTAGCGCCCCGGAGCGACCCCGGTCACGTCTACGTGTTGGCCCTCGAGCCGGGGGACGTAGTCATCGCCGAAACCGGGGGAAAGGCCCTGCCTGAGGACGAGCCGCCCAGGCTGTCCGCGCCCGCACTCCTGTGTCCAGACGGGTCGCGGAGGCTCGCCCGGAAGCGTCTCGCGGCGGTCCGTCTCGTAGCGGTCGCCGACGCAGAAGCCTGTCTTCCGATCGGGCGCGACGAGGCGCCCTTCGAGCGTTCGCAGCTCATAGCGCTCGAAGCCGAGCAGGTGCCAGTGAGCATGGGTCTCGGCGCGAACGTAGCGCAGTTCGCCGGGAGTCTCGTAAGCGCGTCGAGAACCGTCGGAGCGTGCGACCACCTGCCGCACGGACATGGCAGGGTCGCCCCGGCCGGCGCGGCCCGCCTCGAGAAGGAGCGGGCCGGCGCCGCGATTGTCGACGGCTGAGAGGAAGGTGAGCAGGTACCGGTCTCCTTCGGGGACGACCTGCACCGCCTCGGGAGGGGCTTGGACGAGATCGGGCAAGAGTTCCTCCTCGCCGCCGCCGCATCCTGCGAGGGCGAACGCGGCAAGGGGGATGGCGGCAGACCGCCTCAGAACCCCGCACCCCTGAAGCCGGCCGCGATGAAGAGCGCCACGAGGAACGCAACGATCAGGCGATAGACGACGAAGACGGTGTAGTCGCGCCGACGGACGTAGCTCAGCAGGCCCCAGATGGCGACCAGCCCGCTGCCTGCGGCCGCGAAGGTCCCTACGAGGAAAGGTCCGGCCGAGCCGGGCGGAAGGTCGCCGAGGACGACCTCGTTCAGGCCCTTCCACACGACCGCGCCGAGCGTGATCGGCACAAGCAAGAGGAACGAGAGCGTGGCCGCTTCATCCCGTTCGAGGCCGAGGAAACGGGCAGCCGAGATCGTGATGCCCGAGCGCGACACGCCCGGCATGAGCGAAAGGCTCTGGGCGAGGCCGACCGCGACAGCCGCGCGGGGGCCGAGCTCATCCAGCTCGCGGCTCGCGGGCCTGCGGTCGGCGACCCACAGGACGACAGCGAAGACTCCCAGGAGAATCGCGATCTGCCAGGGCTCGCCGAGGTGGTCGGCGATGAGCTCCTCCCCGAGCGCACCGATGACTGCGGCAGGCACCGTAGCTATCGCGACGAAGACCGCCGCGCGCTCCGCCGGGCTCACGGCCCGCCTCCGGCGGGCTGCTGTCACGAACGCACCAGCAAGCTCGACGATCCTCCACCGGAAGTACGCGACGACGGCGACGAGCGTCCCCAGGTGGAGAGCGACGTCGAACGTCTGGTTGAACTGGTCGTGGGTCTCCAGGTAATCCCAGTCGGCCAGCCACGGCACGAGAATCAGGTGGCCGGACGAGGAGATGGGCAGGAGCTCGGTGAGCCCCTGAACGATTCCGAGGGCGAATGCCTGCCAGTCGGACAGGGCCTCGGGCCGCTCGCCGATCCCGGCTGCGGCGAGCACCGCGGCGACGAGCAATGCCGCTCCGGCGGCGACAAGGATCCCGAAGCGGCCCAAACCGGCGGGTATCGTATGCGCGCGCGTGAGCCGGAACGACGTCATCCTCACCGTCTTCGCGGCGATCCTCGTCCTCTTCAGCCTCGCGGTCTCGCTCTGGGTGCCGCGGCGCGATCCCGGCTTCCCCGGGCGCTCTCTGCGCGTCTTCGCCCTGATCGCCGTCCTGCTGGTCGCGGCGATGCTCGCGGCCGTCGAGGTGTTCGGCGAGTCGCACCACTTCGGCGAGGCCCAGGGCGGCGAGGAGCCCGGGGCCACCGTGCCGACCGAGACCGGCGGGGGCGGCGGAGGCGGCGGGGAAGGGGATCCGGCCGCCGGCGAGCAGGTCTTCGCCGCCAATCAGTGCGCCGCCTGCCACACGCTTCAGGCGGCAGGCGCGACCGCCACGATCGGGCCGAACCTCGACGAGACCCTTCAGGCCAATGATGCGGCGTTCATCCGCGAGTCGATCGTGAACCCGAGCGCGCAGATCGCCGAAGGCTTCCAGGACGGGCTCATGCCCAAGGACTTCGGCGAGAAGCTCTCCGAGGAGGAGCTCGCCAACCTCGTCGCGTTCCTTGCGCCGGCGAGCGGCTAGGAGCGTAGGCGTAGGCGGAGAGGGCGGGATTCGAACCCGCGACCCAGCTTTCACCGGGTACGCGATTTCCAGTCGCGCTCCTTAGGCCAGCTCGGACACCTCTCCGCGGCCGAAACATGGTATCGGCGCGGCGTTTCATCCTTTGAGCCATGCGGGAAAAGGTCCGTGCCAGGCTGTTACGCGGAAGGGGCTCTACAACCAGGCCAAGCGCCTGAACATCAAGGGCCGCCCGCGGATGAACAAGCGGCAGCTCCTCGCCGCCGTCAACCGCAAGTCGTAGGGGCGGGACATGTCCCGCCCTGCCTACCCTTGCGGCGGGGTGCCCCGCCGCAAGTCCTCCTACCGGTCGCTCGAGTCCCTCCAGCGCGACAATCGCGTTTGTCGCGCCTGCTCGGAGGCCGGTTTTCCGCTCCACTCCTGGCCCGTCTTCGAAGGCCGGTCCGGACAGCTGGCGATGATCGTGGGACAGGCGCCGGGCGTCGTCGAGGGCGAGGAACGCCGCCCCTGGCGCGGCCGGGCGGGTCAGACGCTCCGCCGCTGGCTGGACATGGACGAGGAGCAGTTCTACGCCACGTTCTATTGCGCCTCCGTCACGCGCTGCTACCCGGGGAAGCACCCGTCGGGGAGGGGTGACCGGCCCCCGGCGCCGCGCGAGCTCGAGCTCTGCCGCTTCTGGCTCGACTGGGAGCTCCGTCTTCTCCGGCCGAGTCTGGTGCTGGTCGTGGGTGGCCTCGCTGCGCGGCGTCTACTGGGCCTGAAGAGCCTGGACGAGTGCGTCGGCCGCCGCTACCCGCTCGGCGAGGCGGTCGCGGTGCCGCTGCCGCACCCCTCCGGTGCGAGCGGCTGGCTGAACGAGCCACCAAACCGACAACGGCTCGCGGCGGCGCTCGGCCTAGTAAGCGAAGAACTCAGTCGCGCAGGCCGCTCTTCCTTTCCCCCCTCATCCGCCACGCGGGGAGGTTAGCGGCAGCTCCCTCCCGTCTCTCACGGGGATTTCATCTGAAGCCCCTACCGTGGTAGGGCACTCCCACGACGACCAGGAGGTCGCCCATGCGACGTAAGCTCGCCCTGCTCACTGCTCTCGTTCTCGCCCTCGGCGCGCTGTCTGCCGGGATCGCGATCGCGGCCGGAAGCGGCGACGACGACCAACCGCTGACCGGCTCGGCCCTCGAAGCGGCTACCGCAGCCGCGCTCGAGCACACCGGTGAGGGCGTCGTCACCGAAACGGAAATCGGCGACGACGGCGCTGCCTACGGCGTCGAAGTCCGCCTCAGCGACGGTAGCCAGGTCGAGGTCAACCTGGACGAGAACTTCAACGTGATCGGCCAGGCCGCCGACGACGACGGTCCGAACGACGAGGACAGCTCCTCCGACCACGACTGATTACGCGCGCTCTGGCGCGTCACCGCTCCGCCGGCGGGACGTCGTTTAGCTCGAGGTTGCTCGAACACCGTCGCGTCGGCGATCATCGGCGTGTGGAGTCGATTCTCGAAGCGATCGGGAGCACGCCGCTGGTTCGCGTGCACAGGTGCGCGCCGGCCAACGGAGCCGAGCTCTGGCTTAAGCTCGAGTACGGCAACCCGACGGGCTCGATGAAGGATCGGATGGCCCTCGCGATGATCGAGGGCGCCGAACGCGACGGTCTGATCTCTCCCGGCGACACGGTCGTCGAGTACACCGGTGGCAGCACCGGTCCCGCGCTCGCGCTCGTCTGCCGGGCGAAGGGCTACGCCGCGCTGATCGTGATTGCGGACTGCTTCACAGAGGAGCGGTTCCAGCTGATGCGCGCGCTCGGAGCGGACCTCGACGTCGTTCCGTCGGTGGAGGGCCCGCCGAAGGTCACCTCGCAGGACATCCACAACATGGTCGCGCGGGCCGAGGAGCTCGCGAGGGAGCCCGGTCACTACGCGACCGACCAGTTCAAGAATCCGTACATCATTCCGGGCCATCGCGATGGGCTCGGGCGCGAGATCTGGGAGCAGACCGGCGGGCGAGTCACAGGCTTCTGCCACGGCATCGGGACGGGCAGCTCGCTAATGGGCGTGTCGGATGCCTTGAAACCCCATGGCGTCTTCATCCAGGCTCACGAGCCGGCGGGATCGGCGGCGATCAGCGGCGGGAGCAGTGGGCCGTTCCTCATCCAGGGTTGGACGGGGTTCGTCGTGCCGCACTGGTACCCGGAGAAGGTCGACCACGTCGAGGCGATCGGCGACGACGAAGCGCTCGAGATGACGAGCCGTCTCGCGCGCGACGAGGGGATATTCGCGGGCATCTCGACAGGGGCAAACTTGGTGGGCGCCCACCGCCTTGCCGAGCGCCTCGGCCCGGAGGCGGTGATCGTGACGCTGGCCGTCGACACCGGCTTCAAGTACATGAGCGTCAGCCCGTTCGCAGACATGTAGTAGAGGATTCGGTCGTGGAGTTGCCCGAGACGCGCTACGCCCGGAGTGGCAAGGTCAGCATTGCCTACCAGGTCCTCGGCGAAGGCCCGCCGGACCTCGTCTTCGTTCCCGGGCTGATCTCGAACGTCGAGTACGCCTGGCAGCAGCCGGCCGTCGCAGCGTGGTTGCGAAGCCTGGCCTCCTTCTCGCGCCTGATTTGGTTCGACAAGCGTGGGACCGGCGTCTCGGACCGCGTGACCGATGTCCCGACGCTCGAGACGAGGATGGACGACGTGCGTGCCGTGATGGACGAGGTGGGATCCCAGCAAGCCGTTCTCATGGGGGTCTCGGAGGGCGGGCCCATGTCGATCCTCTTCGCCGCCACTTACCCGGAGCGGGCGTCGGCCCTGATCCTCTGGGGGTCGGACGTGAAGGGCGTGCGGACGGACGACTACCCGTGGGCGCCGAGCTTCGAAGAGGCAATCCGGGCCGTGGAGGAGGCCGCCGAGCGCTGGGGAAGCCCCGAGTACTGCGACGACGTGCTGTACATCGCAGCTCCCAGCGCCGCCGGCGACGAGGATTTCAGGCGCTGGTGGGCGAGCTACATGCGGCTCGGGGCGAGCCCGGCGTCGGCGGCTGCGCTCAGGCGCATGAACATGGAGATCGACGTCAGGCGCGTCCTGCCGGCCATCCGTGTGCCGACGCTGATTCTCCACCGGACGGATGACCGGTTCGTCGACGTGCGGAACGGCCGCTACATCGCAGAGAGGATCCCGCGCGCGCGCAGCGTCGAGCTGCCGGGGGCCGACCACTTTGCGTGGATCGGGGACACAGAGCGCGTGCTCGCCGAGATCAAGACCTTCCTCGCCGAGTTGGGGGCGGGTGTTGAGCTCGACCGCAGGCTCGCCACCGTGCTCTTCACCGACATCGTCGGCTCGACGCAGAAGGCGGCCGAGCTGGGCGACCGGCGCTGGCGGGAGCTCGTGGCCGCCCACCACGCGCGCATCCGGAGCGAGCTCGCCCGCTTCCGCGGGCAGGAGCTCGACACGGCCGGGGACGGATTCTTCGCCAGCTTCGACGGGCCTGCGCGAGCGATCCGCTGCGCGTGCGCGATCACGGAGGGCGTGCGCGAGCTCGGCATCGAGGTCCGCGCCGGCCTCCACACCGGCGAATGCGAGGTGATGGACGGCAAAGTCGGGGGCATTGCCGTCCACATCGGCGCGCGCGTCGCCGCAGAGGCGGAGCCGGGAGAGGTGCTCGTCTCGAGCACGGTCAAGGATCTCGTCGCCGGATCGGGCATCGCCTTCCGCGAGCGGGGTATCGCCCAGCTCAAGGGCGTCCCTGGGGAATGGAGACTCTTCGCGGTCGAGCGATAGTCGGCCGTTCTGCACCGATGAATCGGCGCCGCCACCGTGGTCTAGAGAAGAGAGGACACAGATCACGACCAGGACAGGAGGACCATGCCGACCATCCACAACGAAATCGCGATCGCCCGCTCGCCCGACGACGTCTGGGCGCTGCTCCGCGATCTCACCGCAGTGACCGAGTGGGTGCCCGGAATCGCCGGCGCCCGCCTCGACGGAACGCGCCGGATTTGCACGACGATCGAGGGAGCGGAGATCCACGAGGAGATCCAACTGGACGACGCGCGTTGTTCGTATGCCTACACGCAGCCGGTGCACCCGCTCGGTTTCAAGGCCTCCCGCGGAACCCTGGTGGTGACCGGGAACGGCGCCGGCGCGCACGTCAGCTGGGACGCCGAGCTCGAGGTCGCCGACCAGGCGCAGGAGGCACAGCTCCTACCGCTGCTCGAGCAAGGCTACGCAGCCGCGCTCGAGGCTCTCAGGGGACGCCTCGAGGATGCGCCGCTCGGGGTGGTCAACCGCTTCTACGAGGCGACGGGCAATCGCCGAATCGACGAGCTCGCGGGCCTGATCAGCGACGACGTGACCTTCGAGGGGCCCGT
>Ga0214472_10004006_pt1 | contig 15562 bp, 11 predicted proteins | sample RVTome_6_FD_207662 | JGI IMG/M metagenome (GOLD analysis project Ga0214472, IMG submission 207662) | Soil microbial communities from uranium-contaminated site in the Upper Colorado River Basin, Wyoming, United States - RVT140D175 | ecosystem: Environmental > Terrestrial > Soil > Contaminated >...
TGAAAGCGGGAGAGGGCCCGCTCCAGCGTGTCCTGGACCAGGTCGTCCGCGGCGGCACGGTCGCCCGTGAGCGCGCGGGCGTAGCGGCGCAGCCGCGGGATGTGCTGCTCCACGGACCCGGCGAGATCGCTCATGCTCAATTATTCTCCCGTTCTCGGCCACCACCTGTTGCCATTACGCTAACATCGTTGCCGAGCGAGGTATTCCCCACGCCCCGCACGCCGGTGCCCGTCCCGTATCGGCCGCGCTACGGCCTGCGGACGGTCGCAGCAGGCTTTTTCGACCAGTCCTCGAACATTTGCTCGTATATCGCTTCGAGGTTCCTGACAAGGCGAGGCGTATCGAAGAGCGGGCAGGTATCCCGGGACGCTTGCAGCCTGCGCCGGATGTCGCTCAGCCTGCCGGGCGAAGTCGCCAGCTCGAGCACCTTGCGCTCGCAGTCGGCGGCGCTCTCGGTCACCAGCTCGCGCAGTCCGGCATTCACCAGGATGCTACCCGCCACGCGCGAAGCGAAAGTCTCCCCGGTGCGCGTCACCAGCGGGCAACCCATCCACAACGCATCGCTCGCGGTGGTGTGTGAAGTATACGGAAAGGTGTCGAGCGCGAGATCGGCGAGCCGGTACTGAACGAGGTACTCGGGCAAGTCCTTGCGCGAGGCGAACACCAGCCGCTCCGCCGCTACCCCCCTTTCCGCCGCGGCCCGTCGCAGGTTTCCCGTCGCCTGGGGATTCGCCTCCGCCAGCCAGAGCACGCTCCCCGGCACCCCGCGCAGGATTCGCATCCAGCGATCGAACGTTTCCGGAAGTATCTTGTAGGCCTGGTTGAAGCAGCAGAACACCAGTGCCCCGTCCGGAAGCCCGCATTCTCCCCGGCTCGGGACGCGATCGCTGACCGCGCGGTTGCGGTCATTGATCTGATAGCAGTCCGGCAGCCACACCACCTTTTCCGCGTAGAAGGGCTCCTGTTCCCGGGGAACGATGAACGGATCCGCGATCAGGTAGTCGACGCACTCCGTCCCCATCGTACCGGGGTATCCCAGCCAGTTGGCCTGGATCGGCGACGGCCGCAGGGCAAGTATCTGCGGCCGGGCCCCGAGGGTGTAGCCGGTCAGATCAACCAGAATGTCTACGCCGTCGCCGTGGATCCTTCTCGCCGTGGCAAAGTGCGAATCCTGCGAGACGTCGATGAAATGCTCGCACGTGCTGCGCAGCCGCGCCCGGACCGCGCTCCTGTCGTCGGGCCCGCAGGCGTAGGCAAACACCTCGAAGCGGTCCCGGTCGTGGAGCTCGAAGAGCTGCGCCATCAGGTACGCGGTCGCGTGCCGATGGAAGCCCCACGACAGATAGCCGATCTTGAGCCGCTCGCGCGGCCCGCGCGCCGAAAAATCGAACCCCAGCCCAGCCCGTGAAAGAGCGAAGGGCCTCAGCTCCCGGTGCGCCCAGGTCCTGGCGCACGCGAGCTGCTCCGCGGGCGAGGTGGGCATGGACATGACGGCAAACGGCGATATCGACCCGTCGCCCCCGGCCGCAATGGCCGCATGCAGACGCTGCCACAGTTCCTCGATTCCGCCCCAGTCGCAAACGTGCTGCCGGACGTGAATCATGCCGCTCAGTGCGGGAAGATGGTCCGCCTTGAGCGCAAGCGACTGCGCGTACGATTCGAGGGCGCCCTCGAGCTCGCCCTGCAGCTTCAACGTCTCGGAGAGCTCGTAATGGGCGTCGGCATTTTCAGGCTTCAGTTTGATTGCCTTTCGGTAGCAGGCAATCGCCGGCTCCAGGTCGCCAATCCTCCGGTACGCGTCGGCGAGCGCGACGTGCGCAACATCGCGGTTCGGGTCGGCGTCGAGCGCGCGCCGATATTGAGTGACTGCCTCCGGCAGCCGGCCCTGCAGCTTCAGCAAAGTGCCCAGATTGCAGTGTGCCTCGAAGTTTCGCGCGTCGAGAAGAAGGGCTTTCTTGTACAAGGCCTCCGCTTGATCATGACGTCCCTGCTCGATCCGGGCAATGCCGAGATTGACATAGGCATCGACGTGGTTCGGGGATTCCGCGATTGCCTGCTCGTAGCAGGTAACCGCTTCCTCGACACGGCCCTGAGCCCGCAACACGTTGCCCAGATTGTTCCGGGCCTGCGCACGATCCGTCCCGAGCGCGAGCGCCTGCTTGAAGCATGCCGCGGCTTCCTCCAGCCGCCCTTGCTGCTCGTACACCAGTCCCAGGTTGTTGAGCGATTTCGCATCGTCCGGCGCGACCGCCAGAACGCGCTTGTAGGAAATCTCCGCGTCTTCCAGCCTGCCGGCGTAGCGGTGGAGATTACCGATATTGAAGTGAGCCACAGGGTGATTCGGCTGCAGCGCCAGGACTCTGTTGTAGCAGGCGAGCGCCTCCTCCGCCTGGCCGCGTTCGGCGAGCGTGTTGCCGAGGTTGAGATGAACATCGGGGACGCCGGGATCGCGGGCGGCGGCTTCCCGCAGGACGGTCAACGCATCGTCGAGCTTGCCCTGCGATGACAGCGCGATGCCCAGCCGCATGTAGAGTGCCCCGTGCGAGGCGCCGAGCGCGAGCGCGTCGCGGAACGTCTTTTCCGCGATGGCGTAGTTCCTGAGGACCAGGTGCGCCACCCCGAGGTTCTCCAGGATGGCCACGTCGGGCGCGCCGCCATCCAGCGCCTTTCTGATCAGCAAAGCCGCCTCGCCGGCATCCCCGCCAGCCAGCCGCACGACCCCCAGCAAGTGCAGCGCCTCCCGATGGCCCGGCGCCTCGCTCAGTACCTCGCCGCACAGCCGCGCCGCTCCCGCGAGGTCCTGCGCCTGAAAGCGCCCAAACGCGGCCTGCAGCTTTTCGGTCATAGCGTTCATCTATACGAGAAAAGCGGTCGCAAGTCCAAGAAAAATGAAAAATCCGCCGCAGTCGGTGATCGCCGTGATCATGACGCCCGAGCCCAGCGCGGAATCGCGCCCAAGAGCGACCGGAAGCCATCCTGAATCACTGCGCGCGGCAGATCCGGCGCGGGACCGGCGATCTCGTCGGTGTCGAGCCGTTCGGTCGCGGCGAACAGCGACCGCTGGTCCATGTGCGCGATGAGCGTCTCGCGCATGGCATCCGAAACCTCCAGCAGGATCTCGCCCTCGCGCTCGGGCTGCAGCAGGTCCGGCCCGATCAGGCGTTGCGCGAGCGACAACGTCTCCAGGATGTAGGCGACGTCCGCGGGATGCAGCGCCTCGAGCTGATTGCGCAACTCCACCAGGTGCATGCGATGCACGAGGTTCTCGACCAGCCCCTGGCGCGGGCCCTGCTGCCGGTGGACAAGGCTCTCCACCACCTCGTGCTTGTGCAACAGCTCGGTCACGCGCTGCAGGCTGTCGTGGACGCTCGGGCGCGTTTCGCTCGTTTCGGCCATGGGTCTTCGGATAGAGGGAAATCGCGCGCGGAGTTCGCGCCCGCGATCAATTCGACATTTTAGCCAAGGTCCCAATGCAAAGTCGCGTATCGTCATTCCCGCGAAGCCTGTCCCCGCGATATCAGGCGGGGAGCGGGAATCTAGGCCAGACGATTCGCTGCTGGATCCCCCGCCTGCGCGAGGATGACCTGACCAGGGACCCCCAAAATGCTCACTGCATGCCGCTCACCGCTTGGTGACGAACGTGGTGAGTTCCTTCCGGATCGCGTCCAGTTCCGGACCCCAGTTTCGCGGCGCTTGCTGCGTGAAAATGCGCATCGACGGGTACCAGGCGCTGTCGTTGCGGCGGCAAAACCAGTACCAGATCTTGCCCTGACTTGCGGGGGTGAGCAGCCACACCGGCTTGCCTAGCGCCCCGGCCATGTGCGCCGTGACATTGCTGACGGTGATGACCAGATCGCACGCCGCGCACAGCGCGGCCAGTCCCTCGAGGTCATTGAACAGGTCCACATCGGGCAGATGCGTGACTTCCAATCCCTGCCGCAGCCGGAGTTCCTCCCGGGCACTCGCGGTATTCCCATATTGGAGGTCGACGAACCGGACCCCGGGAACCCTCAGCACGGCCGCCCAGTCGGCCAACGCGGTGCTCTTGTCGGCGCCGATTTCCCGGTTGGCGCTGCTCCAGGAGATGCCCACCACCGCAGTCGCGCCCATGTGACGCAATCTTGCAGAAAACCGGGCGACCCGCTCCCCATCAGCCTTCAGATAGCCGGCGTGTCGGGGAAACGAGTCGAATGACGGGCGCAGCCAGCGGCCCAGGCCCGCGAGCGGCGCCTGGCAATCAAAGGCGGCGGGATCGACTGCCGCCGGATCGGCTCGCGCCACGACCTTGATGCGCGGAAAAGACCGCCGCATCAGCCGCGCGAGGCGCGGATCGATTTCCAGGGTGACGCTCAATCCGGCGTCCACCAGATCCCCGATAATGCTCGCGTAGATGATCTCGTCACCTATTCCCTGCTCGCCCCACAACAACAACCGCCGGCCCGGCGCAAGCTCGCCTGTCCATGAGGTGAAATCATAGCGTTTGGGCGCCGCCTTCTTTTCCCGCCAGCGCCATTCGTACAAGGCCCAGCCCTCGGGAAATGCCCCGCGCATGAGGAGCACACACGACAGTCTCATCCATGCCGGGGCATGGGCCGCATCGAGTTCCACCGCGCGGCGATAGCTGGCGACGGCGGCCTCGTATTGCCGGTCGCGCTCCTGCGCGATGCCGAGGTTGTAACGCGCGCGGGCGTTGCGCGGCTCCAGCTCCAGCGCCCGGCGGTGCGCCGCTAGCGACTGCTCAATAGCGCCCTGTTCGAGCAGGGCGCAGCCCAGATTGCTCCAGGCTCCCGCCAGTTCCAGGGAGAGCTGGAGCGCACGCTCGCAGGCACGAACCGACTCCGCGTGCTCACCGTGCTCGTGGTAGGCGTTTCCGAGGTTGCTCCACGCTGCGGCGAACTCAGGAGCCAGTTCCACGGCGTGTTTGCACGCCGCCAGGGCTTGCTCGGTTTCGCCCGCCTCCAGCAATGCGCTGCCGAGATTGCTCCACACGGGAGCGAGCTGTGGCTTGATGATGACGGCGCGCCGGTAGGCACCGATTTCTCCTGCCGTATCGCCGCTTTCGCCGAGGGCCCCGCCAAGATTGCTCCAGGCCTCGGCGAATCCAGGATCGAGCTCGAGCGCCTTGCGGTATGACTCAATGCCGCGGAGCGTTTCGCCCTGCGCGACCTGCACAGCGCCGAGGTTGAACCATGCGCTCGCCAGCCCCGGCGCGATTTCTATGGCCCTGCTGGCCGCGCCACGCGCCTCGTCCAGATTTCCCTGCAGCCGCCAGGCATGAGCCAGCTCGCTGAGCATCTGCGCGTCGCCGGGCGCGTGTTCGAGCGCACGTTGGAGCACCTCAACGGCTTCGGCGAGCCTGCCTTGACGTCTCAACTCCGCGCCCAATTCACGCGGGTGTCGCGGGTCATGCGGCACGATGGGATCCACTCAGGAGCGACGAACGGAACCGGCTTCCGCCATCTCCCCCTCGAGCTTTCTCGCCGCGCATCCGAGGAGCGCATTCCAGTCGGTGAGCTGTGGGGCCGAAATGATCTCCACCGACGGGTACCAGAGACAACGATGGTCGCCACCATGCGCCCAGTAGTGAAAGGGCGCCCGGTCCGCCAGATACAACAGCCACGTGCGCTTGCCCAGCGCCCCGGCAAAATGCGCGGTGGCATTGCTGGTTGTGATCAGCAAGTCGCAGGCCTCCAGGAGCGCGAGCATCTCCTCCAGGTCGTTGTAGTAATCCACATGGTCAAGGTGCAGCAGTCGTACGCCGACGGCTTTTTCGACCGCCTCGCGCTCGGCCGCCGTCTCCCCGTATTGCACGTCCACGAACCGTGCGCCGGCAATCTTCAGCAGGGGCGCGAAATCGGCAAGCGATGCGTTCTTCTTCAAAACCAACCAGTCCTTGCGCGTGCTGCGCCAGGATAGCGCCACCTTCAACCCGGGCCCCAGTGTTTCGAGCCGCTCCCGATAACGCGCGACCCGGTCGGGCAAGGCACTCAGCAGCTTCGCCGGCTGCCGCGCGAAGTCAGACCGCGAGCGCCGGAACCACTGCGGCAGCGATCCCACCGACAGCACGCGGCTCGCCCGCTGCAGGGCTTCCTGCGGCGGATCCTGCCGGGCCAGGAAGCGCACACCGGGGAACGCCCGTTGATAGACCGCTAGCAAACGGCGGTCAATTTCGTACAGAATCGGGACACCCCCCTCAATCAGCTCGGGGATCAGTGTCGAGTAAAGAACCTCGTCTCCGATACCCTGTTCGGCCCATACCGCCAACTCTCCAACCCCCGCTTCCTGTGGCCCCTGCCAGCGCGTTAGGCGCTCATACAAGGCCAAGCTGGACGGATTGCTGCGGAAATATTTCTTTCGATAATTGGTAGTCGCCAGCCGCCGCTCGTATCCTGGCCACGCCTCCTCGAATTCCTGGCGAAACAGGTGAAGGCGCGCGAGACCATATTGCGCGTCCGCGCAACCCGGCTTTAGCTCGAGCGCTCGCCGGAATTGCTGGGCGGACTCGTGCCAACAATACTCCACTAACAGGGCCTCAGCGAAACGGCGGTGGCGATTAGCGTTGTCCGGCTGCAACATGATCGCGCGCCTGAAACAATCGTCCGCCTCATCTTCTCTGCCCAACAGCATCAATGTATTGCCAAGGTTGTCGTGGGCTTCGGCGTAGTCGGGGCGCAGAACGATCGCGCGCTGGATTGGCGCGAGGGCATCCGCCGGACTACCCCGCTCCTGGAGAGCGGACCCGAGGCTGTTGAGCGCTTCAGGATAGTCTGGCCGAAGCGCGAGTGCCCGCTCGTAGCTTGCGATCGCCGCGTCCCACAGTTGTTGCTCAAACAGAGCATTGCCGAGATCGGCGTGGTAATCCGCGTTGTCCGGTTCGAGCATGATTGCGCGCCGGAAGGAGGCTGCGGCCTCCTGTGCGTCTCCCAGCTGCAATAACGCGTCGCCGAGATTGTCGTGGGCCTCGGCATAATCCGGGCGCAGCTCGATGGCCCGGCGGAACCGCACGCTGGCCTCGTTCTGTTTCCCCCCTGTCTGCAGCGCGACGCCCAGGCTGTTCAGCGCCTCAGGATAGGCGGGTAGAAACTTCAGTGCCCGCTCGTAGCTGGCGACCGCCTCATCCGCGGCCCCGATACGCATGAGCTCGTTGCCCAGGTTGAGCCACAGCCCCGGATTCTGTGGTTCCGCAGCCACGGCCTTGCGGAAGCATTCGACGGCTTCGGGATGCCGGTCCTGGGAGGAAAGCGCAAGGCCAAGCCAGCACCATACCGAAGCGCTGCTGCTGCCGAGCTGGATCGCCCGGCGCAACCACGATTCGGCCTGAGCATAGTCTCCCGCCTCCAGCTCTGCGGCGCCCACTTGCTCCATAGCCTGCAAATTGTGCGGATCGCTCTCGAGCGAACGACGCAGCAGTTCGCGTGCGCCCGCGCCATCCCCCTGCCCGCGCCGCGCGAGCGCCGTGAGGTGGAGCGCGCGTGGATGGCGCGGAGCACGTTCGAGGACCTCCCGGCACAAGCGCTCTGCGCTGGAATGGTCACCCGCCGCAAGGGCCGCGGCGGCCTGACCGAGCCTGCGTTCATCCGCTGCCGACATCAAATACCGTGGTTCAAAGACCGTGGAACATCCCGACTGGATCTTGATCCAAATATTATCAATCCGGCTGAGCCAAAAAAAACGGGCACCTTCCGGTGCCCGTTTCAATCGTGCTGTTACGCTGGATTAGAAGCGGTGCTTGAGAACAACCCCGACTGACGTTTGCTTCCCGCCCGTGGTAACGGCTTCTTTCCCCAAGGTCAAAGTGCTGTTCGTGTCGTTATCCATCTGGTTATAGGCGACAGAAACTTCCGTCCGCTTGGAAACAGCGTACGAGTAGGCGACCGACATCCAGTCTGCGCCAGTGGCAGGCCCCGTGGGTCGGTAGCCCCCGACTGGAACAGTCGAGTTGCCCTCGATGTCGTCCAAGGTGGCAAAACCCGCGCGGATGGTATGGGGCCCCTGGATGTTCCAGTCGGCGAATATGCCGATCGCTGTTGCCTCGAGCTCTTGGCCCGTCCCGTTACCGATCTCGTAGTTATTGTCGCCGAATCCGGCACGTATATTAAAGCCCCCAAACCTGAAGCCCGCGCCGACAGTCAAGTTATCGTCGCTGCCGCCAGTGTAGCCTGCTACAGCCCCCGGGTTGTAATCGTCATGCTTTTCGTAAGCGAGGCCGACCCAGAACGGACCACTAGCGTACACGCCGTTGATGCCGAGCAGGCGGGGCGTTAATCCGGTTGCATCGGCAATAGCGGTGGACTCGTTGTTTGCCGAGAACGCGGCCGCGACCGAGAACCCACCCCAATTCGGCGAGTGGTAATTCACGGAGTTCGCCTGACGACGATAGAAGCTACTGTTGCTGGCACTTGTCGCGGCGGTCGGGACGGGATTGGGCAAGCCGCTGGATGAACTATTCGCGATTAGCCTCATGCTTCCGCCCACCAGCGCGTTCGTCCCGCTGAACCAGCCCCGGATCCGGTTCTGGACCAGCTTGCTCGGCGTGTCCCAGTTGGCCAGGAAGACATTGCCGAAGCTGCCCCGGAAGCCGAACCCGCTGTTCCGCGCGCAGAAACCTTCCGCATCATTGCCCCCGCCAATGAAACCGTCAAGCGAGCTGGCGCACTGGAACCACGCGGTCATGCCACCGCCCAGCTTTTCCGACGCGCGAATGTAGAGTTCCGGCTCGGATGGCTCCAAGATGTCGCCACTTGATGCTTGGCTTTCGTTATCGGGATCGTGGCTGTACCACAGAATCGTCAGCGAACCGCCGATTTGCACTTGCGCCAGCGCCGCTGCCGGTGCTGCGAGCGCACCCGCCACGGCAAGCGCCATTACTTTCTTATTCATGCGAAGCCTCCTTTAAAGTTGCGTTCCCTCGGGGCGATCGCATCACGTGTTTGTGACCGCGCCCGAATCCAGCCCCCCTTGCGGCGAGGCTGCACTAGTTTGCAGGAACCTGCGGCGCACCAGCAACAGGAGGGCGAACTATTTCTCGCTATTTCGGTAGTATTGTTGCTTGCCCGCAACATTTCCTCTGCGACCCATCAGCAAATCCGGTCAGGTAGAATATAATCATAAAATTCAATGAATTGCATGACCGGGCCGGGCGATTGCCTCATGCCGGGTACTGGTGTGCTTTGCAGCGCGAAACAGGCCACGAGTGCTAGCACGAGAGCTTTTACAAAGGGGGTTGGCGCATCATCAGGCCGGGCGCCTGCATGATGCGAAACTTTTTTACGATCAAGTGCTTACGCTGGACCAACGGCATCCAGACGCGCTGCACTTGCTGGGCGTGATCGCGATGCAAAGCGGGGATCCCAACCTTGCCGTCAGCCTCATCGAGAAGGCGATCGAGGTTTACCCCGCTAGCGCCGGGTATCACGCCAATCTTGCGCAGGCCTGCCTCGCGGCCCAGCGTGTCGCTGCGGCTCTGGCCGCGTTTCGCAACGCCGCCCGGCTCGACCCGCGCAACCCTCAGTACGCCGTCGGCGCAGCGAGCTGCCTGGCGATGCAGGGACATCAGGCGGAGGCCGAGGAGCAACTGCGCGGAGCGACGCAGGATTATCCGGATTATGCCATCGCCTGGCTCAACCTCGGAAACGCGGTTCGTGAGCAAGGGCGGCCACAGGAAGCGCTGGACCTCTGTTTGCACGCGGTCGATCTGCAGCCCGGGTTGGCCGATGCGCATAGCGGCGTCGGCAAGACGTTGCACGCACTTGCCCGCTTCGAGGAAGCCGAGACCGCGTATCGCCGCTGCGTGGCATTGCAGCCGGAGTCGGAGTCCGGCTACCGCAATCTTGCTTCGCTGCTGATGGATAGCGGAAAGTTCGCCGATGCCGTAACCGCGTGCGAGCAAGGTCTCCTCCGCGCCCCCGGCTCGGCGGAACTGCACATGATGCTGGGCAGCGCATTCGTCCATCAGGGCCGGTTGACCGCCGCGCTCGGGGCGTTTCGCAGCGCCGTGAAGCTCACGCCCGATGATCCACACGCGCTGTGGGCCTGCGGCATCGCGCTCCGGGCGACCGGCGCCATCGCGGAGGGCATGGAGGTGTGCGAGCGGGTGCTGGCGCTGCAACCGGATTCGCCAGACGTCCGCCACGCGGTTTCGGGCGCCCACCTGACGCTGGGTAATCTTCAAGCTGGCTGGGAAGAGTATCAGTGGCGGCCCGCGAGGCAGAGGTTCATCGCTAAAAACCGCCACATCCGCCTGGCGGCTCAATTACCGGTGAGCCTCCAGGGCACGAGAATCTGTCTGCTCCGCGAGCAAGGACTGGGAGACGAGCTGTTCTTTCTGCGATTTGCGGCGGAACTCAAATCACGTGGCGCGGAAATTACGTATTGGGCAAGCACCAAGCTCGCTTTACTGCTCGGGCGCGTGCCGGCGCTCGACCAGGTCCTCACCGGCGACATTCCGCTGGCGAATGCGGAACTCTCCATGCTGGTGGGAGACTTGCCACGGATGCTAGGCGCATCGAACTTCGCGCCGCCCCTTGCGCTGACCCCGTTGCCGCAGCGACTCCGGGAGATCGAGGAAATGCTGGCCGCATCGGGCCCGCCCCCGTACCTCGGCCTGACGTGGCGTGCCGGCGTCGCGCCCGAGGACCAGCGCGGGTCGGTCTGGGTGCTGCACAAGGGCGTCCCGCTGGACGGGCTTGGCGCCGCGCTGCATGGTATCGAAGGCACGTTCGTGGCGCTGCAGCGTCGTCCCCAAAGCGGCGAGATCGAGCGGCTGGCGGGCACCATCGGTAAACCCCTGCACGATCTCACGGCGCTCAACGAGGACCTCGAGGCCATGCTTGCACTGCTTGCCCTGCTGGACGACTACATCGGAGTCAGCAATACCAACGTGCACCTGCGCGCCGGGGCGGGCCGGAGCGCGCGAGTGCTGGTGCCTTGTCCGCCCGAATGGCGCTGGATGGCCGCGGGCGACGAATCGCCGTGGTTTCCGGGATTCCGAATTTACCGCCAGCGACCGGACGGCGACTGGAGCGCCGCGCTCAATCAGCTGACGCAGGACCTGCAGGCGGAATTCGCCAAGCGGCTAGATACCTAGCCCGGCGAGCTGCTTCTCGGGATAGCGCGTGCCAGCCGTAACGTTCATTGGAAACGCCCGCGACAGTGAGTCAATTTCTTCTTTCGTCAGCTTGACGTCGACCGCCGCGCAGTTCTGCTCCAGGTAGCTGCGGCGCTTGGTGCCGGGGATCGGCACGACGTCCTCGCCCTGCGCGAGCAGCCAGGCGAGCGCGACCTGCGCCGAGGTGCATTTCTTCGCCGCCGCGATTTTCTCGAGCGGCGCCAGCAGCGCCGCATTCTTCCCGATGTTGTCCACGCTAAAGCGCGGGTGCTCGCGCCGCCGGTCCTTGGGCAGCAGCGCATCGAGCGTCTTCATGGTCGCTGTGAGAAAGCCTCGGCCGAGGGGCGCATAGGCCATGAAGCCGATGCCAAGCTCCCGGCACGCCGGCAGGATGTCTTTTTCCACGTCGCGGCTCCACAGCGAGTACTCCGTCTCCACCGCCGTGATGGGATGCACCTTGTGCGCGCGGCGTATCGTATGCGCGCCGGCCTCGGAGAGCTGGAGGTAGCGCACCTTGCCCTGCTCCACCAGCCGTTTCATCGCGCCGACCGTGTCCTCGATCGGCACGGTCTTGTCCATGCGGTGCATGCCGTAGATGTCGATGACATCCACACCCAGGCGCTTGAGGCTTTTCTCGCACGCCTGCGGCACGTATTCCGGATGCCCGCCGGTCAGTGCCGGGGCGCCGCCCTCCGCCCCGCGTGCTGCGAGCGCGAGGTTGCCAAATTTCGTGGCGACGAGGACCTTGTCGCGTATCCCCTTGATCGCCTTCGCGATCAGCTCCTCGTTCACCCCGTTGCCGTAGGCATCGGATGTGACCAGCATGTTCACCCCGAGGTCGATCGCGCGGTGGATGGTCGCGATCGATTCCACGTCGTTGGGCTCGCCATAGCTGATCGACATGCCCATGCAACCGAGACCCACCGCCGATACCTGCGGGCCGTTTTTTCCCAGCTTACGTTTCTGCATTCTCTCCTCCTTGGTAACCGCCGCTTTCTTCCGATCAGATAAGCCCCTTTTTCCAGGCGCTCATGCACACCGATTCGCATCGATGAATATGCTCCGCGACGCGCGTCAACGGCGTGGAGCAGAAGTCATGGCAAAAACTCAGTGCTGCCTGCGTTCGACGCAAACCCAGAACCCCATCTGCACGCGAATGAATTGCACGAGCTCGAAGCGCTGCATGATTTTCGGCAGCCACCATTCCGGCGGCTGCTGGATCAAGTGCGCATTGCGGCCGTCTGGCAGCACCTTCACGGCTGCACCCGTGTGGACGGTGAACACGCCGACGCCTGCCGTCACCCGCTTCAGGTCGTCCAGGACGTTGTCCAGCAGGTGCGGCTCGATATGCTCCAGCACGTCGATGCAGGCAACGAACCCGCAAGGCGCGGGAGGTGCCGACCACTCGGGAACCGCCGGGTCATAGTGGTGGACCGTCAAGGGCCCTTGAACATGCTGCCGCAGCGTCTGCCCGAGCCTGCCCTTCCCGGCGCCGTAATCGAGCAGCTCCGTCGCACGGACCTGCGTCAGGATCTCTGCAACGAGCGGCGCATAGCCGACGGACGCAACGCCGTAATTCGGGTTGCGATGCAACTCCTCCTGCATCCGCCGATACTCGTCGCTGATGAGCGTGGACGGCTGCGTTATCGATTGGGACATGGCGCGCGAGAACGAGTGCGGGTACCCGGGAGTTGCGAATTATAGAGCATCGCCCGCCGCGCTGGCCGCCCGGTGTACACTCGCTGCTCCCGCGACAGCCCATCCCACCGGAGGCCGCATGAAAATCAAGTCGATCAGGGCCGGCGTGCACCGCCTTTCCGTCACGGTGCCGCTGCTGAAGGAACCGATCGTCCGGAACGCCGTCGTCTGCGAGGTCGAGACCGACGACGGCACCGTCGGCAGCGGCTTGACCGGCGGCGCCTACCTCCCGTTCGCGATCGTCACCGCGATCGAGAAGGAGTTCCTGCCCCTGTTGGAGGACATGGACCCGCGCGACACCGAGGCGATCCACGAGAAAGTGTGGTGGAAGATCAATCAGCGCTCGATGACGGGTGTCGTCTCCAGCGCGCTCTCCGCGATCGACATCGCGTGCTGGGACATCCACGGCAAGCTGACCGGGCGCACCGTCGCGCAGCTCCTGGGCGGCGCGCGCGACTGGGCGCCGACCTACTGCACCTTCGGCTTTTCAGAGTACGAAGATCGCAATCAGCTGGTCGAGGCGGCGCGGCTCCAGCTCAAGAACGGCCACCGGCGGTTGAAGATGGTAGTCGGCGTGCACAAGGGCGGCTGGCAGGAGGACGCGCGGCGCGTGCGCGCGGTGCGCGACGCGGTGGGGCCCGACATCGAGCTCATGATGGACGCGAACTACAAGTTCAACCCGGTGGAGGCGCGCCAGCTCTGCCGCGCGGTCGAGGACTGCAACCTCACCTGGTTCGAGGAGCCGCTCTACCAGAACGACACCCGCGCCCTGGCGGACCTGCGCAGCCACACCAACATTCCGATCTCCGCGGGACAGAACGAGGGCCATCGCTGGCGACTGCGCGAGCTGGTGCTGCACCAGGCGGTGGACATCCTGCAGCCCAACGTCTGCTACTGCGGCGGCTACACCGAGGCACAGAAGGCGGGTCACCTCGCACAGGCCTTCAACCTGCCGATCGCGAACGGCGGCGGCTGGCCCCTGCACAACCTGCACACGATGGCGGGGCTCATGAACGGCTGGCGCGTCGAGTTCCACCTCGACATGCAGGCGGTGGGCGAGCTGCTCTTCATCAATCCCCCGCGGCCCGCCGACAACATCGTGAGAGTGCCGGCCAAGCCGGGGCTCGGGCTCGAGCCCAATCGCGACGTGCTCAAGGACACGTTGATAAAGGCGTGACCCGCTCGCCCACGCGATGACCGAGGAAGCGAGCCTGTGGGCGCTGTTCGGGTCGAGCTTCCTCGCCGCGACGCTGCTCCCCGGCGGCTCGGAGGCGATCCTGTTCGCAGTGCTGAAGCTCCACCCCGATCAGTACTGGCTCGCGCTCGGCCTCGCCACCGTCGGCAATACGCTGGGCGGCATGTCCTCCTACCTGATCGGCCGCATCATCCCGCAGAGAAAAGGCCTCCGCGGTCTGGAGGCGGTGCGGAAGTACGGCAGCCCTGCGCTGCTACTTTCCTGGGTACCGCTCATCGGGGACCCGCTGTGCGTGGCTGCCGGATGGCTGCGTCTGAACCCCTGGCTCGCAACGCTCTTCATGGGATCGGGTAAGTTCGCGCGTTACCTGGTGATCGCGTCGATTGCTCAGTAACCACCCCGTCTGCTTCGCATCCACCCTCCTTGAAAAGGAGGGGAGAAAATTTGGAAACGTGGAACTCGACGCCCTTTTTTCTCCCGATTATGCGATGGCGCGCGATCGCTTCCGGTCGGCCGCGCAGGCGGCAGGGGCGACGCCCGAGGCGCTGGCACTCGAGGCGCGCGGACCCGGCGGGGAAGCATTGACCATCGACATCGCGCGCCTCGGCGCCCCCGGGGCGCGGCGCGTGTTGTTGCACACTTGCGGCCTACACGGCGTGGAGGCCTTCGCCGGCTCCGCAGTACAGCTCGCCGCCCTCGCGGATTCGCCCGACCCACCCGAGGACTGCGCGCTCGTGCTGGTGCACGTGCTCAACCCCTATGGCATGGCGTGGCTGCGGCGCGCCAACGAGAACAACGTCGATCTCAACCGCAATTTCCCGGCGCCAGGCGAGGGCCGGACAGGCGCGCCCGCGCTCTATGCGCGCCTCGATCCGCTGCTCAACCCCGCTGCCGCAACCGGGCGCGAACGGTTTCGGTGGAAGCTCGCCACTGCGGTGCTGCGCCATGGATTACGGGCGGTCACGCAGGCGATCGCGGAAGGGCAGTACGAGTTCCCGCGCGGGCTGTTCTTCGGTGGCAGCAAACTCGAGTCGGGCCCCGCCCTGTACCTCGACTGGCTGCGGAGCAACCTGGCGCACGCCCGCACCCTCTTCGCTCTCGATTTCCATACCGGCCTGGGCCGCCACGGCGAGGAGATGCTCGTACTGGAACCGGGCGTGAGCGCCACGCCGGCGCCGGAGTTGGAGCGCGCGTTTCACAGGCGCGTTCTCGACCCGGCGATGGGGCGGGCAACCTACCGCACGCGCGGCGGCATGGGCGGCGCGCTGCCGCGGACGCTACCGGGCGTGCGTATCGATTTCGTGCTCCAGGAGATCGGCACCCGTCATCCCCTCGCCGTGCTTCACGCGCTGCGGGAGGAGAACCGCTGGCACCAACACGGCCGGGCCGCTCCCACGCATCCGGCAAAACAAGCGTTGCGCGATGCGCTATGCCCGCCGTCGCCACGATGGCGCCGGCAGGCACTCGAACGGGGTTTGGCGTTGCTGCGCGCCGCCGCCGCCTGGACGTGGTACAAGAGCTGATATGAAATCCCGGTCAAGAAAGCACTTGCGCAACGGCGG
>Ga0214472_10004008_pt1 | contig 15558 bp, 11 predicted proteins | sample RVTome_6_FD_207662 | JGI IMG/M metagenome (GOLD analysis project Ga0214472, IMG submission 207662) | Soil microbial communities from uranium-contaminated site in the Upper Colorado River Basin, Wyoming, United States - RVT140D175 | ecosystem: Environmental > Terrestrial > Soil > Contaminated >...
CGGTGGCTTTGAAGGTCGGCGGGGCATCCGCAAGCTGCTTCTCGTCGTAGACTTTGATACGGATCACGCTATGTGGGCAGACCATGGCGCACTTGCCGCATTGGATGCAGACGTCGGGATCCCAAACCGGAATTTCCAGGGCGATATTTCGCTTTTCCCACTTCGCCGTGCCCGTGGGATAGGTGCCATCCACCGGCAGGAGACTCACCGGCAGGGTATCGCCACGGCCGGCGAGCATCGCGGCGGTCACCTGCTGCACGAATTCCGGAGCTTCCGGGGCCACCGGTGGCGGCATCACGAGATCACCCTCTGCCCGCTCTGGCACGGTGACGGCGTAGAGATGGTCCAATGCACGATCCACCGCATTGATATTCATCTGGACGATTTCATCGCCTCGTTTGCTATAAGTCTGCTGGATGGCCTGTTTGATCGCCGCGATCGCCTCGGGCTGAGGTAACACCCCCGCAATGGCAAAAAAACAGACCTGCATCACGGTATTAATACGCTGATTCATGCCGCTGTCGCGCGCCACCTGGTAGGCGTCGATGACGTAGAACTGTGCCTGTTTGTCGATGAGCTGCATTTGTACGGAGTGGGGGAGGTGATCCCAAATCTCACCGGCGCCGTAGGGGCTGTTGAGTAGAAACGTTCCCCCTGGCGCGAGGTGCTGCAGCATGTCGTAGCGTTCGAGAAAGACCGACTGATGACACGCCACAAAATTTGCCCGGGTAATCTGATAAGTCGAACGGATGGGCCGTGGGCCAAAGCGCAAATGCGACACCGTCACCGAGCCGGCTTTTTTCGAGTCGTAGACAAAATAGCCCTGGGCATAGTTCGCGGTCTCCTCCCCAATAATCTTGATCGCGTTCTTGTTCGCCCCGACCGTGCCGTCAGAGCCGAGGCCGTAAAACAGCGCCCGAACGACGTCATCTGGCTCAGTGGAAAAGTCCGGATCATACGGCAGGCTCAAATGACCCACATCGTCGTCGATGCCAATGGTGAAGTGATGGCGTGGCAGCGGGGTGTCGAGATGATCAAAAATGCCCTTGATCATCGCCGGGGTAAATTCCTTGGAGCCCAGCCCGTAACGCCCGCCAATGACGGCAGGCAACGCCTCTAGGTCGCCCCAACCCTGGCGGTGTCCTTCATGCAAAGCGGCAAGGCAATCGAGGTACAAGGGCTCCCCGGGACTTCCCGGCTCTTTGGTGCGGTCGAGCACCGCGATGGCTCGGGTGGCAGCGGGCAGGGCTTCCACAAAGCGTTGCATGTCAAAGGGGCGGTAGAGACGCACCTTGACGACCCCCACTTTTTCCCCCTGGGCATTGAGCGCTTCGACCGTTTCGTGTACCGCTTCGGCGCCGGAGCCCATCAGCACCACGACCCGCTCAGCGTCAGGCGCACCGTGGTACTCAAACAGCTGATACGACCGACCCGTCAGGGGCGCCAATCGATCCATCATCTGCTGGGTAAGATCCGGGCAGGCAGCGTAGTAGGGATTGACGGTTTCCCGGGCCTGAAAGAAAACATCGGGGTTTTGCGCCGTGCCACGGAGCACCGGGTGGTCGGGCGACAGCGCGCGCCCACGATGTGCCATGATCAGCCCGTCGTCGATCATGGCGCGCAGGTCATCGTCGCTGAGCAGGTCCACGGTGGCGATTTCGTGCGAGGTGCGGAAGCCGTCAAAAAAGTGGAGAAAGGGTACACGGGCGGCAAGGGTGGCGGCCTGTGCAATCAGGGCAAAATCCATCGCCTCCTGCACCGAGCTGGAGGCCAACATGGCAAAACCCGTGGCGCGGGCGGCCATGACATCGCTGTGGTCGCAAAAAATCGACAGGGCCTGGGCGGCGACGGACCGCGCCGCGACATGGAACACGGTGGCGGTGAGCTCACCAGCAATTTTGTACATATTGGGGAGCATGAGCAACAGGCCCTGCGAGGCGGTAAATGTCGTCGTCAGGGCACCGGCTTGTAAAGCCCCATGCACCGCCCCGGCGGCCCCGGCTTCACTTTGCATTTCGACCACTCTGGGGGCTGTCCCCCAGAGATTGGGCCGCTCCGACGACGCCCACGCATCGGCCCACTCCCCCATGGGAGACGCAGGGGTAATGGGGAAGATAGCAATCACTTCGTTGAGCCGATAGACCACCGACGCTACCGCTTCGTTGCCGTCACATGTCGCCACGCGTCGCGGCGTCATTGGAGCCCTAGACTGCGCGAATTCTGACATACGTCCTCTCATTTCTTAAGGCGCTTTTTGGCGCCCTGCTCAGATGGTTTTTGGAAAACGCCTCAATAGTTGTTTTCCACCCCAATCAGGATGTTTGGCGATGTCCTGACACGTGGCTATTTCAATTCTTGTGCCAGCCCACGAAGACCTAGAAGGAACGGAGAGACCCAGCGAGGACTCTCAGTAGAGCCGACCGCGAACCGGTGAAAGACAAGATGTCACATGACATCTTGTCTTCTCTCCTGACACGTTATCACACCACCACGGAGAGGAGCCCGAATCGCCCATGATCAAATACGCTTCGGGAAAGGCGAACGCTTTTTTGCCAAATAGGGAGGCAGGGGTGGCTCGCGCATGAAGCCGCCACCCGACCTCTAGTCTGTAGGTCTCGTGGCGTTCGGTGACATTGGCGGTGGTGGATTGCTGGGTGGCAAGAGTGGCTGAATCGTCTGCATGAGATCGTGTGGACTAAACGGCGTGGTCACAAACGGCACGAGCGCGAGATGGGCGGCGAGGATCGCATACTTCTGAAGCGCCGTGCCCAGGAACACCACGGGTAGACCCGGGTACTGGCCGGGCCAGGTCTGTAAGAGGGAGCGCGCTTCAAGCTGTAGGTCCACCCCCCCCTCACCCAAGATGCCGGCGTCGATGACGATGAGTGCCACCGCCTCAGGCCCGAGCTGGGCGAGTTTGGCTTCCGCTTCTCGCCGGGTGCCGGCAACGCTCGAAGGGTAACCGCACGTCATCCCGACCTGCTCCACCACATTCTGGATCGTCCAATCGTGACTGATGATGAGTATGGACACAAGGTGCCTCACACGCTCCAAAGTTGCCGCGTCCACCACCACAAGATTGCCGATTAGATGCTCGCCACCCCTTCACGGACCCATCTTGAGGGCAGTATGAAACTTACCCTTCTACCGCGGTGGGTTTTTTAGGTTTTCGACGGCGATGCGGGCGCGATCGCCCGTAAAGTAAAAGGGCGATCACCCAAACTCCCAATGTCGGGATACCGCCCACCACCCACCAATTGATCGCATCGGAGGCCAACTCGACATGAAAGGGTAGGGTGACGCGGTCGCCAGCGGCCTCCGCCACCAATTCGTAGTCGCCACTACGGGGCAGGGTCTCGCGGGTCGAATAGACGGACTCCTCGTCCACCTGCTGGCGCTCGAAGCGGGCAATCCGCTCACCACGCTGGCGAATCTCGATGTTCAGCGGTCCCTGATACGCGACATTCGCCTCGGTGTCGTAGAGGTAGAGATAAATTTTGACATCGTTGGGGGTGTCGGCCGCGCGGCGATCCAAGCCTTGAAAATTAAAGATCGTGGCGCCCATCTCCCACTTCCCGTCCACCACGACAAATTCCTCGGTGGGCGTTTGCGCGTAGTTGTCATAATAACCGTAGTGTGGCATTCCCTTGTTGTGATGCGCCACGGCAGCGACGGGCAGGGCCAGCAACACCAGACTCAGCACCGGCAGCACCACCTGGCGGCCGAGCCGGTGGCTGGGGCAGGCGGGGACACAGGCGCCGCAGTTGTTGCAAGCGGGGAGGTGCAGTCCCTCCTTGGGTTTTAAGTTATAGGGGCAAGCGCGTTGACACAGATGGCACGTCGGCGGACAAGCCTGGGCATTTTTCTTGCGCAATTTGACGAGCGAGAAGCGCCCGAGCTGTTCGAGGAGAAATCCTGTCGGGCACACGTTGTGGCAAAAGTAACCCGGGGCGAGCCCAAGATCGACCACAAACCAGCCCAACGCCACGGTCAGTAGGGCAATCCCCGTGCCGCTGGTAATCAGGAGAAAGAGGCCCGCTGAAAAACTGACATAGGGCAGAATCAACAACCACACGGCGGTGCTCGACGCCAGGCTGGCCAACAGGCCGCCGAGCAGCACATAGCCGCCAAAGCGGGCCTCGCTTCGCCACGCCAGCAACTCGATGCCGAGCCGCCGCAACCCCGCACGCAGTCCCTGCGCAAGATCAAATAACAACCGCGCCGGACACAAGTGGCTACAGAAGACCTTGCCCATCACAAGGGCCAGCAACACCGGCGCGATGAGGCTGCCTAGAAGAGCAGTCGGAAGCGATCGGTGGCGCAGAACGTGGGACATCACCAGAATCGGATCGGCCGTATTCACCCCGAACACGCGAGCCGCCCACGGCATGCCGAGGAATTTGAGACTGGCTTCATACGGCTCCCCTAGTACGGCGAGCGCATCTTCATTCAATCCATATAAGGTGCCCCACACCTCGCCCTGCATCAAGGTCACCAGGCGGCGGTGATTGTGTGCCACCTTGTAGTTGCGCCAGCTCACCCCCAGCGCGGCATAGATGATAAAGGCCACCACCGCCAACTGCAGCGCGCGGCGCAGGATCTCAGGGAGACGCATACGAATGTTCATCAACCCACCTCCTATGCCACCGGAATCACCCGGATCGCTTGCGGCAGATGGAGACATGCTTGTTCGCACAGCCCACAGCCCACGCAGTTCTCCGGCTGCACCAGCGGGGTTTCGAACACCCCGATTTTCATCGCCGACCCGGCCAGGGGACAGGCCCGGTAGCAAGCGCCACAGGTGCGGCCGTTAAAACTAAAACACATGCTCTGATTCACGCGTGCAGTGCCCATATTGACACCCTCTCGCCAGCCTTCCCGACTCACCTCAAAAGGGGTTAAGGCGCCAGTGGGACAGACCTTCGCGCATTCGCCACACAACGTACAGGCGCGTTCGCGCGCTTTAATATACGGGGTAAATGCCTGGCCCAAGCCCGCGCCTAGGCCGTGGAATTGGATGCAGTCGTTAGGACAGGCATTGCCACACTTGAAACAGCGCGCACAGGCGGAGAGAAACTGGCTTTCCGGCAGGGCGCCGGGTGGCCGCAGGGATTGCCCCGCCATGGTGCGTTTGGGCTTGCTGAACAGCAAGCCAGCCGCCCCCATCAAAGCCGCTATCAGAGACCCCAAAAAGCCCCGCCGCTCCATTCGCATCACCCGCTCCTCTCTGTGACTCGCACCGATGGCCTAAATCTTCTCAATCCGCGCCGCCAATTTTTTGAAATCCACCTGTCCGCTCACCGGGTCGAAGGCTCGGTGGCTGACGCGGTTGACCAGCCACTTATTCTTTGCGGGGTCGGCGGAATCCGCTACCGAGAGATTCCAAGGGCTAAACATATAGCCCTTGGGCACGGTGTTGCGGGCGGGTTTGACTTTGGAGTCCAGGCCGATCGAGGCCCGGGCTTCATATTCCCCGCGCCGCGTCACCACCCGCACCCACTCGCCGTCTTTGATCCCCAGTTCCTTGGCGTCGTCGGGATGCATCTCCAGGTATTGTTCCGGCACGAGGTGCGTGGTCGTGCCCGAACGAATCGTCTTCGAGGTATGAAAATGCTCGTACACCACGCCGAGGCCGACCCAGAACGGATATTTATCTTTGGGGACCTTATGCCATTTGCGACCGCGGAAGGCCTCGTCAGGCAACTCGGGGGTCAGCCCGTGATCACGCGCTTTCTCTAGCACCTCCATATGGTCGATCAAATAGTAGCCTGGGACGGTGCCCGCCTTGCTCAGCTCGGCGATGATCGCCTCGCGGTGGGTATAGTCCTGTTCACAGAGGTGAATATGGAGCTTGCCGTCGTCGGTGCGAAACTCGCCATAGGGTTTTTCCGCCCAGTCCTCCTGGCTCATGTAACGGCGCACCGTGCCGCCTTGTTTGGCGATCTCGTAGGTCGGCGCGGGCCACTGAATGCCGCGATGCTGCCGAATTTGCTCGTACAAACTCACGCCATCGCGCTGTTCCACCTCCAGCATGCCGGTGAGATCGGCATCCGAGCCCTTCGAGGCCTTGACGAGATCGCGAAAGATGTCTTCAGGGTCATAAAAGCCGTTGGCCTTGCGCTCATACGGGAAGATCTTGTCGCCGTCTAACCCCAGTTCATTGGCAATGGCTTTGCCCTTGTCGATCACCATATCGATATCGGGCCGCGTGCCGGGAATCGGGTTGGCGGTGCCGTCGGTGACATAGATTCGGCGCTCGGACTGAATATAGGTGCCGCCCACCCACTCACCCCAAGTCGCCGCCGGGAGAATGACGTCGGCGTAGAGATTGTTGGGCGCATGCCGGTAAATTTCCTGCACGACATTGAACGTTTTGGTGAGTCCCGGACGCACCAGGGTGTTGAGGTCCGGCAAGTCAATATGGGTGGCGTAGATCAGGAACATCGCCTTTACTTCCCCCTTCAGGGCGCGTTCCATCATGCCCACCGCATAACCGGTATTTTGCAGATGGGAGACCCCTTCGAGGCGTGGACGCGGCACATTCCATGCGTCGGCAATCCAGTTGCGCCACGACGCGTTAGCCATGCCCTCATTGAAAGGCAGTCGACTGGTGAGACCACCGGTGAGCCGCTCGCCCATGGCATTGGGTTGCCCGGTCATGGAAAACGGGCCACAGCCGGGGCGCCCGATATTGCCGGACAGCGCCATGAGATTAATCAAGCTCACGATATTGTTTTGGCCATGGATATGTTGGTTGTAGCCAATCCCCCAGAAGGTCAGAACCCCGCCGCGACCGCGCTGGCGCCCTTTGATCGAGGCCTCGGCCCAAATGGCCGCGACCTCGCGTAAGTCCTTCGGGTCGATCATGGTTATCGACTCGACCTGCTCCGGGGCGTAGCGCTCTTTACAGGCTTTGACATAGGTCTCCCAGCCCGTGGTGTACTGCTTTAAAAAGTCCCAGTGGACGGCATCTTCGTGCTCGGTGAGCAGCACGTGCGCAATGGCGTTGTGAATGGCGATGTCGCCATTGATGGTCGAGAAGTGATAGGCATTTTTGGGATTGATCTCCTCATAGCCCTGCACCGTCCCGGTGCGCCGGGGATCGACGACCAGGGTGGGAATGCCCGACCTCGACTTGTAGTCCGCAATGCGCCAAAAGACGATCGGGTGCGACCCGCGCGCGTTGTGTCCCCAGTGGGTGACCATGTCCGCGAGTTCAATATCTTCGTAAGACGTGGGTGGGGTATCACTGCCCAACGATTTGATGTAGCCGGTCACCGCCGAGGTCATGCACATACGGGCGTTGGCCTCGATCGTGTTGGAGCCGAGAACCCCTTTCATAAATAGATTTTCGAGCCACTGGCCCTCGACTGGCAGCTGTCCGGAGCCGTAAAGTCCCACCGCGTTGCCGCCAAATTTTTTGACAATGCCGACAATCTGCTCGACGATGAGCGCTTCTGCCTCTTCCCACGTGGCTTCGCGAAACATATGCTCATCAAAAGACCCCTTGGTCTGGCTCTCATGCCCGGTGAGCGGGTTGGTCATGTCTTTGCGAATGAGGGGTTTGGTTAAACGATCGACGTAAATTGCCTCGGCCGAGGTCAGGCCTTTAATGCATTGCAGCCCTTTATTGGTAGGATGCTTGGGGTCGGGCTTCATCCCCACGATACGCCCTTTTTCCGTCTGAATCAGCGTTCCACACCCCACCCCACAATAGGGGCACTGGGCCAGAATGTTGTTCGGCACCTCTTTCTCAGGCGGTGTTAGCGCCGGTTCATCAGGCGCCTGAGGGCGCACCGTTTGCACCGCGCTCGCCTTGCCGGCGAGGACCGCGCCGCCAGCCGCCACCGCGCCTAGTCCCTTGAGAAAGGCGCGCCGATAAAAACCGGTTGGCAGTGGCTGGGCCGGCGCCTCTGCCAGAAGTTCGAATGCCTTGCCGCCATAGTATGCACGCGCTGCGGATTGGGGACGATCGTTGTGCTTGTCAGACATGGTGTGCCTCCTACCAGGACTGTGATCGGAGATACGCGATCACATCGTCCACCTGTTGATCCGTGAGATTGGCGACCGCGACCTTACTGTCTTTAGCAAAGGGCCGCATCTGCGTGCCACTCTTGCCGTGCTTGATGATGTACCGCAGGAAACCGTTGCTAACGCTATCGAGGAACGCCGTGCGTCCGATGCCGGTGCCGTTTGCCGTCTCTTGGTATCCCGCCCCGGTGCGACCGTGGCACGCGGCGCAAATCGTGGCGTACAGTGCCGCGCCACGCGGCACATCGCCGTTGAGCAGCGACTCGTTGAGGGTGGCGGCAGGCACCGGATTGAGGGAGCGGAGGTAAGCGACAAGGCTTTGGATGTCTTCTTCTTGAAAGGAAGCACCCCAGGGAATCATGGTCGTTTCCGCGCGTCCCTGGCGAATCGTTCGGACTAAAAAGTCGTCACTAGCTGCGGCCAAAAAGGTATCGCTGTTGAGCCGCGGACCCATCCCTTGCCGACCTTCACCTTGCATTCCATGGCAAGCGCCACAAGCCGCAAACAGGGCTTGACCCTTCGCAACGCTGGTAGGCGTGTTCTCAATCGAGCGCATTTTCCCCTGTGACCAAGCTTGGGAGGCAAGCAGCATGGCGATCAGACATGCCAATCCAACCGCTCCTCTCAGGTGCTGATACGGGCGAGAAATACGATCGCGACATCCATCTCCGGTTGGGTTACCCATAGGCCATCCACTCCTCTGTGTCTCGAGATGCTAGCGTTTTCGGGGCAATCGTTAATGGACATCTCTCAACAAAGCAAAATAGATACCAAAAGGCCTGGGCCATGCCATTAAAACCCAGACTGCCGACCTAGCATGGCATGGCGCACGATGGGCGGATCAAGGCAGGTCTTTTATTGTCGCTAGCCTGACAAGCTGTCCGGACAAGATGTCGGCAATGCCGGCATCTTGTCATCGGACTTCGCGATCCCCTCCACGCCTGGGGAGCTGGGGTTGGAGATGCTAACGTCTGTTATGGTGATTGAACCAGGGAAGCTCTTGAGTTCTGTCGCAATTTTCATTTGAGGCGATTTGCGGGATGATTTCCCGCTACGTGGTAGATAGCTGTCGTCACAGCACCAGACGACTCTTGAAGGTGGCGAAGTAGTGATCGGGGCTCATCACGATGCTGCCTTCCGCCGCATGGTGCGATCCGGCCAGATGGCCCGCCATGTATTCGGCACGGCTGCGGACATCGAACACGTACGTGGTGCGATGGACGTCGCGGCGCCACTGCTCAAGCGTCGCAGTGTCAATGCGGCATAACCCTGCCGCCTTGGCAAGGCGCGCCGCGCGTGCTCTGGCTCGCTCAAGGGCGGCGGCGGACACCGGGCCGGGGAATCGACTCGCTTGGGTCTCGAGCGCCAACCCGTCGAGCTGCCAACCCCGCGTGCCGTGATGCAGCACGTAGACCTCGTTGGGCACCCCGGCGGCCATCAGACTCAGGCCACCTAAAATCCCGCGAGTCGCACTCATGCAGTTGATCACCACCTTCGTCGATGCACTTGGGACTAAATCGTCAAAGTGGCGTAGCACATCGGCCCCCGGTGCATCGATGCTGCCGACTCGCCACCGTCGTCGGTAAGCACGATGCGCGTGGCCCGGCGCGGTACCAGTTGCTCGATAGACAACTCCAGGCGCGACAGGGGCAGAGGGGTCGCGAGCAGTGGATGTCCGGCGCCGAAGGGGGCGATTTCTCGCACATCGAGAAAGGCGATCTCATGTGAATCGGCCAGCATCGCAGCAGCTTCCAAGGCGGAAACGTAACGGGTCATCGCAACCTGCCCTCCATGATGGGGTGGGGAACTGCATCGCAGGGTTTCAAAATCAGTCCTGTATTGTAGAGGACGGACGAGTGCTCGTCTACCGCGCAAAGCACGGGTTTCGACAGTTGTCGCCTGGCGCCACGCTTGTGTTCAAGCCCGAATTATGGCATGCTCGACCTGGTGTGCTGCTCCCGGTAGCAACGCTCCGAACGGGGCTGCAGGGGGCGCGAGTCTTGCTTCAGATCACTCGAGATGCGTGGTTAAAGTTCAATCTTGAGAAGGTGCCTATATGGCGAGCGAGCATGTGGATTTGAATCGATTTATCGTGTCTCAACTGGAAGCTCAGTACCGTACGATCAAGCAGGCCACCGACGATCTCACGGACGAGCAATTGTATTATCAACCCACTGCTGATACCAATTGCGTCGGCTGGCTCATGTGGCACCTCAGCCGCTGGCGAGACAGCCTCAGCGCCGCCATTACTGGAGAGTCGCAAGTCTGGGTCAGCGGCGGCTGGGCAACGCGATTCGGGTTGTCGGAAATGGGGACAGGGCTGGGCGATACGCCTGAGCAAGTGACGGCCTTCCGAGTCGAGCGAGAGCTCCTCTTGGGATATGCCGAGGCGGCCCATCGAGCGACCCTCGAGCGCGTCACACCTCTCACGGCGGCCCGGTTCGAACAACCCGTCGAGCACCCGCCCGGCGCGAGTCGTCCGGCATGGCAAGCACTCGCGGGGATGTGTGGCGATTCCTACCAACACGCCGGCCAGATTGCCTACCTCCGAGGGATGATCACGGGGTACGGGTGGCGTTGAAAGCCGTCGGATCGGAAGCCTGAGGCGCACCGGTCTATACACCTGTGTTGTGAACTGATGCGGAGCGAGCCGGGAACGATGACATGACCACATTGGATAGGGCTCTCAATTGGCGGCCGAGCACACCCTTTTTCTACGGCTGGCTAGTGCTTGGGGTGTGTGCGATGGGCGCTTTTGCTGCCACCAGCGTCGCCGGTGTGGTATTGGGTGGCATTCAGGGATTGATCGTTGAGGGCACCGGCTGGAAGCGCAGCACCATCGGCCTGACGGCGGCGGTTGGTGTGTGGGGCTCCGGACTTTCGGCCCCGTGCCTCGGCCAATTGGCCGATCGCTACGGGCCCCGGTTGTTAATGCCGTTGGGCACGCTATTGCTGGGTCTCGCCCTTCTGGCATTGGGAGGCGTACACTCGGTTTGGATCTTTTTTCTCCTTGCCGTGCTGGCTCGCGCCATCAGTCAGCCGTTGCTCCTCGGCGTCGTCCCGCGCACGGTGGCGGTGCATTTTTTTCGGCGTAAGCGCAATATGGCGCTGGCCTGCATCGGCATGTTTCGGCCGCTTAGCGCCGCGGTTCTCATCCAACTGATTGCCGTCATCGCCCTGGCCTACGACTGGCGGGTCGCATTTCAATGCATCGGCATACTCAGCTTGCTCTTCACGCTGCCCATGCTGCTGATCATCCGCCGCCGCCCCGAAGACATCGGCTTGCAACCCGATGGCGAACCCGACGCCGGCCGGGTCGACGTGCAACGCGATCGGGTACTTGCAACCGGTAGCGCGCCCACCGCCCATGCCTGGAGCGCTCGTGAAGCGTTGCGCACCCAGGCATTCTGGCTCATTGCGATGACGACGTTTCTCAGTGTGACCAGTGAAGCGGCCATCGGTTTTAATATGGTGCCCTACCTACACGAGCAGGCCAATCTGTCCACCGTGCAGGCCGCCAGGATATTGAGCCTGAGCACCCTGCTTGCCATCACCAGTCTGGGCTGGGGGTATATGGCAGACAAGTTCAATCCGCGGCGCTGCATGATCGTCGCCATGCTCTGCGCCGCAGGGATCGTGTGGTTCCTCTTCACCGTGCGTTCTGTGCTGCCGGCATATCTCTGCGGCATCGCCTGGGGCGTTATCAATAGCGCCCAGGTGCTTATCTATATGCTGCTGGCCCAATATTTTGGGCAATCCTCCTACGGTGCGATTACGGGGGCGTTGAGACCATTTGAAGCCGGTGGTTTAGGGCTGGGACAAAGCCTGGGCGCGATCCTTTACGATGTTACCGGAAGCTACCGCGGACTGCTGTGGGTCGCGCTGGTCGCACATCTGCTGGCAGCTCTGTTAATGTTGCTGGCCCGTGCTCCGGAAACGCCCAGACCGGCTAGCAGGCGTGACCCGATACTGTCGTAAAATATACATAATACTAGATTTGACCCCTGTCACTACCTGTCATACAGTTGTGGCTAGCGCAGACGCGGGCCCGCGTCCATCCCCAGGTAAACCCGGCCGCCGATGGGGTACCACTCCGGCGCCACCGTGACCGTCTGGCCGACGACGTGCAGGTCCCGCCAGCACTCGGCCAGGCGGCTCTGGCGCTGGAACGACGTGCTGCCACCATGTCGGTACATCAGGTCCATCGCCTCGCGAGCGTTGTCGGCGGCATAGACGGCGGCCAACCGGCAGCGGGTCCGTTGCTCGAGGGTGGTCTCCACACCGGCCGCGACTGTGTTCCAGAGTTCGGTGATCATCGCGCTGCGGTAGACGCGCCCGGCGTTCAGGATCGCGTCGGCCCGACCCACGGCATCCTGTACCTGTGGATTCTCGCACAGCAAACCGGTCCGGCCACGCGGCGTCTTGCCGCCGGCCAGCTCGATGAGCGCGTCGATGCCGGCCCGCGCGATTCCTGTGATTACGGCGCTGTGGTGAGGCCCGACCCAGGCCTGGGCCGGCAAGGTATAGGTGATCCCCGGCCAACGCTTCCACTGATTGTCTAGCGGGGCGCCGGTGTGGACCACCGTCCGCCGCTCCGGCAGGAAGACATCGTCGACCATCCAGTCGAAGCTGCCAGTGCCACGCAGTCCGGCCACGTCCCAGCTGTCCTCGACGACCTGTGCTTCCGAACGCGGGAAGACGCCACGCCAGTAGAGCGAGGTGCCATCCGGGTTGCGGCGCGGCTGGCCGCCGTCGAGAATTTGGAAGCTCCCCAGCATCCAGGCGCTCTCCTGACAGCCGCTGCCGAAGCGCCAGCGACCGCTGACTCGGTAGCCACCATCGACTGGTATTGCCTGCCCGCCCCCCTGCACCGCGGTGCCGGCAATGACGGTGTCGGCCCCCTGCGCATAGATCTCGTGGACGCCCTCGTCCGGCAGCCCGAGGGTGAGGAGTTGGCCGACGCTGTTGTTGGCCAGGTTCCAGCCGACCGAGCCGGCGCCCTCGGCCAAGAGTTCCACGACGCGCAGGTAGGTCAGCGGGTCGACCTGCAGGCCGCCCAACTCACGCGGGATCACCATGCTGTAGAAGCCGGCGGCGTGCAACTGCTCGACCAATACTTTCGGCAAGCGCTGCTCGCACTCGATCTCCTCGTGATAATCGCGGATCACCGACCGCAGGGCGGCCGCGTCCTGAACCAGGGGTTGAGCGTCGATATCGACCGGTAAGCACGTCTCTTCGGCAATCTTTTGCATTGGCTCCCTCTCCAGCTTCCTCTGTAGTTTCCCCAATCGTCCGTCCCGCAAGCCTCGCACCAGAAACGCTTGACACTTCAGCCTACTCTATCCTCATCTGCATGTCCAGCGCCGCGCGCTGCCCGGCTGCGAGCTGCTGTGGCAGGCAGCCGGGCAGCGCTGGCGACACAGCCAGCGCCGCGGGTGAGGGGCGACCGTCAGCCCAGGCCTTCACTGGGGTCTGCCCTTTTGCCATGCCCCACTGTTCGGAGGAGGTGCCTGAACTGGTCGAACTTGTACCCGGTCACACCGTGGCCTGTTATTTCTATGCTGCGGGTGTGCCGGCGTGAGTAGCTCGAGGCGCCTATTCCCGCGGCAGGAAGTATGCTGTCATCATGGCGCGGGCCGCCTTAAAACCGCGCCGACTCAACCGAAGTGGAGTTTTAATCCCGGCTCCGGCCACTGCATCATGCCCAACCGGCCGCTGTCGGACAGGGTGATAAACGCGGTGCACATGTCCGGTCCGCCGAAGCAGATGTTGGTCGGGTAGGTATCCGGCATCTCGACGGCGCGAACGATGTCGCCGGCCGAAGAGATTTCGGTGATATCGCCGGTGTTTAGAGTCGCCACGGCGATATTGCCGCTGGCCATCACCGCGAGGCTGTCGAAGCGTGCGTTGCTCCCGAGGCCTGCGACCACCCGTCCGCTATGCGGCGCGAACTCGCCCTTGGGCTTTAGCTTGCCCGGGGCCTGCACCTCGAACGCCCAAAGCCGCGCGCCCTCTGTGTCGGCGGCATATAGGGTTTTGCCGTCCGGCGACAGGCCGCAGCCGTTGGGGCTCAGCATGGGATAGGCCACCTCCGTGACGCTGGAGCCATCCGGCTGGGCGTAGTAGATCCCACCGTGGTCGCGGTGACGGGGGTAGCGTTTGCCGAGGTCGGTGAAATAGAAGCCGCCCTCCTGGTCGAACACGAGGTCGTTCGGCGCCGACAGGACGTGGCCGTTCACCTCCTTGTAGAGTAACTTCGCCTCCCCGGTTTGCGGGTCGATACGCTGCACGGACCCGTACGTGTAATCCGGGTGCGGGCCGATGCCCATGGAATGGCCTTCAACATACTGGCTGCCACCGTTGTTGCAGAGGTAGAAAAACCCGTCCGGTCCGATTGCCAGCCCGTTCGGCCCGCCGCCGCAATCGGAAAACACGCTGACCTTGCCGTCCGGCATCACGCGCGAACAGCGGCCATGCCGAATTTCCGTCAACACGACGGAACCATCGGCGCAGACCACCGGCCCTTCCGGGAAACCCAGCCCCGTAGCCAGAATTGTCACGTCAACCATAATACGTTTCTCTCCTCTCGATGTTCGCGAGTCGCACCGGTCTAGCCGCTCTAGAAAGATAGGAATTGCAGACGCCATTTTAGCGCCGGCCTCGCCTGAGCACAATCCCCAGAAAGACGCGAGTCGTCACCGATCTGGGGAGCGCCTCGATTCCAGCTCAACTCCAAGAGACCGTACTGGCCAGGAGAAAATCTGGGTCAGACGCATGCGTCGCCAGGTCCCAAACCGTCCCGTTTGGCGCGACAGGCAGGGGCAGGGCCTCCCACGTCTGCCCTCAGTCACGCGAGCGGTGCAGGGCCCCCGCGCCACCGAAGGCGTTTTCGCCGTTTCCCAAGTAGAGGACCTGCGGGTCGTCTATCTTGACGGCCACGGCCCGGCAATAGGGGAGGGGCTCAGAGGTTTCAAGTGGCAAGACTCAGTAGTTCACGATTTGGCTGCAAATGCTTGAAACAAGGGAACAAACCGGCATTTAGCAGGTGCAAATCGCGAAAAAATCCTTTACCTTCCACCGAATACATGGGCACAAGACAACATGCATTTCAGGGGAGGTGGTCGGATGGAAGCCATCCGTGTTGAACGCTTAGTCTACAAGCCAAAATAATATGAACTTTTTAATCGACAACCTGGATGGCACTTGCCCATGCCATGCCTACGACCTACCCAAAGTCGGGCTGTCATGGAATTACACAAGAAAGCCCCAGGTAAAAACGTCCAAATTATTATGGCTTAATTCCTTAGATTACTTGGGCCTCATTGCCTCCGTGATCAACGATTTAGGACTCGTGAGCATGATCGACGCGCGTCTCAAGCCTGATGAACAAGAGGCGATTCCCCCCGGTGAAGCGGTCAAGGCAATGATTCTCAATGGCTTGGGCTTTGCCAATCGACCCTTGTCGCTGACGCCGCAGTTCTTTGCGGGTAAGCCCCTCGATCTCCTCTTTCGTCCCGGCGTCGAAGC
>Ga0214472_10004009_pt1 | contig 15557 bp, 12 predicted proteins | sample RVTome_6_FD_207662 | JGI IMG/M metagenome (GOLD analysis project Ga0214472, IMG submission 207662) | Soil microbial communities from uranium-contaminated site in the Upper Colorado River Basin, Wyoming, United States - RVT140D175 | ecosystem: Environmental > Terrestrial > Soil > Contaminated >...
TTTCTTGGTCGAAACCCATTCTGCCGGATTTGAGGACGGGATGCTCTTTTTTTTTATTGACCCGGTAGCTGCTCAGGCCTCCATGTCCTGGAATCTACCCACAGATTCTGCGGAAGAACCCGTTTTTGCAGTCAGGAGTCAACCATCATGGGGATTGCATCCGATATCGTCATCATTGTCGTCGCCGCCTTGCTCGGCGCCCTGGTGGCCCAGCGGCTGAAGCAGCCGTTGATTCTCGGCTACATCTTCGCCGGGATGCTGATCGGTCCCTACACCGGCGGCATCACCGTTTCCGATATCCATCAGATCGAGCGTCTGGCGGAGATCGGCGTGGCCCTGCTACTGTTCGCCCTGGGGCTGGAATTCTCCCTGCGGGAGCTGAAGCCGGTGCGGGCCATCGCCTTGATCGGTGCTCCGATCCAGATTCTGCTCACCATCGGTTACGGGTTTCTGCTTGGACGCTGGCTCGGCTGGGAGCCGATTCCCTCCCTGTGGCTGGGCGGGCTGTGTTCCCTGTCCAGCACCATGGTCATTCTCAAAACGTTGATGGGCCAGGGCCGGCTCGGCACTTTGTCCAGCCGGGTGATGATCGGTATCCTGCTGGTGCAGGATCTGGCGGTGGTGCCCCTGCTGATTCTGCTGCCCAAACTCAGCGATCCCGCCAGTGGCCTGCCCGCCCTCGGTCTGGCCCTCGTCAAGTCCGCAGTGTTCCTGAGTTTGATGGTGCTGGTCGGCACCAAACTGCTGCCCCGTCTGCTGGCCATCGTGGCGGGCTGGCATTCCCGGGAGCTCTTTCTGTTGACCATTACCGCCATCGGCCTGGGCATCGGTTACGTCACCTATCTGGTGGGTCTGTCCTTTGCTTTCGGCGCTTTTGCCGCCGGCCTGGTCATAAGCGAGTCCGAATACGGCCACCAGGCATTGAGCGATATCATCCCCCTGCGGGATCTGTTCGGTCTGTTATTCTTCACCTCCGTCGGCATGTTGTTGAACCCCGCTTTTCTCCTCGATTACTGGCAGGCGGTGGCGCTGCTGGTGCTGCTGGTGGGCCTGGGCAAGGGAACTCTCATGGCCCTGCTGACCCGGGCCTTCGGCTACGGCAACGTGGTGCCCCTGGCCGTCGGCCTCGGCATGTTCCAGATCGGTGAATTTTCCTTCGTCCTCGGCCAGGTCGCTCATGCTTCGGGGGTGTTCGACGCCGAGGCCCATTCCCTGGTCATTTCCGCCGCCATCATCAGCATGGCCATCACCCCTGTCGTCTCCGGGCTTACCGCTCCCCTTTACCATTTGCGCCGGCGCTTCAGCCAGCAAGAGCCCCTTGAGTCCCTCAACCTTCCCGAAGGGGGGCTGGTCGAGCACATCGTCATTGCCGGCGGCGGCCGGGTGGGGCAGCATATCGCTCGCCTGTTGCGTGAGATTGAGGTCCCTTTCGTGCTGGTGGAAGCTGATTTTCGCCGACTGCAGGAAGCCAAGGCCGCCGGTTTCCCCTGCATCTACGGCGACGCCAGCCAGATTGTTGTACTCGAAGCGGCCAATATCAGCCGTGCCCGGCAACTGCTGATCACCCTGCCGGCGATTATCGCTGCCCAGACCATCGTCCGCCATGTTCGCCGTATCCGCCCCGATTTGCACATCGTGGCTCGTTGTGAGGGCCAGGCCCAGATGGAAACCCTGCACCAGATGGGGGTCTATATGGTGATCCTGCCTGAATTCGAGGCAGGGCTGGAGATCGCCCGCCAGGCCCTGCAGGAGCTGAAAATACCTGTCTCCGTCATCCAGGGCTACTCCGATGCCATCCGCCGCGAACTCTATCACCCTATTTCCGAAGCGATGGAGGATTACGACGAACTGCGCCAGCTCAAGAGGGCCAAAGACCTGCTGGAGCTCGGCTGGGTGCGCTTCTGCGCCACCAGCCCCATGGTCGGCCACAGCATCCGCGAACTGGAAATCCGCAACCGCACCGGTACCTCCATCGTCGGCGTACTGCGAGAGGGTGTTTTCCAGGCCAATCCCCCCCCGGACTTCCGATTCGCCTACGGGGATCTGGTGGCGATCATCGGCAATGCCGCCCAGCGCAAGGCCTTTGACGGGATGCTGGCTTGTTCCCTGGAATAATGATGACGTCGCAAAAATTCCGCCCTACGGCGTTACGGCGTTTTTTCAGGATCTCGACATACTGATGTATGCCTTCGTCCCTGAAAAACCACCAAGCCTTGTAGGACGAAATTTTTGCTTAGCCATCGTGAGAGTTTTTGCGAAAGCATCAATAATGAAATGGTTGGAAGACAAGAGGGCCGCCAGGGGAAATACCTGGCCGCCCTCTGATTAGTAGGAGTCGAGCGGGAGAACTTACTGATCAAAAAATGGTCTCAATCTCATCGTCGACTACCGAGCCGCCTGTCGCCTCGATAAGGTCCACGTCGTCGTCAATGACCAGACCCGTTCCCGGGCAATAGGTTTTGGTGGATACCTGCATTGTATCGAGCCCGGTGGTCTCCCGCACTTCAACGCAACCCTCGAATGTCCCGGCCGGCACCTCGACATCGAGTCCCAGGGCGACATGTTCGGCACGGTTCAGGGCCACCTCAGGCGCCAACTCCTGAAAGTACCTGGAGCCAAGGAGAAAGGCTCCCCCAGGGAAAATGAGCCCGGGCAAGGCTTCATCCACCCCTGCCAGCCAGGAGCCTTCGGTGGTTACTCTGCCGTCATCGGTGAGGATCTGGACCGTTTTCCCGAACTGGTAGACATCCTGGGTATCCTGGCATTCGGCCAGGAAACTTCTCGCGGATTCGACCAAGCGGCCGTTAAGGGTCACCTGTTTCAGGACGACACGGGTATCCACGGTCACCGGCTGGTCGTCGGTCAGAAAATTGATGTTGCGGGTTTCGTCCAGCATCGTGATCGTGACTTCCCTCAAGACATCGCATTCACCCGCCTGAAAGCACTCGCGGTTGTTGTACTGCATCTGTCGCCCGGGGCTGATATTGAAAAAGTCATTGGTCCCCTGGGTCACGAAAACACAGTCCTGGATCGGAAAGACGCTGGTAAATTCGTTTTGGTCCTCCTGGGCGAGGGGGGTCATCTGTCCCCATATCAGAAGCACAAGAATCAAGCTGCCGACGAGCAGGGTGGTCACTTTGCTGTTCATGGGTCTTCTCCTTTCGCCACGTGAGTTTCCCGTTTCTTCCCCCCTTTCCAGAATCCCAAAAGAATAAAGGCCGCGGATGCGCGGCCCGACTAGTTCTTTCCATAACTACTACCTCGCTCCCTTTGCCTGTCAACCGGGAAAATTTGCTGGGCGGCCCCTTGGCCCTTTGCGTTGACAGCCCATTTTCGTAAATGTATTTTAAGGTGCTAGTACCTGTAATTTCTGACAGGTGAAAAACAAGCTCGACTTTGGGATTATATGGCGTCGGTTTCCGTAAACACAGGAGATAACTTTATGGGACATCTGGTGGGCAAAGACATTTTTCGCGAGTTGGGCGGGAAGATTGACGGCATGGAAATGCGGGTGCCCTGGAATGACAAGTTGCACGCCATATTGAAGGAGCTGTACACCCCGGAGGAAGCCGATATCATCGTCAAAATGCCCTATGGCCTGTCGAACTTTGAAGAGATTCAAAAGGCCACCGGCTACGAAAAGACCGCGCTGCGGCGAATCCTCGACGGTTCGACGTCCAAGGGTCTGGTCATGGATCTGTGGGTCAATGGCAGTTTTCACTACGTCCCTTCCCCCATGGTCGTCGGAATATTCGAATTCACCATGATGAGGATGGGACCGAACGTGAAATCGAAGGAATGGGCGGGGCTCCTTCACGATTACATGGATGAGGACGGTTCCTTTCTGAAGGCGAATTTCGGGCATGGCGAACAACTCTTCGTCATGCGGGCCATGCCCCATGAAGAGGCCTTGCAATCTTCGGATTGCTTTGAGGTGCTCGATTACGAGAAGGCGTCCGCCCTGATCGCCGAGTCGGACAAATTCGCCATCGGGGTGTGCAGCTGCCGCCACAAGATGCTGCACCTGGGAGAGAAATCCTGCGACGTCCCTCTGGAGAAATGTTCCTCCTTCGGTTATGCGGCTGATTTCATGATCCGGCAAAACCTGGCCCGCGAAGTCAGCAGGAGCGAGATGATGGACAATTTCGCCGAGTCGCGGGAAATGGGCCTGGTCTTCGGCGCGGACAATGTGCGGCAGAATATGAAATTTGTCTGCCATTGCTGCGCATGCTGCTGCGGGCCCTTACTCGGCATCAGCAAACACGGTTATGCCAATTGCATTGTCACATCGACCTTCATCGCCGAGATCACGGATGAAACCTGCGTCGGCTGCGGGAGGTGCGCCAAGGCTTGCCCCATCAATGCCATCACCATGGTCGCTCCGGCAAATCCGCAGGGCAAAAGGAAAAAGGATGTGAAGCTGGATGCTCCGATCTGCATCGGCTGCGGTGTTTGCGCCCTGAAATGCCCCACCAAGGCATGCGCCATGGTAAAAAGGAAGCAAAAGGTAATCCACCCTGAGACCAATTTCGAGAGGCTGATACTGCAAGGCCTGGAAAAGGGAACCCTGCAGAATCAGATATTCGCTAATCCGCAAAGTATTAACGAAAAATTCATGCGCGCCTTTGTCGGGGGCTTCCTGCGGCTGCCCCCAGTTAAAAAGGCCTTGTTGAGCGACAGACTCAGATCCAGATTTCTCGACGCCATGAAAGACGGCTTGAAGAAGCAGGGCAAGGAATGGATGCTTGACCTGTAGCTGACCGACGTCCAATTTGGGCCCTGGCGCCGGCAATGGCCGGGCTGCGGATTCACAGTATCTCCACCTCGCTCATCCGAACCACCAGCACCTGCTGGCGATACCGCTCGGCCAACCCCTGCCGGTACTCTTTCCACCAGGTGCGGTCGAGATCCTCCGTCATGATTTCGTAGATGATGATCTCGTCATGGACGGTGGTCTCGGGGGTCTCCCGCCAGAGCCCAACCGCCGGGGAGCGAACGTAGGCGGTAATGCCGCCGAACCGCTCGCTCAGTTCGTCGCGCACCCGTTGAAAATCCAACGCCGGGAAAGGATGGCCGCTATTATCCTGGAGCGGCAGCAGAATCTGGATGAGATACATTGCTCGCGTCCTCTTGGTCCTGACAGTGTACCATCCTGATGAAGGGTTGTGAAAAGGCCCGCTCCCGATAAGGGGCGGGCCCTTCCTTTCTGTTCGATCCTCTTTCAGTCGGAAAAATTTACAGGTCGGGGCAGGGTCCGGCGGGAACGGATATGGTTTGCGGGGAGAGGCCAAAAAAAAGGCGACGCTTGCGCGTCGCCTTTTTTGTGGAGATGGGAGGGAGGGTCAGTCCCTGGTCCGCATCTTCTTGCGGCGGTGGTAGCCGAGGCCGACGAGCCCGGCCCCGAGGAGCAGCATGCTGGCCGGTTCGGGAGTCGGGGTAGGGTCGGTGCCTCCGCCATGGTTGGTGATATAGGCATGTACCGTAGCAGTATTGCCGCAGCCGAACTTGATGCCGTCCTCAAAGCTGACGGAAATCAGATTTCCGGCTATCGAAAAAAGATCCGGCATGGTCGTTTGATCCCAAGACAGGGTGCCGCCGGAGATTATACCGAAAATGGTTCCGAAAAGTCCGCCGCCCGTCCCGTTGGCCGCGATATCCGGGGAGTCGAAAGCCAGGGTCGCCGCGATGGAATAGAACCCGCCCAGGACCCCTGATGCCTTGAGGGTGAAGAACTCAATCTCCTTCGTCTGCCCGTCGGATAAGGTAAACACCTGGCAGTCCAGGCCGTTGACCAGTTTGGCGTCCAGATCCGCCAGCCAGACGTTTTCGTTTACCGTTACCGACGAACCGCCGGAACTTCCGGCCAGATCGAAATCAACCGGGGTTGCGCAGGCAACGCCCGTCATGCCCACTACAAGTGCCAGACCGAATGCCATGAGAGCAAGCTTATTCATTTTTTAACCCCCTGTCGATTTATGCAAGCCAGTAGATTTTCCTGCCATTCACAACCAATACAATATCCGAACGCAATTCATGTGCCACAGACCTAACATGTTGAATTTGCATATGAAATCAAGAAATTACTGGTTGCGATCCATGTGCTGTAAAAGAATCCGACAGGGGGCAGGCACTTCTTCAGCCGGGGGTATGTTGACATTTTTCGGGGTGGGATATAATTGCACTATCCGCTTGTTCCGGCAGTGATCACCTCGAGGATCTGTTCCCAGGGTCGGGCGCCATGGATGAATCGGAGTTGTGGCAGGAGATTTACGCCGCGTTTGAGTTTCACCGAAAGAAGGGGGAGCCGGACGCCCAATCGGCCTTGAACCGGATTGTTCGCCGATGTTTGCGGTTCAAGGTTCGCCCCTTGATTACCCCGGTTGCCTTCGTCGCCTTCCGGACGGTCCTTGCTCCGGAGGCGGTGTACCAACTGAAGCTGGCGCACGGCGAAGCCTCCCCCTTTCTCCCCGGCGGTGAAATTATCGTTTTGTCCTGTATGCATGGCCAATTTGTCGTCGATGGCAACAACCGGGTGAATCGATGGCGTTTGAACGGTTCGCGGGAGCCTCTTTCCGCCATTGTGCTCGAGGCGCGCATCAGCGGTATTCTTGAAGATCGCGTTATCGCCACCTGGCACCATAGGGATTCCGAACAGCGGATTGGGACGGCGGGAATCGCGCCTTGACCAGGGGGGACCAATTTCCGGAACCTTCTTCGGCACGACCATACTGCAAAGGAGACCTCACCATGAGAAAAAATGCGACATTTGCCATGGCTTTGATCCTCGGTCTGTTTCTCGCCCTGCCGGTTCCGGCAGCGGAACAGGACCGGGATACCACCTCGGATCTGTGGCTGGAAGCCAAGCTGGTTACCAGTTACACCCTTAATCAGCATTTGAATCCCTTCAAACTCAAGGTCGATGTCAAGGACGGCGTCGCCTCTATCAGCGGAACCGTGGACAGCCCCGCCGAACGGGATCTGGCAGTGGAGATCGCCAAGGGGATCGAGGGTATCGGGAAGGTGAAGGATGATATCCAGGTCGAGCCTGGAACCGCCGGGGAACCTGAGGAACCGGATTTTTACCGTAAGGTCGAGGACGCGACCCTCACCGCACGGGTCAAGTCGAAGTTGTTGTGGAGCCGGCAAACCCATGGCCTGGATATCGAAGTGTCCACCGCCCGGGGTATCGTCACCCTGAAAGGGAAGGTCGCTTCCGACGTCCATCGGGATCTGGCGGTGCAACTGGCCAGAAACACCACCGGTGTCAAGGGGGTGAAGAACCAGTTGCAGGTGGTGCCGGAGAAGCAGGTCGGGAAAAAGGACACCCTGAAAAAGATGGAAACTACCGTCAGTGACGCCTGGATTACCTCTAAGGTCAAGTCTCTGCTGCTCTTCAGCAAATCGGCCGGAGGGTCGGACATCGAGGTCGTAACCGACAAGGGAGTTGTGACCTTGAAAGGAACCGTGGTCACCCGGACCCAGGAAAAGGCTGTGGTGGACATGGTCGGGGACGTAGTCGGCGTCAAACAGGTCCGTTCTGAACTGACAGTCGGAGAGGCAGCCTGACGGCGGGATTGAAAGGATACGGGTTCCTCGCGGAGTTGCGGCCTGAACCGGAAGGGACTGGCCGGGAGGCTGCCGGAAGGGCGCATTCATTCGGCGGAAGGTGTGAAATTGAGGTTGTGATAAGGGAGTTTGGTGGCCAGGTCCCCTGTTTCAACCTGCAGACTGGAAAGCCTTTTCCAGCCTGCCATGGGCAGGGGCCATCGTTGACGGATCGATATGATGAATAAAGACAGGTTCTCCTCCACCGAGGAGCGGTTTCTGATACTTGCCCCACTCTCGCGGGAGGTGCAATTCTTCTGCGATTCTCTTTCCCGGGTCGGCATTTCAGGCGTTCCCTGCGCCGACGTGGCGGAACTGTGTGTCCAACTGGAAATCGGCGCCGCCGGCGCCATCATCTCCGATGAGACTTTTGCCGCCGAGGATGTATCCCCGCTGCTGAGATTGCTGCGGGAACAACCTCCCTGGTCCGATTTTCCGGTTCTCTTTCTGACCCATGGCGGCGTCGATTCACCGGCCGCCCAGCGGGCCATGGAACTGCTCGGCAATGTCGTCCTGATCGAGCATCCCCTGCAGGAACCAACCCTGGTCAGCGTCATCAACGCAGGCTTGCGGATGCGGCGCCGCCAGTATCAGGCCCGCGATCATATGACCATGCTCGCCGACGCCCTGCAAGTGGCCGAGAATGCCTCTCGCGCCAAGAGCGAGTTCCTGGCCAACATGAGCCATGAAATCCGCACCCCGATGACGGTTTTTCTGGGGGCCCTGGAACATCTTCTGCTGATCGACCATAGCCCCGAACGCCGCTACCTGCTGGAGATGGCCGACGAATCGGGCAAGCGGCTGCATGCCCTTATCGAGAATATCCTCGATGTCTCCAGGATCGAAGCGCATCGGATCGTACTTGTCAAGGAACCCTTCGATCCGCGGGCCTGCCTGCAGGAGGTTATGGAAAGTTGCCATCCTTCTCCCGGTGGGAAACACCTCCGCTTCGTTGCGGATGTGGCCCCGGAGGTGCCCCGGATCATCCTCGGCGACTCCTCCAGGCTGGGGCAGGTGCTGACCCACCTGGTCGGCAACGCCGTCAAGTTCACCCCGGAGGGGCTGATTCGCATCTCTCTGTGTCTCCGTGGCGACTTTCTGGAGTTCTCCGTGGCCGATTCCGGCATCGGCATTCCCGAAGGGAAACGGGATCTAGTCTTTCAGCGTTTCAGCCAGGTGGATTCTTCTTTCGACCGCCAATATGGTGGTTCCGGCCTGGGTCTGGCGATCTCCAAGGGGCTGGTCGAGCTGATGGGAGGAGCAATTTCCGTCCGGAGCGGGGAGGGCGGAGGTTGTGTCTTCACCTTCACCGTGCCTTTGAAGAATGTCGAAATGATACCCCCCGCCGGTGCTGAAATCCCGCAGACCCCCTCCTCGAACGGAAATTCGGAGGCTCGCATCCTGTTGGCCGACGACGAGGCCATGATTCGGACGATGCTCACCATGATGCTTGCCAGAAGTGGCTGGAAGGCGGAAACTGCCGAAACCGGCCTCGATGCCGTGGAGAAATGGAAAGCCGGGAATTTCGACATCCTTTTCATGGATCTGCAGATGCCGGAAATGAATGGCCTGGAAGCGACCCGGGAAATTCGCAGCAGGGAAGCCAAAAGTGCCAGGCATACCTGCATCGTCGGCCTTACCGCGCACACCTTGCAGGATATCAGGGATGACTGCCTGAAGGCGGGGATGGACAGTGTATTGACAAAGCCGGTTCAGATGAAGGACCTCGTTTCGGCTATCGAAAGATGCCTGCCGCCATGAACCTGCTCCTCCTCGAAGCACGCCAAACCGGCATTTCAGCCGGCGGTACCTCTTAATCCGGTTCGCTGAAGCCCCTTTCCCCTCCGCTACCTGTTTGCCCTTCAGGCGCGATGACAAGAACCGTTTCCAGCGGACCGGGTACGAATATCCCGATCGGGAGGAACAGAGATGAAATCCGGTCGTAAAACCATTACCCATGGCGAGGACATACTCCTGCTGATCTCCATCCTCCCTGCGGATCTCCAGGCGGCCATTTCCGACATGGAACTGGACCGGCTGCTCGAGGTGGTGATGGATCTGGGGCGGATTCCCGAGGCCCGGTTTCCGGAGGAGGTCGTGGCACTTTCCGACAAGCCTGTTGATCTGGAAGACCTCGCCCGGGTTACCGCCCTGGTGGGGGAATTCGGCGACGACAACCGCGCCGGAATCGAACGCACCCTTCATCGCATTTCGGCTATCCGGAACCGCAAGGGGCAGATCATCGGCCTCACCCTCCGGGTCGGGCGGGCGGTGTTCGGCAGCATCGACCTGTTGCGCGACCTGGTCGAAACGGAACAGAGTATCCTCATCCTCGGGCGACCGGGGGTCGGCAAGACCACCAAGCTGCGGGAGATGGCGCGGGTTCTCGCCGATGACCTGCACAAGCGGGTTATCGTCATCGATACCTCCAATGAAATCGCCGGGGACGGCGACATCCCCCACCCGGGGATCGGCGGCGCCCGGCGGATGCAGGTATCACGGGTGGCCCGGCAGCATGCGGTGATGATCGAGGCGGTGGAGAACCACATGCCCGAGGCGATCATCGTCGACGAAATCGGTACCGCTGCCGAAGCGGTCGCCGCCCGTACCATCGCCGAGCGGGGCGTGCAACTCATCGGCACCGCCCACGGCAACACCCTCGAAAACCTGGTCAAAAACCCGACCCTTTCCGACCTGGTGGGAGGGGTGCAGGTGGTCACCCTGAGCGACGAAGAGGCCCGACGGCGACGCACCGCCAAAACGGTCAGCGAGCGCCGTGCTCTCCCCACATTCGACATCGTGGTGGAGATGGTGGATCGGGATGAGGTGATCGTTCATCCCGATACCGCGGCTGCGGTCGACAAGCTGCTGCGGGGTGTCGCTCCCTGCGGCGAACGGCGGGAAAAAGCCGGTGACGGCCAGATCCATGTGCGGGAAGTCGAGCCGGAAAGGCCCCTCTTTCCGCCACCGGCGGGGGAGGACTCCATGCCCCGCGGCCCGACCCGCATCTATCCCTACGCCCTGTCCCGCGATCTGCTGGAGCGGGTGATTCGCAGCCTGCGTCTCAATGCCCGCACCGTGGGCGGTCCGGAACAGGCCGACCTGGTCATCGCCCTTCGCGCCCGCAGCGACGACCGGCGCCTCCTGCGGATGGGGGAGGAGGGCGAAGCCCACATCCATTTCATCAAACGGAACACGGCCAATGAGATGCGTCGCATCCTGGAGCGGATCTTTTATGTCCTGGACGGGGTCGAGGGGGATGAGGTGCAGGAGATGGTGACGGAGACGGAAGATGCCATCCGGAGGGTGCTTGCCGAGGGGGGTGAAATCGAACTCGCCCCGCGGCGGGCGGTCTTGCGAAAGATGCAGCATCGACTTATCGCCGGGCGGGGCCTGCTGGCGGAAAGTACGGGGAGGGAGCCGGAGCGGCACCTGGTTATTCGTTCCGGATGAGAGGCGCGGAGAAAATGAATGCGGGATGTGCCGGGAAATGAAGCGTATCTATCTGCCATGGGAGGGAATTCGTTATGACGACCGAGGCAGTCCGATCCTATCTGCGAGAACACCACGACCGTTTCGTGGCTGAGCTGGCAACCTGGTTGAAGATCGCGAGCGTTAGTACCTCTGCCGCACAGGCGGAGGAGGTGCGGCGGGCCGGGGTTTGGGCCCACGAGAAGCTCGTCGCCATCGGTTTTCCGGTGGTGGAGACGATCGCGACGGCCGGTCATCCCCTGGTCTTTGCCGAATGGCTGGCGCACCCCGGCCAACCGACCCTGCTGATCTACGGGCATTACGACGTGCAGCCGGCCGAGCCCCTGGAAGCCTGGCTCAGCCTCCCTTTTGCACCGGCCATCCGCGACGGCAACATTCATGCGCGGGGGGCGGTGGATGACAAGGGGCAGGTCATGCTGGTGCTGGCGGCGCTGGAGGCCTGGTCCCGGTCCATCGGCGGGCTGCCGATCAACGTGAAGGTCATCCTCGAAGGGGAGGAGGAGATGGGCGGGGAATCGATCGAGGCCTGGGTGCGGTCCGGCCCAGCCAGGTTGCGGGCCGATGCCGCGTTGATCTGCGATACCCATATGGTCGGCGAAAAGCAGCCGTCCCTGATCACCGGCCTGCGCGGCATCCTGTATACCGAGATCGCCATGCATGGCCCCGCAAGGGATCTGCACTCGGGCAGCTACGGGGGGGTGGCGCCCAATCCCATCCACGCCTTGTGCGTGCTGATCAATCGTCTGAAAGGGGAGGACGGAGTGATCCGGATTCCCGAACTCACGGCGGCCCTGCAGCCTCCGCCCCGTGCGGAAAAAAAGTTTTGGGATGCAGACCCGCTGCACCTGGAGGAAGCGCTGTGCCGGGAGATGGGTGTCGATAGCCTGGTGGGGGAGGAAGCCTATCCGCCCCTGGAACGGATCGGGGCGCGGCCGACCCTGGAAGTGCACGGTATTCGGGGCGGTTTCACCGCAAAGGGGGCCAAGACCGTCATCCCCGCCGAGGCCCTGGCGAAAGTCAGCCTGCGTCTGCCGGCGGGTCTGAAGCCGGCCGAGGTCTTTGTCTGGTTCGAAAAAGCGGTGCGTCGGCACACCCCGGCCGGTCATCGGGTCGAGGTGATCCAGCTGAGCGGCGGTGAAGGTCTGGTGGTGTCGCCGGAAAACCCCTTCATCAAGGCCGCAAGCGCGGCCATCGAAAGCACCTTCGGCGTGGCCCCCGTGTTCATGCGGGAGGGAGGGTCAATTCCGGTGGCCGCCCTGTTCGACCAGATCCTGCAATTGCCCGTGGTGCTGATGGGTTTCGGCCTGCCCGACGACGGTCCCCATGGGCCAAACGAAAAATTCAGCCTGGCCCAGTTCGCCAGGGGGATGGCAACGGTGGCGGAATTTCTGGGGCGGTTGCGGCAATAATCCTGCTCCCTGTACCTGGTCCTTTATGTCCCCTGTCAGCCCACGTCGAGCTGATTGTCCACATCCGTCACGCCGGGAGTGTACCAGCAATCCTTCTCCGCCGCATCCCGCTCCGTGCTTGAGCTGGCCCGGCCCCGCAGGGTCACGGTCCTGTTTCCCACCAGCAGTTGAAAATGCTTGGGATCGACCAGGGGATCCTTTTCCAGGATGGTCAGGAGATTGTCCTTGAGCTCCTCGTCATTGTCCTCTTCGTGGGGGTTGACCACCAGCAGGTTGTGCACGTTCCTAACCCCCGGAACCCACCAACTCAGGACTTCGCATAATCGGAGCTGCACCAGGGAACGAACGGTCCCCCGCAGGAGGACATGGCTCCGCTGGTCGGTCTGGATGTCGATGTGATCTTCCTCGATGTTGCGCTCCTGGATAAAAGAGTGCCGGACGTGCTGGGTGATTTCCTTGTCGCCCATCATTTGAGAAACCGGGGTTTCCAGCAGGTCGCTGACCTTCCTGACTCCCGGAACCTGCTCCGCCAGGTGTTTGGCGAGCCGCTTGCCGGCGATGGAGAAGACGGTACCGGACAGGGTTACCTCCCCCTCCTCGCAGGTGATTTCGAGATCGCTTTGCGGCAGGTTGATGCGGATGTCGTGGGTCAGGGCCCCTTCGATCGCTTTTTTGATGCGTTCGTCGTCGTTCATGTCGATATTCTCCCCCAATAGGTCTTGTCGCCGGAACGTCCTTATTTCAGTTTAGTCTCAACCCTCGGTTTCTCAAGGCTTGACCTGATTAGCACTGATCTTCCGCTGAAGATCTCATGTCTCCCTCCCCCAGCGGGGGAGGGTTGGGGAGGGGGCATATTTTCAGGCCCCCCCTCCTAACCTCCCCCCTCCGGGGGAAGGAACAATTCATGGCGGAAGATTGGTGTTAATCAGTTTCGGTTTTGAGGCTGACATTCACTCCGAATCGGGAAAGCACAGGGCGTAGTCGCAGCAGTCGCCGCAATTGGGGGATTTGCACAGGATGCCGCCATTGAGCTCGCAGACCTGTTTGAAAAGGAACCGTTTCCAGCGCATGTTCTGATGGTTGGCTTCGGCCAGGGAGGGGAGATGACGACGGATGGCGGCGCTCAGTTGCGGGCGTTCGAACAGGCCCATGGCGACCCACAGGTGTCCAGGGTGAGCGGCCCGGGCGGTGAGGATGTGCGCCAGCCGGCGGGCATTCGCCACGGGGGAGCCGGCGGCATCCCGCTGGATGTGGCTGAGGATGATCCGTCGCACGTCGGGGTTGGCTTCGGGGGGCGGGGTGGTTCCGGGAGTCGCATGGAGCTTCAGCAGCGCCGGATCGCTGCCCGGAAACCAGGTCCGCAGCAGGGCGGCGAGGTCGGTGGCGTTCAGGCCGAGCGCCTCGGCGGTGTCGAAAGGTTCGCGGGCGGCAACGGTCAGCAGGCAGGCGAAGAGCTGGCGGTCCTCCTGCCGGGCGCCGGGGGGAGCGGGGCCGTCCATCAGGGCCCGATAAAGGGGATCCTCGGCGCCGACTCGCGGCCCGTGATCGTCCTCCGGGAACGGGAAGTTCGTCTGTACCGTGCCGGCCTCGCCCCGGGCGCTGGTTACGGCCGCGTGCAAGGCCTTTACCGCCAGGTCGGCACAGTAACCGCGGTCCTCCGGCAATCCTTCCAGCGCGGCATCCACCCGGTTCCCGTCGAGGGCCAGGACCTCGTCCAGGGAGTGGCCGACCGCCAGGTCGGCGGCGGCGGCGCAGGCGGCCACGGAAAAACCACAGCCGAATACCTGGAAGCGGACATCGGCCAGGCGGTTTTCCCGCACCCGCAGGGCAAAGCGCACCCCGATCCGGCGTCCGGCCTCACCGGCACCCAACCCGACCTCGCCGATACCGTCGGCGTCGGGAAGCTCGCCGGAGTAGCGGTTGTCCGTGGCATATCGGAGGATGGTTTTGGTGTAACCGGTCATGGGTGCTTCGCCCTCCACATCTGCTCGGCCGCATTCGCCACCTCGCAGAGGAAATAGGCTCCCCCTTCGTAAAGCAGGTCGTTCTTCAACTGGTTGCCAACCACCTCCCAGTTGGGGAAACCCCGCAGTACCAGGCCCTTGCCGCAACGGTGGGCCAAGGACTCGGTGTGGTAGTTGCCGATGATCAGATCGTAGCTGTCGCACAGTTTTTCGGCATCTTCCAGGTCGCCGACCATCACCCGGTCGGCGGGTATGGTTTCCAGTTGCGGTGAGTCGACGGTGCTGATGGCGAGGGTCACCCGGCCGCCGGCCTCGGTCAGGGACTGGCAGGCGCCGGCCAGGAAATCGGGTTCGCCGACCACCAGCAGACGGGTTTTGCCGAGGGCGAAGTGGCTGTCCAGCAGGGCGTCCTGCAGCCGTTTGCGCCAGCGCACGATGCTTTCATGGGGCTTGTCCATCCCGGTTTCCGCCAGCAGCGCCGCCGCCAGCGCGTCCGTGGCTTCAAGACCCTGCAGATGGCCGCAGCGGATGTGCCGCATCGCCGGGTTTTTGGCCAGCAGCGCCGCCGCGCTCGCTTCCATCGAGGCGCCGACGGAGATGACCAGGGCGGCGTCGGCCAGGTCCCGGATCTCCTCGACAGTGATGCCGCCGCTGCTCAGGGCGCTCTGCTTTTCGCCGAGGTGGCCGTCGAGGGAGGTGGAGAGGTCGGGCAGGGCCAGCACCTCGAAACCGAACCGGGCGACGAACTCCTTGATCCGTTCCACCTCGATTGGCTGCAGGCTGACGTGGGGCAGCAGCACCGCTTTGTCTCCACGGACGGAACTGCGCGGTTCGACGAGCTGTTCGATCAAAGCCCTGGTCGTCTTGCCCCAGCCGCTCTCCAGTCCCCCTTCGTAGTCGGTGGTATTGACATAGACGAGGGGAAAGTCGACCTGTTTGGCCACGGCGCGAATGTCGTCGCCCTTGGTTTCGGTGAGACCGGTGGTGTGCAGGCCGATCAGGCTCGGGGTGACCTTGCGGGTGATGTTTCGCACTGCTTCGACGATGCCGGCGTCGCCGCCGTCGAGAATCGCGGTGACGTCGGTGA
>Ga0214472_10004013_pt1 | contig 15546 bp, 14 predicted proteins | sample RVTome_6_FD_207662 | JGI IMG/M metagenome (GOLD analysis project Ga0214472, IMG submission 207662) | Soil microbial communities from uranium-contaminated site in the Upper Colorado River Basin, Wyoming, United States - RVT140D175 | ecosystem: Environmental > Terrestrial > Soil > Contaminated >...
TTCGTTCCTTCCTTCGCAACCCCCAGATCGAGACGCGCGCCAAGCGCGAGGCGCTGGAGCAGCTGCTCTCCGGCGCGAACGAGAATTTTCTGAACTTCCTCCGCCTGCTTGCCGAGAAGGGCAGGATCGGGGAGGTCGAGGAGATGCACAAGGAGTGGGAGCGTCTCCTCGCGGCCGAGGAGCGCGTGCTGGGGCTCGAGCTGACGACGGCCGTCGAGCTCTCCGAGAAGGAAACCGCGGAGATCGTCCGGCAGATCGAGAAGGCGTCCGGGCGAAAGGTCGAGGCGAAGCGGTCCGTCGATCCGGACTTGCTCGGCGGCATCGTCATCCAGGCGGGCTCGCAGCGTCTCGACGCCAGCGTGCGCAACCGCCTGGAGCAGCTGCGGGAAGAGCTGCTCGAGCGGGCCTGACTTCCGAGCTTAAGAACATCCTTACACCTGCCGAGTACATTCCCCGGCTCGCTCGCCCCCTGCGCGCCGACAACCCCCCATGTCGGAACGAAGCCGAAAGATCAACCTCGGGCTGTGCATTGCCCTTCTCGCCGGCGTTGCCGGCGGCCGAGCGGACGGCGCGACCGTCCAGCGCCTGAACTACGAGACGGGGAATCTGCGCCAGTGGACCTCCGTGCAGGCGGTCAACGGAAGCGTCTCGATCATTCGCGCCCCCGTCCGGCAGGGTCGCTTCGCGGCTCGGTTCGTCGTCCGCCCGAGCGGTGATCCCCTCGGGCTCACGGGAGAGCGCAGCGAGGTCTACGCGCTCACCGGCGAGGGGGAAGGCGTCAACTCTTGGTGGTCCTGGTCGACGTACTTTCCACGCGGGTTTCGGCCGAACCCGGGCACGTGGAACGTGTTCACCCAATGGCACACGGGCGTGTCCTGCGCGCCCCCGGTGAGCTTTCTCGTGGACGGTTCGGCGCGGCCCCAGAAGCTTCTCCTCAACTTGCGGGGCGGCTCGGTCGATCCTGTCACCTGCAGGGCGGCCTCGGACCGGCTCTTCCGGATCGGAACCTTGCGCCGGGGCCACTGGTACGACTTCCGTTTCCACATCCGCTGGTCCTCCGACGCCGGAAGCGGCCTTGCGACCTTGTGGGTCAACGGTCGACGAGCCGTGCGTGTCGCCGGCATCCCGACGCTCTATCCGGGGCACGGCGTCTACGTGAAGCAGGGTTTCTATCGCAACCGGTCGAGTCTCTCGACCGTGATCTACCACGACGGCCTGCGCCGCTTCCGGCCTTAGAAGGCAAGCCATCTCCGATAACGTGGGCGCCGTGAAGCTCCGCCCGGAGGAGATCACCTCGATCCTGAAGAAGCGGATCGAGGAGTTCGACGTGGAGACCGACCTCGCCGAGGTCGGGACCGTCCTCCAGATCGGCGACGGCATCGCCCGCGTGTACGGCCTCGAGAACTGCGTCGCGATGGAGATGCTCGAGCTCGAGCACGGCGTCACCGGGATCGCGCTCAACCTCGAGGAGGACAACGTGGGGGTTGCGCTTTTCGGCAACTGGGCCGAGGTCAAGGAGGGCGAGCCGGTTCGCCGCACGGGGAACGTCATGTCCGTTCCGGTGGGGGACGAGCTCGTCGGGCGCATCGTCAATCCGCTCGGCCAGCCGCTCGACGGCGCCGGTCCGCTCAACACCTCTGAGAATCGGAACCTCGAGTTCAAGGCGCCGGGGGTGGTCAAGCGCCAGCCGGTGAAGGAGCCGCTTCAAACCGGGATCAAAGCGATCGATTCGATGATTCCGATCGGCCGCGGGCAGCGGGAGCTCATCATCGGCGACCGCTCGACCGGCAAGACCGCGATCCTCGTAGACACGATCCTGAGCCAGAAGGGCCAGGACATGATCTGCATCTACGTGGCGATCGGGCAGAGGGCCTCGACCGTCGCCCAGGTCTACGAGCGCCTCCGTGAGGCAGGCGCGATGGACTACACGATCATCGTCACCGCTTCGGCGACAGAGGCTGCCCCGATCAAGTGGATGGCGCCTTACGCCGGCTGCGCCATGGGTGAGCACTTCCTCTACAGCGGACGCCACGCCGTCTGCATGTACGACGACCTCTCGAAGCACGCGGACGCCTACCGGCAGATGTCGCTGCTCCTGCGCCGCCCGCCGGGGCGCGAGGCCTTCCCGGGGGATGTCTTCTACCTGCACTCGCGCCTGCTCGAGCGCGCGTGCAAGCTCTCCGACGACGAGGGTGGCGGCTCCCTCACGGCCCTGCCGGTGATCGAAACGCAAGCGGGGGACGTGTCGGCGTACATCCCGACCAACGTCATCTCGATTACGGACGGCCAGATCTTCCTCGAGAGCGACCTCTTCTACTCGGGCGTGCGGCCGGCGATCAACGTCGGCATCTCGGTCTCGCGCGTCGGCGGTAACGCCCAGGTACGCGCGATGCGGAAGGTGGCCGGGCGCCTCCGGCTTGACCTGGCGCAGTACAGAGAGCTGGAAGCGTTCGCCCAGTTCGGCTCGGAGCTCGACCCGCAGACCCAGCGCACGCTTGCGCGCGGCGAGCGCATGGTCGCGACCCTGAACCAGCCTCAGTACCAGCCCTGGCCGGTCGAAGAGCAGGTCGTCGCGATCTTCGCCGGCATCCACGGCTATCTGGACGACGTTCCGCCTGCAGACGTACCGCGTTTCCAGGACGAGCTCCGTGAGTTCCTGCAGACCGAGGGCTCGCTCTACGAGGCGATCCGCGAGGAGAAGGATCTCTCTGACGAGCTGACCGAGCGAATCCACGAGCAGATCAAGAAGTTCAAAGACGGCTTCGCGGTTCGCGGGGACGCCGGGCTGGTCGGCGCAGCCGCCTCGTAAGCGCGCGTGGCGACTGTCCAAGACATCAAGCGGCGCCTCCGCTCCGTCCGCAACACGCAGAAGATCACGAAGGCGATGGAGCTCGTCGCCGCGGCGAGGCTGCGTCGCGCCGAAGCCCGAATCGAAGCTATGCGCCCCTACGCCGACCGGATGCGCGAGCTCACGATCGGGACCGCCCGAGCGACGCCCTCCCGCCAGTTCGCGCTCCTCGAGGCGCGCGAGGAAGCCCACACCGTCGGGGTGCTGCCGCTCACGGGCGACCGCGGCCTTGCCGGGCCGTTCAACGCCCAGATCCTCAGGCGGGCCTTCGCCCTTGCGGGCGAGGTGCGGGGAGAGGGTCGGGAAGTCCGCTGGCTCGTCGTCGGCAAGAAGGGCCGCTCGACTCTGCGCTTCCGTCGCCACGAGATCGAGCAGGCGTGGGTCGACCTGACCGATCGGCCCTCGTACGCAGACGCCGTCGCGATCGCGCACCGCCTCTCGGAGCTCTACACCGAGCGCGAGGTCGACCGAGTGGTGATGGTCTACAACCACTACGTCTCTCCGCTCACACAGCGGGTGACCGTCGAGGACGTCCTGCCGATCCCGCGCGCGGCGGTGGAGGGCGAGGAGGAGAAATCCGCCTACGAGATCGCCCTCGAAGGAGACTTCATCTTCGAGCCGGAACCGGAGGAGATTCTCGCGCGCCTGCTTCCTACCTACGTCGAGACGACGGTCTACCGCGCGCTGCTCGAGTCCGCTGCCTCCGAGCACGGGGCGCGCATGACCGCGATGCGGAACGCCTCGAAGAACGCCGGCGAGCTGATCGACCGGCTCACGTTGGACATGAACCGCGCGCGCCAGGCGGAGATCACCCAGGAGATCCTCGAGGTGGTCGCCGGGGCGGACGCCCTCACGCAGTAGAGAGCGCCGTCGTTCCTTGTACCTTGGGTCAGCGGGGGCTGCAAGAGGCCTCTTCACTCTCCCCACACGCCCGTCGCACACTCGGCGCGAACTCCGGCATCTCGGTTCGAACGCCACGTCCATTCCGGAGGGCTTCGAGTGTCAGGCCCTTTTTCGGCCCCTTTTTCTGTCTCGCCGAGGTCGTAGCCGCGGTGCCTGTTCTAACGCAGCAGCCCGCCTGCCGTCTTACTCTGAGCGATGAAGCGCGCGCTCGCGTTTAGCCTCGCCGTAGCCGCCGCGGTCGCCCTGGCCGCCGCCCTCGGTAGCCGCGAGGGAGCGGTGGACGAGGCCGAGGCGGCGGCGCCTTGGACCTTCGCGCAGTCGATGTCGCAGCGGCGGAGCTACATCGCGGCCGCGGAACTCGAGGGCAGGATCTACGCCGCCGGCGGGATGGTCGGAGAGAGCGGCCGGCGCTTGGACACCTTCCAGCGCTTCGACCCCCGGGCGAACGAGTGGACGACGCTCAGGCGCTTGCCCGAGCCGGTCCGGGCCGCTGCGGCCGCGGCCCTCGACGGGAAGGTGTACGTCGTGGGCGGGTCGACGGCCGAGGGGGAGGGGCGGCGGCTCTACGCCTACGACGTCGCTCGGGACGAATGGGTCGAGCGCGCTCCGCTGCCCGGGCCCCGCTTGAACCACGCCGCCGTCGCGCTGGGCGGGCGGATCTACGTGCTCGGGGGCTTCGTCGAGGGCGAGGAGACGGACGACGTGTTCGTCTACGACCCGGGGCAGAATGTGTGGACCGAGGCAGCGCCGCTTCCCCGCCCCAACCACGCCTTCGGCGCCGTCGTCTTCCGGGGTGAGATCTGGGTGATCGGCGGTCGCCGTGGCACGGAGATCCTGCGCGAGGTCTCCATCTACGACCCGCGGGCGGACCGCTGGCGCGCCGGGCCGACGATGCCGAGGCCGATGGAGCTCCTCGGCGCCGCGGTCGCCGGCGACGAAATTCACACCGTCTGGGAGTCGACGTACCAGATCTACGACGCGGCGAGCGGCGCCTGGCGCGAGGGGCCGCATTCCCTGGTCACGCGCCACGGGCTGAACACCTTCTACGTCGACGGGGCCCTCTATACGGTCGGCGGCTGTACGACGCAGCTGCGCGACAGTCAGGTAGTGGAAACGCGCCCGGTCTTGTGACGACCTCCGCTAACTTTCCGCCGCCTCGGAGCGTCTAAGCACCTGGGTTGGCCGCAGGCGTTCCCATTTGTCGCGCGGCCTGTAATCGGCATAGGAGGGCAGACGTGAGAAGAAACAAATGGCCGCTGCTCGTCGCGGCGCTGTTGGCGCTCTTCGTCTTCACAGCCGCCGGCTGCGGCGGCGACGACGAGGGTGCGCCGACACCGACGGGCGAAGAGCCTGGCCAGCCGGCGGCTGAGCAGGTGATCACGATCGCGTGGGGTGCCGAGCCGCCGTCGCTCGACCCCGGCCTCGCGAGCGACACGACGTCGGCGAACATCATCGGGAACATCATGGATCCGCTCCTCCGGATCGATCACGAGACGTCCGAGCCGGTTCCAAACCTCGCCGAGAGTTGGGAAGTCAGCGAAGACGGAATGACGGTCACTATCAATCTCCGCGACGACGGGATGTGGACGAACGGCGATCCCGTAACCGCGCAGGACTACGTGTACTCGTGGAAGCGGACCCTCTCGCCGGAGCTCGCGGCGGACTATGCCTACCAGCTCTACGCCCTCCAGGGCGGCCAGGAGTACAACGGGTGCGAGGCGAACTGCGACGCTCTGGCCGACGCCGTCGGCGTCAGGGCTGTCGACGACACCACCCTCGAGGTGACGCTTGTGTCGCCGCAGCCGTGGTTCATAGCGCAGCTCTCGCACCACTCGTTCCTGCCGGTCCACCAGGCAACGGTGGAGCAGTTCGGCGACCAGTGGACGTTGCCGGAGAACATCGTCACGAACGGCCCCTTCAGGCTGGTCGCGCGTGAGCCCGAGGCCTCGATCGACCTCGAGAAGTGGGATGAATGGCGAAACGCCGACGAGGTCACGCTCGAGCGCGTGAACGGGCGCATCATCGTCGACGGTACGACCCGCGTGCAGGCCTTCGAGGCCGGCGAGGTCGACGCACTCGACGGATCCGGCCTTCCGCCGGACGAGATAGCCCGACTGAAGGAGCTGCCCGAGTACGAGAACTATCCGTACCTGGGCACCTACTACTACGGGTTCAACATCGAGAACATCAGCGACGTGAATCAGCGCAAGGCCATGTCGCTGGCGATCGACCGCCAGACGATCATCGACAACATCGCCCAGGCGGACCAGCAGCCGGCGACCGGCATGACCCCGCCCGGCATCGCGGGCCAGGAAGAGATCAATCCGAACTCGCCCTGGACGCCCGCGAGCGGCGACATCGAGCAGGCCACGGCGCTCATGGGCCAGGTCTCCAGCCCGGACACGAAGATCAATCTCTTCCACAACGACGCTCCCGGCCATCGCGAGATCGCGGTCGCGGTGCAGTCGATGTGGCAGGAGCTCGGGCTCCAGACGACGATCAAGGCGCAGGAGTGGGCCCAGTACCTCGAGTTCATCGGCCCACCTCCGTCGAAGCAGGTCGACGTCTACCGGCTCGGGTGGATCTACGACTTCCCGGACGCCTGGAACGGTTTGTCACTCTGGACCTGCGAGTCGGGTAACAACAGCACGAACTTCTGCAACGAGGAGTTCGACGCGCTCGTCAAGCAAGCCGAGAGCACACCGGACGAGGCGGAGCGTTTCCAGGTCTACGCGCAAGCCGAGCAGATCATGTTCGGTGAGGACGGCGAGGTGCCTTTCTCGCCGATCTACTGGTACACGCTTCCGAATCTCGAGAACCTCTCGATCAAAGACACCTTCTTCATCGGTCCTTTCAACGACATGGACCTGACGAAGGTCGTCGTGACCGAGGCAGCAGCCTAGGAACGGACAAGGGCAAGCGGGGCGCTTGTTCGGCGCCCCGCTTCGCCCTCATTGCTAATCCGCCTCAGGCGGGTAAAGATTCCAAAAGTCGATGACGACGTTCATCATCCGGCGGGTTATCTGGACGATCCCCGTCGTTCTGCTCGTCATCTTCATGGTCTTCGTGATGATGCGGCAGATCGGAGGAAATCCGTTCCGCGTCACCGAGCGGAACGTCCCGGAGGCGATCCAGCGCAACCTCGAGCGGAAGTACCACATCGACGAGCCGTGGTACGTCCAGTACAGCTACTACGTCAAGGGCGTCTTCACCTACGACCTCGGTCCCTCGATGCGGCTGCGAACGCGGTCGGTGAACGACATCATCGAGGAGCACTTCCCCAAGTCGCTTCAGCTCGGCCTCTACGCATTCCTCTGGTCGGTCGTGATCGGTATACCGCTGGGGGTGCTGGCCGCGTTGCGGCCAAACTCGATCTTCGACTACGGGGCGATGCTCTTCTCAAATGTGGGCTTCGCTTTGCCCAATTTCCTCGTCGCGACGCTGCTCATCTACTACGCCGCGGTGAGGTGGGATCTCGTGCCCACGAACGGCTGGCCCTCCGGAGAAGGGATCGCACAGCTCTGGGCTGTCGATAGCCGGGTGATCCTGCCGGTCTTCGCGCTCGGGCTCTTCCCACTCGCGTACTTCGCGCGGCTCGTCCGCGGCGCCATGCTCGAGACGATGCAGCAGGACTACGTGCGGACCGCGAAGGCGAAGGGTCTCCGCTGGCGGCGGGTCGTCGGACTGCATGTCCTTCGCAACTCGCTGATCCCGGCGATCACGGCGACCGCTCCGCTTCTGGGCCTCATCATCACCGGCACCTTCGTGATCGAGATCATCTTCTCGATTCCCGGCATCGGGCGCTATTTCATCCAGTCGGTGTCGAATCGCGATCTCTCCGTCGTCATGGGAGTCACGGTGCTGACATCGGTCGTCGTAATCCTGGCGAATCTCTTCGTGGACATCATGTACGGCTTCCTCGATCCCCGGACCCGGGACGTGAGGAGTTAGTCAATGGCGGTCGATCGGCGAGAAGCTGCCCTTCCCGTAGGCGCCGCGCACGCCGATGTTCCGGCCGAGGCGGCGGCGGGCGAGCCGGTTGCCCAGCGCAGCCTCTGGGGCGACGCGCTCTACCGCTACATGCGCAACAGGGGGGCGATCGTCGCGGGCGTCGTCTTCGTCGCCATGATCCTCTACTGCCTGATCGTGCCGGGCTTCTGGAAGATCCCCGGGCTCTGGACGTCGCTCGTGGACATCGACCCGAACAAGGTCAACTTCGCCGATTCCTACCTGCCCATCAGTGCCGACCATCCGCTCGGAACCGACAAGTTCGGCCGCGACATGTTTGCGCGAACCGCCGCCGGCGGGCAGGTCTCGATCGGGATCGGCTTCGCCGCCGCGCTGGCGATCCTTGTCATCGGCGTCCTCTACGGCTCCATCTCGGGCTTCGTCGGGGGCAAGCTGGACAACGCGATGATGCGCTTCCTCGATGCGCTCTACGGCCTGCCGTATCTTCCCTTCGCGATCATCGCCCTCCAGATCATCGGGGAGCAGAGCTTCTTTGCGCTCGTCATCGCTCTGACGATCGCCAGCTGGTTCACGACCGCCCGGATCGTTCGCGGCCAGGTGATCACGCTGAAGCAGAACGACTACGTACGCGCCGCTAAGGCGGTCGGCGCACGCTGGTACCGGACGCTCTTCCGGCACATCCTGCCGAACACGCTCGGCGTGCTCATCATCGCCATCTTCCTCGACCTGCCGGGCATCGTCCTCGGCGAGGCGTTCCTCTCCTTCATCGGGCTGGGAATCAACCCGCCGGACGCTTCGTGGGGCTCGATGGCGCAGGACGGGCGGGCCGCCTACACGACCCATCCCAGCATGCTCGTCATTCCGAGCCTCGCGATCGCCACGCTCGTCCTCTGCGCCAACTTCATCGCCGACGGCCTGCGCGACGCGCTCGACCCGCGCACGCGGGAGTCGTAGAGGAGACGCATGGCGCTGCTCGAGGTCAATGGCCTCAAGACCCACTTCTTCATGCGCGATGGAGTCGTGCGCGCGGTGGACGGCGTCTCCTTCGCCCTCGAGAAGGGCAAGACACTCGGCATCGTCGGCGAGTCGGGGTGTGGGAAGTCGGTGACTGCTCTCTCGATCATGGGCCTCATTCCCCGGCCGCCGGCCAAGATAGTCGAGGGAGAGATTCTCTTAGACGGGCGCGAGCTGACGGGCCTGTCCGATCGCCAGCTCGAAGACGTCCGTGGCCGCCAGATCGCCATGATCTTCCAGGACCCGATGACTTCTCTGAACCCGACGATCAAGATCAAGACGCAGATCACCGAGACGCTCCGACGACACCTCGACATGTCGAAGGACGCCGCCCGTAAGCGGGCGATCGAGCTACTGGATGAGGTGCGCATCCCGAACGCCGCCGAGCGGGTCGACGACTACCCGCACCGCTTCTCCGGAGGCATGCGCCAGCGGGTCATGATCGCAATCGCGCTCGCCTGCAATCCCAAGCTGCTCATCGCCGACGAGCCGACGACGGCGCTCGACGTGACGATTCAGGCTCAGATTCTCGACCTGCTGGACGAGCTGCGCCGCGAGCACGAGATGGCCATGATCATCATCACCCACGACATGGGCGTCGTCGCCGAGACGGCCGACGACATCGCGGTCATGTACGCGGGGCAGATCGTCGAGCACGCGAGCGCGCTCGATCTCTTCGACAGGCCTGAGCATCCCTACACCGAGGCTTTGCTCGGGGCCTTGCCTCACCTCGAGGGGGACACGAGGGAGATCCGCGAGGGCAGGCTCGTCTCCATTCCGGGACGGCCTCCGGACCTGATCGATCCGCCCGAGGCCTGCCGGTTCGGGCCACGCTGTCCCTACGCGCACCTGGGCGACACTTGCACGACGAAGGAGCCCCAGCTCCGCGAGATCCGCTCCGGACACTGGGTGCGGTCTGCCCATCCGCTCAGCGAGCGCACCGGAGAGCGGGAGGAGGTCCTTACTTGAGCACGGGTCCGGCCTCGACGAACGGAGGCACGGACGGTGCCTTCCTCACCGTCCGCAGCCTGAAGAAGTACTTCCCCATCCGCAGGGGGGTCCTCTGGGAACGCACCGTGGGCGATGTCAAGGCGGTGGACGACGTGAGCTTCGACATCGCGGAAGGCGAGACGCTCGGGCTCGTTGGTGAATCCGGCTCCGGCAAGTCGACGACCGGCTACTGCATCCTCCAGCTGCTCAAGCCCACCGACGGCTCGATCCGCCTCATGGGCAAGGAGCTCACCGAGCTCCCGCGCGAAGAGTTGAGGCGGATGCGCCGCGAGATGCAGATCGTCTTCCAGGACCCGTATTCGTCCCTCGACCCGCGGTCGACCGTCGGGAACATCGTCTCCGAGCCGCTCGAGGTCCACGGGATCGGAACGCGCCGCAGCCGCACGGAGACCGTCCGCCGTCTGCTCGACATCGTCGGGTTCAACCCGAATTTCACGAACCGCTACCCGCATGAGTTCTCCGGTGGGCAGCGGCAGCGAATCGGGGTCGCTCGAGCCCTTGCGCTCAACCCCAAGCTGATCATCTGCGACGAGCCCGTCTCGGCGCTGGACGTCTCGATCCAGGCCCAGATCCTCAACCTCCTCAAGGACCTGCAGCGCGACTTCGGCCTTACCTATCTGTTCATCTCCCACGACCTCGCGGTCGTGCGCACGATGAGCGACCGCATCGCTGTGATGAACCAGGGCAAGCTCGTGGAGGTCGGTTACGCCGACCAGATCTATTACCACCCGAAGGACGAGTACACGAAAGCGCTCTTCACGGCCGTCCCGGTGCCGGATCCGAGGCGCCAGCGCGAGCGCAAGGCCGAGCGCGCGCGGCTCAAGCTCGAGCGCCTCGCGGCCGAACCCTCAATCTAACCTCTTTTTTTCTCTATCGTCAGAGTGGATATGGCCGGCGACCTACCCGTAAACGGGCATTGTCAGCGGGCGCGCGAGTGGTCCTCACTCCGCGCCGACGGCGAGCTCTCCGAGCTCGAAGGCGAGCTCTTGGAGCGGCATCTCGCCGGCTGCTCGGATTGCGCCGGATTCGAGGCCCGTCTGCGCGCGGTCACGAGGACGCTTCGCACGACACCGGTCGAGCGGCCGCGAGCCGTGCTCGAGCTTCCTCGGCGCAGCCGTCTCGCAATTCCGCGGCAGCGCGTCCTCGCCACGGCAGCGGTGATCATGGCCGCAGGCGTGGGGGCGCTCGTCGGCTCGAGCTTCCAGCGGCCCGCCCCGTCGGCGCCGGCGACCGAGTCCGCGCAGGTAAGCCTGGTCTCGCGCGACCTGACCCAGCTCCGACAGCTTCCGCGCTCGCGGCGATTGACGCCGAACCCGAGCCGCTCGGTGCCGGGGGGACCTCCTGAGCATCTGATCTAGACTGGCCCTCGGTGGCCAGCGGCTCCGACAACGTCGGCAAGATCGTCGAGATCAAGGGCGTCGTGATCGACGCCGTCTTTCACGGGAACCTGCCCGCGATCTACAACGCGCTGCGCATTCAGATTCCCGGTGCCGACCGCCGCGAAGCCGCCGAGCTCATCGCCGAGGTGCAGCAGCACCTGGGGAACGACCGAGTCCGTGCGGTCGCGATGGACTCGACCGACGGACTCTCGCGCGGCACCGACGTGGAGGACACGGGCTCGCCGATCTCGGTGCCGGTCGGCGAGGCGACGCTGGGCCGAATCTTCAACGTCCTCGGCGACGCGATCGACGAGAAGGACGATCCCAAGGACACGGAGCGGTGGCCGATTCACCGTGACGCGCCGTCGTTCGAGGACCTCGAGCCGACGGTGGAGGTCTTCGAGACCGGGATCAAGGTCATCGACCTGCTCGCCCCCTACGTCAAGGGAGGCAAGGTCGGCCTCTTCGGCGGCGCCGGCGTGGGGAAGACCGTTCTCATCCAGGAGCTCATCCGCAACATCGCCGAGGAACATGAGGGGCTATCGGTCTTCGCGGGAGTCGGCGAGCGCTCCCGGGAGGGCAACGACCTGTGGCTGGAGATGACCGAATCGGGCGTCATCGAGAAGACGGCACTCGTGTTCGGCCAGATGAACGAGCCGCCCGGGGCGCGCCTTCGGGTCGGCCTCTCCGGCCTGACGGTCGCGGAGTACTTCCGAGAGCAGGGCCAGGACGTCCTTCTCTTCATCGACAACATCTTCCGGTTCGTCCAGGCGGGCTCCGAGGTCTCGGCGCTGCTCGGACGGATGCCCTCGGCCGTCGGCTACCAGCCGACGCTCGCGACCGAGATGGGCCAGCTTCAGGAGCGGATCACGTCGACGCGCAAGGGCTCGATCACGTCTGTGCAGGCAATCTACGTGCCGGCGGACGACCTCACCGACCCCGCGCCGGCGAATACCTTCGCGCACCTGGATGCGACCACGGTCCTCTCGCGCGCGATCTCGGAGCAGGGCATCTATCCGGCCGTCGACCCGCTCGACTCGTTCTCGCGCGCGCTCCAGCCGGACGTCGTCGGGCAGGAGCATTACGACACGGCCACCCGCGTCCAGGAGATCCTGCAGCGCTACAAGGAGCTCCAAGACATCATCGCCATCCTCGGCATGGACGAGCTCTCGGACGAGGACAAGCTCACCGTCCAGCGTGCCCGCAAGATCCAGCGCTTCCTCTCGCAGCCCTTCTTCGTCGCCGAGGCGTTCACCGGCAGCCCGGGCAAGTACGTGAAGCTCGAGGACACGATCAAGGGCTTCCAGGAGATCATCGAGGGAAAGCACGACGATCTGCCCGAGGCCGCCTTCTTCATGGCCGGCCCGATCGAGGAGGCTGTCGAGAAGGGCCGCGAGCTTTCCGGCGAGGAGAAGCCAGAGCCCGAGCCGGAGGCAGAGGTCGAACCCTCCGAGGAGGTTGAGCCCGAGCTCCAAGCGGCGGCCACGTAAGTGGCCGACGCTTCTCAGAAGACCTTCGACCTCTCGCTCGTGACGCCCGAGGGAGCGGTCTACGAGGGCGAGGCGCAGATGCTGATCGTCCCCGGCGCGGCCGGTGAGATCGGCGTCCTTGCGCGGCACGCGCCGCTCGTGGCGATGCTGCAGGCGGGCGAGATCCGCGTGAAGGCGGGCGACGAGTGGCAGTCATTCGCTGCGGGGCCGGGCTACTTCAAGGTGCAGCAGGACCGGGCGATCGCCCTCGTGGACGATGCCGTGAAGGCCGAGGAGATCGACGTCGAGCAGGCGCGCCGCGAGGCGGAGGAAGCCCGTGCACGGCTCGAGCGGATCGACTCAGGTGAGGACGAAGAATCAGACCGCTGGCACGTCGAGCAGCGCCTCCGCCACGCAGAGAACAAGATCGCCGTGGCGGGCAAAGGCTAGGTAGGCTCCGACCCTCGTGAGAGCGTTCGTCCCAGGCATCTTCGCGCGGTCCGAGGCACTCGTCCAGGCGACGCGCGACCTCGACCGAGGCCGGACGGCGGCCGAGGCCGTCGACGAGCAGCTCGAGCGCGACCGGCGCGAGCTCGTGGCCGTTCAGGAGGATGCGGGGCTCGACCTCCTGAGCGACGGCCTCCTGCGCTGGCAAGACCTGTTCCGACCGCTCGCTGAAGCGGCCGAGGGCCTCAGCGCCCGCCCGCTCGTCCGCTTCCTCGACACGAACACCTTCTTCCGTGCCGTGCTCGTTGAGGGAAAGCCGCGCCTGCGCCGGCCGCTACCGGCGCCCGAGCTCCCCAAGGGACGCTGGCTGGCGACGCTTCCCTCGCCGCTCGCGTTCGCCCGCGCCACCGATGGCGCTCTCGACGCTCGCACGCTCGCGGCCGAGGTGCTCGCGCCCCAGATCGAGGCTTACGCGGCAGGCGGCTGCGCACTGATTGTGTTGAGCGAGCCGTTTCTCGCAAGCGGGGAACGCAGCGGGGATCTCGTAGCGGCCCTCGAGGAGTTGCCGAAGGTGCTCCCGCTCGCGCTCTGGCTGCCCTTCAGCGATGCTTCACCCGTGCTCGAGAAGCTCGCCGAGGCGCCGGTCTCGGCGGTGGGCATTGACTTCTATCTCACGTCGCTCGACGCCCTTCCCCAGGATTACCCCAAGGAGATCATGGCCGGCGTGATCGACGCCCGCAGCTCGCGGATTGAGGATCCGGCCGACATCAGAGAGTTCGTCGAGCAGCTTCTGCCGCGAAGCTCCGCAGGAGTCTCGCTGACTCAGAACGGGGACCTGCAGTTCGTCTCCGAGCCGATCGCCCGCGAGAAGATCGCCCGGCTGGCAGGGGCGAGGACCCCGGTCCAAGAGGCAGCATGAGTAGCGACAAGCTGCATCTGCTCACACACGAGGTCGGCTCGCTCGCGAAGCCACCGTGGCTCGTGAAGGCATCCGCAGGGCGTCCGCTCGAGGACGAGGACATCGAGCACGCGCGCCGGTGGGGCGAGCGGCTGGAGGTCTCGGGCCACGAGGAGCTCGTCGAATCGCTGCGCACGCCTGCGCCGGACCCGGAGGAGCTCGGCCGCTGGTCGAGTCGCTACGCCCTCCGCCTGCTCGAGTCGGCCGGCCTCGACGTCGTCTACGACGGGGAACAGCAGCGCACCGAGATGTACGCGTGGGCGGTCGCGCACGCGAACGGCTTCGAGCCGCGCGGGACCGTGCGCAGCTTCGACAACAAGTACTACTCGAAGTCAGCCGTGACCGGGCCCATCTCCCTGCGCGAGCCGTACCACAACGACGAGCTTCGCTTTCTCCAGTCGGTTGCGCAGGCCGAGCTCAAGATCCCGATCACGGGCGCCTACACCCTCGCGGTGTGGTCGTACGACGAGCGCTACGGCCCACAGAAGGGTCGCCTCGGCGCCGGGGTCCGCCGTGAGGACGAGCTTCGCGCGAGGCGTGAGTTCGCGCTCGACATCGCCCGAGACCTCATCCGGCCGAACCTAGAGGCGCTGATCGGCCTCGGCGCCGGCTGGATCCAGATCGACGAGCCCGGCGCTTCGACCGAGCCCGACGAGCTCGACATCTTCGTCGAGAGCTTCAACGCGAGTGTCGAAGGGCTCGACTGCCTCTTCTCCACGCATCTCTGCTTCTCCGACTACGAGCTCTTCTTCCCGGCGATCGAGCGTATGAGCGGCTGTCGCCAGTACGCCGTCGGCTTCGCTAACTACGACACCCGCGAGCTTGGAGTCGCCGGGGACAAGCGGCCCGGCTATCAGGTGATCTCGAGATTTCGCGACCTGTCCTACGAGCCGATCCTCGGCCTCGGCGTGCTCGACATCCACTCCGACTGGATCGAGCCGGCCGAGCTCGTGCGCGACAGGATCCTCTACGCGCTGGACGTCTTCGGCGACCCGGCCCGGATCCACGTCACCCCGGATTGCGGGCTGCGCACGCGCAGCTGGGACGTGGCGTACGAGAAGCTCGTGCGAATGGTCGAGGGCACGCGGCTCGCCGAGCACGAGCTCGAGCGGGCGCACGCCGCACCGGCCGCCCGCTAGCTCACACTGAGGTGCTCCGTGGAGCACGCCTACGGGAAAAGCGAACCGTTCAGCCTCGGCGTCGAGGAGGAGTTCCAGATCCTGAACGGCGAGAGCTACGAGCTCGTCTCCCGCATCGACGAGATCCTCTTGGCCTTCGAGGGGAAGGCGACCGAGAAACAGATCAAAGCCGAGCTCCTGCAGTCCGTCGTCGAGGTGGCGACCGAAGTCGCCGGCACGGTGTCCGAGGCGGTCGAGGACCTGCGCGGGATGCGTGCCCGCCTGCGAGAGGTCGCTGCGGAGACCGGGGCGGTGATCGCTTCCGCCGGCACCCATCCCTTCTCGCGCTACGAGCACCAAGAGGTGACAGACCGGCCCCGTTACCAGGACCTGATCGAGAGCATGCGCTGGATCGCCGAGCGGGAGTTGA
>Ga0214472_10004015_pt1 | contig 15545 bp, 20 predicted proteins | sample RVTome_6_FD_207662 | JGI IMG/M metagenome (GOLD analysis project Ga0214472, IMG submission 207662) | Soil microbial communities from uranium-contaminated site in the Upper Colorado River Basin, Wyoming, United States - RVT140D175 | ecosystem: Environmental > Terrestrial > Soil > Contaminated >...
CAACGGCGACCCGATCTATCGCCGGCACGTCTTCCCCGCCATTCGCCTCAAGTGGACTGGGAACGAAAAAGAGGGTATCTTCCGCATCCTGCAGATCGAGGGCAAGACGCGCGACGTCCTCTTGGCCAATGTGGGCGACGGTCCCTACAATGACATCCCGGCCTTTGCCATCGCGGGAGCGGTCGGCGCACGCAACGACTACTTCTGGTTCTACGACTCCACCGTGCCAACAGTGCAGTGTGGCGCCATTGCAGTGCCAGCCGAACTCCCCTAACGAAATAGGGGGCCACCTTGGGCATTCCAGTCGAATACTGTGAGCCTTGGGTAACACCTGACCGGCTATGCTGCCCGGACGCTATTAGCGTCGATTGTGTTACTGGCGAGCCCGACCCAGCCCTGTATGCGTGGACCGACGAGGAGTTGATCCAGGCTGCGACGGACGTGCTGTTTCGGGCGACGTGTCGGCTCTACCCTGGTCATTGCCAGGTTACGGTGCGCCCCTGCGGCGACTGTGAGTGTGGCCGTCACAAGTGCCGGTGTGGCCGCTACTTCTTCGCCACGCTGCAAGAGTCCTACCCTGTTATCAGCGTGGACGAGGTGCTCGTCGACGGTGTCGTCGTGCCGCCGGCGGACTACCGGGTAGACGACTTTCAGCGTCTTGTCAGCTTGAATGGTCGATGCTGGCCTGCTTGTAATGATCTCAACGTAGACGCTACTCAGCCGAATACTTTTCAGGTCACGTACACCGCTGGCCGGCGCCCGCCGATGATCTTACAAATGGCTGCTGCTGAGCTTGCCTGCCAACTCAAGCGCGCCTGTAATGGTTTTGATTGTCACCTGCCCAGCAACGTGACCCAGGTGAATCGTCAGGGTGTGAGCTTCAACATCGACGCGCTCGAAGCCCACGTAACTGCAGCGTCGACGGGTATCAGTGCAATCGACGCTGCGGTCAGGCAGTACAACTGCGCGAGGGCTCATAGCCGCGTGTGGCATCCTAGCCTGTCGAATCGCAGCGGGGTCTTCCCGTCGTGAATCCTCCCTGGCTCGCAGCGGAGGCGCTGCTGGCGCTCATCCTCGAATGTCTCGGGGTTACGTGCGATGAATACTCGCGCGTGGGTATCGATACGTCGCCGCCGGTGGCTGACTGCTCGAACCTTACCGTGGTCATTGGCCCGCTCAACGGGTTTGGTTCGTCCTGCCCGGGGAATCTGCAGTACAACTCGTCGCTTGAGATTTACGTGACGCGCTGCTGCGAGCCGGTCGGCGCCTTGTCCGAATCCGGCGGCTACACCCCGCCCTCTCCGGAGCAGGTGCAAGCCGCGGCGGCGTGCGTCGCGCGAGACGCCTGGGCAATCCTCGCCTGCCTCGCCTGCCAAACCTGCATCCTCGAAGACGTCGACGGCGTCACAATCTGCTGCGACGAAGTACCAGGCGTGCCCAGCATCAGGTTCCAATCGCCACAAGGCGGCTGCCGTACCGCGGTCATCACGATACCCCTCGTCTACACCGTATGCTGCTAGTAATGGCGCGCATCGACATCAACGAAGCATTCTTCCAAAACAATCCCGGCGTCATAGCGTTCCTCGAACGATTCAGCAGGGCAGCGACCAAGCACATGCAGATCATCGCCGCCGAGAAGATCGAGTCGCGCACCGGCAACTACAACCGCAGTTTCTACACAAAGCTACTGCCCGGCGCGCTGCCCAGTATGCTCATCGGCAACTCAGCCGAGTACGCCATCCACCTCGAAGAAGGAACCGTCGCCCACCGCGTCGCACCCGTCAAAGCGCAAGCCCTGCGCTGGTTTGATCCGATCGGCGGCGGCGAGGAAGCAGCGATCTTCTCCAAGGGCCACGTCGTCGGTCCCATCCCCGCCATGCACATCGTCAGGGACGGCATCCTGCGCGCCGCCGGCGAGCTTCAAGAATCCGCGCGTGCAGACCGCCTGCTCGGTAGGTAGTATGCGCGAAACAAGTGTCCTGGGGAGGATGGAATGACGTCAGAGCCTACCGCTGTGCCAACGCCCGCAACGCCGCAGAGCGGGGTCAACACACTGCCGCCGCCCGCGCCGGCCTCGACCGCTGACCCGGCACTTGAAGGATTCACGAAGATCGCCGCTGAGCGGCGTAGCCGCGTCGACGAGGCGGCAGAGCCGATCACGATCCCATTCGGCGTGAGCGACACAATCCGCATCTACGCCGTGCAGCCTGCCATTCACATCCTTGGCCTTGCCGACGCTGAGCGTGACCCCGGAGCTGCGATCAACTCGATCAAGGCCTGCATCATTGAAGAGGATCGACCAAAGTTCGAGACGGCACTCAAACTGCCGCCCACAAACCCGCAGGGCATCGACGCTCAGTACCTCATGCAGCTATTGCTCGCACTCGCAAAGTTCTATGGTGCTGTCCCTTTGGACGCCTCATAGCTTTGTATGGTTGTTATCTCGGAGCATTCGATCAGATTCACGCAGACTACCCCGGCATCGACATGCTGGATATACCCCTGTGGAAGTGGACGAGTCTGGTCGAAGCATTCCTATGGCGCCACGCCGACCCTGAGAAGCACGACGAGATCCGATTGGCTCTTGAGCGGCCGGTAGACTTTACCTGGGCCAATGGGGATTCAAAGCCGGATAGCGTTCGCTTTGCCAATCCCGCGCATTGGCAGACGAATAAGCAGGGCGAGAGCCTCTTGAGCGTCCACGCGAAGAAGGGGTAAGCGGCTTGACCGGAGGGGTTGGCAATCTAGGCAAGGCGGAGTTCACCGTCGAGTTCGCCTTCCGGCAGGCCCTCGCCGAAATGAAGGCCGCCCTCGCGGGCGAGTCCGTGAAGGTCAATGTCGATATTGACCAGGCTCAGGCTAACCGCGAATTGCGCGAGACGCTGGCCACTGCGAGCCGTGGCGCGGAGGCTGAGGCGGGCGTAAAGCTCGACACGAGCCGCTTGCGCCAACAGCTTGAAACAGCCCTCGGCGCGGCGAGTCGCGGCGTCGAGGCGGACGTCGACGTTGACTTTGATACGAACCAGATCCGCAACGCGCTGCGCAGGGCGCTCGCTATCGCTACTGCTAGGCAAGAGGCGACCGTCGGGCTGAATGTCAGGCGAAGCTCTCTGCGCGACTTGCAGAATCTCTCGCTCGGCCTGACGAACTTCGTGCAGCTTGCCAGGGTTGGTCGTCCGTTCGCGATCGTCGCCGCGATCGGCTTCCTTGCCGACGTTGCGAGGGACGCAACGGCTGGTTTGACGGCGCTATCGTCTTCGGTTGTGTTTGCCAGCGGCTCGCTTATCGCGCTGCCGGCGGTCCTTGGAGCCATCATCCAGCCAACGAAGGTGGTTTCCTTCGCGCTTGACAACGTCAAGAAGGCCTTTGACGAGGTTGGCGGGGAGATTGACAAGAAGAAGTTTGCCCTCCTGACAAAAGAGGCGCAAGGCTTCGTCCTGCAACTGGATGCCATGAAGAAGGGCATCGAGGTTTTCCGGACCGAAGTGCAGAACGAGATATTCCCCGGATTTACGCAGGCGATCAAGACACTCGGTCCAGTCTTCAAAGCGTTGCGTCCAGAGATACTTGCAACCGCGCGCATCGTCGGCAATCTATCTGTCCACTTGGCAGAGGTGGCGGTGGTTCTTAGGGAGGATCTCGCGCGCGTCCTGCGGATCAATAATCGGACGCTGAGAAGGCTCGGCGTGATCGCCGAGAATTTCGGGCGCATATTCCTCAACGTCTTCATCGCTGCCGCACCATTCATCAATTCGATGGCGAGGGGCATGCAGCGGTTCTCTGCTGCGCTGGCAGAGTCATCCTTGGAGGCTCGCAAGAACGGTGGGCTCGCCCGCTTCTTTGAGCGTTCTCGCATTGCGCTGGATCAACTCCTCGACCTCATGCGAGCGACCGGAGGAGTGCTTGGTTCGATCTTCTCCGAGGCGTTCCCGTTCGGACGGCGCCTGCTGGATCTGCTGATCGAGACGACGCGCAACTATGGAGCCTTCCTCGACACGCCGAAGGGCAAGCAAAGCCTGCGAGATTTCTTCGCCGATGCGTTTCCAACAATCGTCGAGCTAGGCCGGCTCATACGCGACGTCACCAAGGCCTTCTTCGGGTTGTCGGCCGGGGCTGAGACAGCAGACCTCATCAAGCAAATACGGCTAGAACTGTTGCCCGCCATCGAGTCCATCATCGATACGGTCACGCAGAAGCTCGTACCCATCATCATCCCGGCGATCTCCGATCTTGCAAAGGTGCTTGAAGACCTCTCAGACTCGAATGGTCCGATTGCGGTATTCGTCGAAACTATCGGGAATCTGGCAGGGGCATTCGACCGCCTACTCGATTCAAGCCCAGCCATCAAGCAGATCGTGCTCGGGCTCATTAACGTCGCAGCTTTCGGATTCGTCCTGCAGACCGTTGCTGTCTTCGGTTTCGGCAGGGCGTTCAAGTTCATCGGCAAGGCAATGAATGTCCTCACGCTAGGGGCGCTGGGGAGGCTCATAGCGTCGCTCACTGGCGGCAAGGGTCTGCTCGGGGTCATCAGGAGAGTTCGATGGTCTATCGCTGGTGCTGGTGGGCTTGGCGCCGCGATACGCGCGCTTGGACTTGCCCTAGGAGCGTTCTTCACCGGGCCGGTCGGCATCGCCATTGGCATAGCAACAGGCCTGGCGGCAATCTTCGTCGTATTGTGGCGCCGCAGCGAGACATTCCGGAAGGTGGTTGAGACTGTTGGTCGATACTTGTCTACTGCCGGCAAGGCAGCATGGGAAGTATTCCTCGGGGTTATCGACATTGCACGAAGCGCGATCGGATTCCTGGTCGACGAGGCGCGCGGCCACTTCAACCGATTCCGAGAAGTGTTCCGCAACACAATCGAATTCGTGCAGGCGATCATCAGAGGAGATTTCTACCAAGCCGGTCGGGAATTCGTACAGATCATCGTCAGCACGATCAAAGCTACCGTCGCATGGTTTTTCCGACTTCCGATACTCATATTCAACGCTTCAATAGCGCTCGGATCAACACTGTTCGGCATTGCCAAAAGCGCGATGTTCCGATTCTTCAATGCTATTCGCAACGTCGTATGGCCTGAGATCAGGGCATGGTTCGAGGCTCTGCCGGGGCGCGTCAAAGTGTTCCTTGCCAACCTGCCGGGAGTTATGTTCCAGCTTGGCAAGGACGCAATGAATGGCTTCAAGGATGGATTGCTTGACGTTTGGGAAGGGACCAAAGATTTCCTGTCTGGCATTGGAGACGAAATCAAGGAACTTAAAGGCCCGATTCAGGTCGACCGCAGGCTGCTCATTCCGGAGGGTCGGGCAATCATGCAGGGCTTTGACAGGGGCCTGCGTGAGAGGTGGCAAGGAATTCGTGGCTGGATCGGCGACATCGGGAGCATATTTAAGGGCGTCATCAGCCCCGGATTGTTCACGAGTCCAATTGCCGACATGCTGCTCGGCGCCGGCCAGGGCATCCAGAGCCTCAACAATATACTTGCGGGCGCGCTCGGAATCCCTGCAGGGCTGCTCGCCAATGGCGCTGGTGGATTCTTGCATCCGACCTCCGGATGGGCTGACACGCTCGCGCAGGTGCGAATCCTTGAACGCATGTTCGGCGTTGGCATGACCAGCGGCCTGCGAATGTTCGATACCGTCGCCGGCGCCGGGGTATCCCAGCACACGCTCGGGCAAGCAGCCGACTTTGGGACGAGCAGGGGCAGCAACGCGGCTCTTACCAATCTGGCGACGTTTACGAGCAAGCTCGCGCAAGTATTCAAGCAAGTTATCTGGCTCAACAGCTTGTGGAGTGGAGGCAAGCCGGGCTTCGGCTTCGTACCAGACCACATGGATCATGTCCACATCGGTTGGCAAGCACGCAAGGCTGGCGGCCCAGTAAAGGCTGGCATGCCTTACGAGTGGAACGAGCGTGGACGTGAAATGCTCATCCCGCATCAGAGTGGATACGTTATGAATGCGGGTCGCACGAAGGAGCTTGTCTCAGCGTTGAGGAGCCTCGCGCAGAAGCCTAGTAGCTCGCGCACGCAGAACGCTGAGATTCACGTCCACACGAACGCGAACGCGAACGCAACAGTGGGCCTACTCATGTCCAACCTCGGCGCGGTGTTCAGCAAAGCATGAGCAACGTCGACTTCTCATTCCTCCAATACGGCTGCCAAGAGATCGCCAACAACGCGCGCCTCAAAGCCTACGTCGGCTGGGCCGCAACTGAGGGCGCGTGGGCTGGTTCTAACTGCTGCGTCGAAATGCCCAACGATTGTTACTGCCCCTTCGATGGATTGCCGAGCGACTACGTCGATCCGATCACGGACGAGGTCTGCTGGTACGACCCTCTAATTCCGGAATCTAGCGAGTTCCTGGGCGTCTACATAACGAAGGTCACAGGCCTGCGGGCTTCCACTTTTGCTCGCAGCCCGCAGGAGAACATCGCCAGCGGTGTAACGCTTGGTCGCCCGCAGAGTGGTAGCCGCGTATTCCAGATCGAAGCGCTGGTCATTGCAACCTCGTGCTGCGGCATGGACTATGGACTGGAATACTTGCGCCGCACCCTTGAGCTTGGCGGCTGCGGGGTCGGCAAGTGCCTTGAAGGGTGCGGCGACCTTGGAACCTGCGGCCTGACCTGCCTCACGGCGCGCGTCTGCTGCCCCGAGGATGAGCAGGGCGAGGACACTGGGCTACGCAAGTGGGTCAATGTTGGACTCGTCGACGGGCTCGCACCCGTAGAAGATGAGGACTCGGGCAGATGCAAGTGCTGCATGCAGCGCGTCACGTTCACGATCCAGTCAGAGGATCGCTACGCCTTCGGCTGCGAGCCAACGGTTTGTCTTGACAAGGACGCCGATCTTGTAGATACGAGGATCGAGTGCTTTGATTGGAACTCGTGCACGCTGCCGTTCGCGCAGGACGAGTGCACCGTCGACCCCCTATGTGTTGACCCGACGTGCATCCTGCCCCAGCCGCCGAGTGTCATCGACAATTGCTTCTGCGAGCCGATGGGCGTCTCCATCGACTGCTGCTGTGTTACCGACTTTGCGAACCATCGCGACGAAACCTTCGTCGTAACAATCACCGCCGGCAAGAACCCGAACGACGCGAACTACTCGAATCGTGGGCAGCGCAACACGCGCCTGATCTTCTACAACGCCGACCCGAAGAAGTCATGCCCCTCCGACCCGGAAGTAGTCGAGCGTGAGTGGGGCGAAGCGCAGGAATGCGCCCGCCTTGAGATCCCCTACTTGAAGCCTGGCGCCACGGTCGTCTTCGACGGACGGACGCAGCGCATCACGGTCGAGTGTGACGGGCAGTGCTACCCAGGCGCGGGCACGGTGTATGGAGCGCGAGGCACAGACCCCTTCCCGCTCTTGGCATCGTGCAGTGGGATCTTCGTCTGTGTCGAGTATGACCTTGCGAATACCCAGTTTGAGTTGAATCCTGGCTTGGGCATAGTGCCGGCGCACACGAAGATCGAGCGCTACAGGGTCTATGGGTAGCCTCGCACCATCCACTCGCGGCCCACTGGGCTGCGGCTCTTACTCCGTTCGCCTCGTCAATGATGGTCGTCCCATCCTTGAGACGAAGCGTGTCACGAGCGTTGTCTGGGGGCGTAGGCTCGACGAGGTTTCCACGGCGACCATTACGATCCCCGTGGCCGGGACTGACTTGCGCGCGTGCTGCGAGCGGGCGAACCTGATCGAGCCTTTGAGGACCGAGGTTGAGATCACGCGCGATGGTTTCGTTGTCTGGGTCGGATATCTCATGCGCGATGTTACTTTCAGCCGGGATCACATCATTATCAACGCGCACGACATTCTTGGTTGGACTGAGCGCAGGGTGCTCGGCAACCACGACTATGTTGCGACTGACTTGCTGGATATCGCACTGGGATATCTTGCCGACCCGAACCTCGACGACTTCCCGTGGTTGTCACTGATTGCTCAGGCGACGCCGACTGGGATTCTCGCTGATCGCAAGGTGCTCGCGAGTGAGTATCGCTTCGCTTCCGACCCGCTGGGCGAGCTTTATGAGACGGGCCTTGATATCACGGTCGCGGCGGGCCGGATCTATATTGGCCCCGAGGTTGCCACGTGTGGGCATATCGTTTTGAGGGACACGGATTTCAATGGTAGTCCGGAGGTGAAGCTCGACGGGCTCGAACGAGCTACTCGCGTGATCGTGAAGGGCGCCAACGGCATCGTCAGCGTCTACCCTCCGGAGCCAGAACCGCACTGCTACCGCGACGCCGACCACGTCTCCGAGGATCAAGACATCCTCGACCAGGCAAGCGCTGACGCCAGGGCGCAGAGCCTCTATGCACGCCTCTCCTCAAGCTACCCCTACTATGTCCACATCCCGCAAGGCAGCGGCCTACGATCAACCGCTGGGGTACACATCAACGCGCTCATCCCAGGAAACAAGTTCCAGTTTGAATCAAAGACGCTCTGCATCCCAATCGCGATGGGCATGAGGCTCGTAGCTCTCGACGTCGAAGCATCCTCGGGGAGCGAGCAGGTTAGGGTCACGCTTGAGCCGCTCGGCGACCATGAAGGAGTGGCAGCGTGAGCCCCAGGCGAGACGCAGCGAAGATATTGAGCCCGGAGGAGCAGATGCTCGCGCTCGTGCGCGACGTCAAGCACCTCAAAGACGTGCAACGCTTCTACACACGCCTGCAGGGCATCCGGCTCGAATCCAGGGTGGATGCTGGGGAGCGTCAACTCTGGGCCGTGGTTGAAGACGACACCGCGACGAATGATGGCGCAGAGTACCAACTGGCGCCCTAACCGATATGATGCCTTTGAGGGAGGGTGCATGACTACCAAGATGCTCAGGGTCAAGGCTACGAGGAAGTTTGGCCATCACCGCGCAGGCGACGAGTTGCTCGTCGCCGAGGACGCCGAGGCCAAGCTCCTCGTCAAGCACGGCTACTACGAACTGATCGCCGTCGAGGAGTCGAAGCCTGACAAGCCCAAGGCTGCCAAGCCGAAGGCCAAGAAGATCATCGACGAAGCCGAAGCTGCAGAGGCCGCCGAGGCCGACGAGCCGAAAGACGAGTAGCAGTGGGCTGCTCTACCTGCGGCAAGAGTGCTCGATTCGCCAAGCCTGGCGGTGCGCCTCGCAACCCGATCATCCTCGGCGAGTCGAACGACGAGCCTGCCCAGGCGGTGACGTTCACAGTCGACTATGAAGTCACGAGCGACTTGAAGGTTTCAGCGGGCGAGTACCGCTACGTGAGTGGCACCGGCGTCGATGATGCGGTTGAGAAGGGCGACCTGACGCGTGGGTTTCCACAGAGGCAGCAGCGTGCGAGGCAGCAGCAGCGCCCACGGCCGACCCCCAGGTGGTACGTCGAATCAGACAGGGGCAGCTTCGTCGGGTTCTCTAGTCGGCCCGCTGCCGATCGCTACGCGAAGACTACGGGCAAGGTCGTATTGACCAAGGACGAAGTATTGAAGGGTGAATCCTCGTGACCGCGATTCCATGTTTCATGGGTACATGCAGCATTGATCTTGATACTGACCCGGTGACGGGGCAGTTGATCGCGAACGCGCGCACGGCGGATACTGGCAGCCTTGATTGTGTGGATCGAGCCGACCCCGACGAAACAGATGGCTTGTTCGTGCAGGTGAGCGGCCTGACGCAGGATGCCACGAGCGGCGTGAACGCGCCGTGCGGGCAGTCGCTCGGGCGCGCAGTCAACGGCGACCTCTTTGCCTATCCGGAGGGGGCTTACGTCCTTGAGGATCTTGTTGGCCGTTCTGTGACGACTGGACTGCCGACTGACAACGGCGGAACGGAACCCGACGATCCGCACCTAGACGACGTCATTGAGTGCCACGATGTCTTCGTTGCGAACCCTTGGGACTGCCCAGCTTGGGCGATCTTCTCCTATGCGGAAATGAAAGTCACCGGGCGACGACACGAAGATGTAACCGCTGAAACTTTTTGGGCAACAATGTTCGGAAGAATCACTGTCAACGGCGGCATCATCGGCACACCCGCCACCAACGCTGCGCTCAACCGAAAAGACATACACGGTGTCTGGGATGGTGCTGGCAACGCGCCGGAGCACTCGCATGCGTGGAACATGTTTGCCGTGTTTCACCTGTCCGCCAGCGGAATCGCCAGAGTCAGAAGCACGATCAACGTGACCAGTCGCAGACGCTTCACGCTTGATGGTGGAAATGCCGGGATTTTCTTCCTGCATCCTTGGGCTGCTATCTGGCGCGAGGACTTGCACGCGGTAGAGAACGCTCAGCCTGCGCCACCGGCGATACCGCCGAATGACTGTGATCCGCTGATACCTGCCTAGCCGCCGGGAATCAGTCCGCGATCCTCGCAAGCCCATGACGTATCCTGTGGAACCGGGCTGCCGTGATAGTAGGAGTAAGCGTCGTTGCAGAACTTCTGCAGCCTAGCCTTGTGTTCGCTCTCACGGTAGCCGCGCAGGTGCATGATCCGAAATAGATCCTTGCGATAGCCCGCAATGGTGTCTGGGATTCGGTCGACAAGCCTGTCCGGGTGTATGCGCTTCCACTTCTCCCACGTCTCGATTCGCATATCCCGAAGTCGGATTCTTTTCGGAACAGACCATCTTTTGCGGCTCAAGAACTTCGAGTGCTTGGCGCAGATAGTCCGAGTTTCCAGCCCAGACTCAGAAAACACAACTGTACCGTGGAGCGCGAGCAGACCGATCAACGGTATCGGCTTGTCGGCCACGGCTCGACCGTCGGAAAATGAAATGTTTGCCCGCGGCCGCCTGTTACTCTTGCCGCCGCGAATGATCGCCTCAACCTTGATCCAATCCTTGCTGGCGTTGATCTGAGCAACGCCACAGGTGCCCGTGTCTTGAGACTGTTCAAATCTAGCAGGCTTGTCCGCGTACTTGGGCTGGACGCTCATTTGCCCCAAATGCACGTACACGGTTGGAGCAGCAGCAGCCACTCCGGAGAGTGCAAGGCAAGCAAAGGCCGCCACTGCTCCAACCGTTATGCGCGCACGTACTAGGGTAGTTGGGAAGAAAATCATGGGTCAACGATTCCAGTCGTAGACGTTGGGGATGTTCGCCTCGTCGCCGCCGGCCGCCTCATACGCGGCCCACTCTGAGAATTGGCGGGCGAGCCCTTCTAAATCCTTGACGATCTTTTGCAACTCGTCGCGGCACTCGTCGGGCAGGTTGCCACTGCGGACGATGCCTTGAAGCTCCTCGGCGGTCGAGGCGACGATCTTGCCCTCGTCCCAGAGTTCGCGAGCTTTGCTCTGTTGGTCTTCTCGAATGCTCATGTGCTTGCCTTCCTTGCCTCGTTGTCATGTGTATCGGTTTCTACTACAGTTTCCTAGAGGACATGATTGTGGCCGCATGAGGCCATTGACAGTATGCAAGGAATCCTGTACTGTCGATTGGTCGCATGGGGTCCGTCGCCAGGGGGCGGACTCTCGGGCCGGGGCAGGTGAATGCCTGTAACGTCAAAGTTCGACATTCACCCAGGTAGGGCAATGGGATCTGGCTCCGGGGTATGTTGCAGCGCCCGGCACAACGCAGCAGCACTGAGCCTCTCGCGAAAGCGGGAGGCTTTCGTGTGTAGGCAATAGAATATGGGCAGCCTTTCAGGGGGGCCTGCCACAATGCCATGCGGCTGCATCGACGTCTGCAACTGTTTCCTCGAAGACACTGACACCATCAGTGTCACAGGGAGCGGCACCGCTGCTGACCCCTACCTCGCAACCGTCATCCCCGACCCAGACGGCGGCCTCTTCAACACCGTCAACGGCGTCAGCATCCTTCTCGATCCCGACCCCAACAATCAGGCAACCCTGAGCGTTGCCGGCCTGTTCGTCGCCTGCTGCTCTGCTTGTGTTACCGACTCTGACACGATCGACTTTGAAATTGATATCGACGGCTGTGTCACTGGCGAGGTCATCCTCGACCCGGACGGTGGGCTCGTGTCGACGCCGCCCGATGGCATCGGCATCGTCATCGACCCTTCTTCGACCGCGCCCATCAGCGTCGGCCCGCTCGGCCTACGAGTTGACTGCTGCGGCGACATCGAAGCACCATGCCCCGTCGACGTACAAGTCTTCGAGATTGACGGCGAGTGGACCCAACCCGCCGACGCAGAGTGGGTAGATGTCGTCCTCATCGGCGGTGGTGCTGGCGCTGGCTCGGGTGAAGCTGGGGCCACCCTGACAAACCGCTCTGGCGGTGGTGGCGGCGGCGCGGCGGGCCTCACTATCAAGCGATACCGGGCGAGCGACCTCCCCGCAATAATCGACGTAACGGTCGGACCTGGCGGCACCGGCGGCGCGGCGGTAGGGCCTGGCGCTAGCCCTGGTACCAACGGCTCAAACGGAAGCGCCACCATATTCGGTACGCTCGGAACAGAATTTGCGACCGCGGGCGGCGGCACCCAAGGGGTCGGCGGTTCTGGCCTATCTGGGTCCGGAGGCGGCGGGGCACTCAAGACGAGTGAGCGCTCCTTCGACAGCAGCCAGGGAGGATCTGCCCCGGGCGCCAACGGATCTCAGAATAACGGATCATCGATCGCCAACCTGTCTGGCCTCACGCCTGGCGGCGGCGGCGGTGGTGGTGGCCTCAACACCACCGATACCCAGAGGACTGGCGGCCAGGGCGGCTACGGCGATTACGCGGGGGAGGAGAATGCTCGCGGCACTACCGGCGCTGTCGGTGGTGGCGATGGTGGCGATGGTGGCGACTCGACCACGCTCGCCGGCGGCGGCGGCGGTGGCGGTGGCGGCTCCTCGAACGTCGACACCGTAGATGGTGGCGATGGTGGCAATGGTGGCTTGTATGGCGCTGGTGGTGGTGGCGGTGGCGCTGCAACTTCTGGCGGCACTGCTGTCTCCGGAGCAGGCGGCGATGGGGCACCCGGCGTAGCAATAGTTGTTACCCACCTCTGCGCAGAAGGCGGCGCCAGCGGTGGTGGCGTGCCGCTCGGAACCGGCGTAGACTTCTGGGGCGAAGAAGCCGACGTGCCCCTCGGCTGGGTGCTCGCCTATGGGCAGCTACTCGACGCAACCACGTACACGGATTGGCTCGCGCTCGTCGGCACCACGTATGGCGGCGATGGCATCGCCACGGTAGGCGTCCCAGATAAGCGGGACCGCGTCAGCGTTGGCAAGGGCGACATGGGCGGCGTGGATGCGGGCCTGATCGGCGCGATCCTCCCAGCGACCCTCGGAGCAACAGCAGGCGCGTCGACGCTCACCACGGCCCAGCTTGCCGCGCACGCGCACGGCGTCACCGATCCGGGGCATCGACACTCACCGTCGAATAGCGCTGGCTTCGTTACTGGTGGCCAGTCAAGTCCAGCAGACGCCGTCGGAGCCGAATTCAAGGGCCAGTCGACAGCTTCATTCACGAACATAGTGGGGACCGGCATCAGCATCCAGAATGCTGGCTCGGGAGCCGAGCACTTGCAACCCTCGATCGTCTGCAACTACATCATCAAGGTATTGCCATGATCGAGGCTGCCGAGGATACTGCGATGCACGGTATCTCGGGAGCGGTCATCGCGAGCGCGTGGTGGCTACGCGAGCGCAGACGATCCCGGAAAGACGCCTACGACGTATTGCTTGAACAGATCCGCGACCTGCGTGGAAAGATCGACAAGCTCGAAGAGAAACTCGATGCGATGCGCGAAGAGAATGTGGAACTCAGGCTGGCTCTGATTTCTCGTGGCGGCCCTTTGGAAGCTGATTCTTCCCAGGCTCAAGACGCTTGAGCGTCAATAGGGTTGGCTCTTCGAGGCAGTGCGACAGGTGGCGCAGTCGGTCAACCACATGCTTGGCTTCCACCTCGGGGATACAGGTATAGTCGGCGAGCAAGAGCCAGAGCTGCTTCGGCATCGTTGGATGGTCGTTGCAATCAAAGTTCTTGGCTGTGACCTTGTACCAATGCTTCACGATGACACCGCCAGGATGCGAGCATTCGCGATTCGCACGCATGCTTCGTCGATATCGCAGCCAGTAAACAAGCGTCCCTGCGAGACGGCTTGCACGCCGACCTCTCCGAGCCCGGCGAATGGGTCGACGACGAGGTCGCCTTCCTTGCTGCCACGGGAGACGAGGAGCGCGGCGAGGTCGGGCGGCATAGTCACACCGAAGCCATAGTCGAAGGGGTGCGTGGCGGTCCTAATGATGCTGCCATCGACGATGGGCTCTGCGTCATGGCCACTGCGGCAGACGTGTAATACGAAATCGTTGGTAATGGTCTGCTTGCCGACCGGGCGGCGTAGGCGCGCTGAGCGATCCCACACGTAGACGCCTGCGAGGCGCCAACCGTCGAGGTGGGGGATGGTGGAGGCGATGGCGTGCGGCGTCGTCAGGTGGCCCTCTGAGGCGCCTACGACGAGGAATATGTTGCCGTCCGGCGCGAGGCGCTCCTTGGCAGCGTCGAGCAGGAGGTAGACCAAGCCATCAGTGTGAGCGCCGCGGCCTTCCAGGCCGGCGTAGGGCGGGCTCGTAATGATCGCGTCAATCTCTTCGCTTCCTCCGGAGAGGAAGGCCTCGGCGTCCAAGCAGGCGACCCTCATCGGCTGCCGACCGCCTGCACTGCACGAGCCTCAATGATGCTCATGGCGTCGAAGACCTCCTCGACAGCGGCAGCATTCAAGTGTGAGTCGACGATATTGCCGATCTGCACATCCTCGATCTCGTCGCAGACGAAACGATCATGGGCGCGCACGAGCAACTCTGAGAGTCTCCCCGTCTCATGCACTCGGCCCGTCTCCCCGACGACCGCGTAACTGAGTTTGGCGATCATGCGAGGCACTCTACCGTTCTGGGACGATGCTGTCTATGTGTTAGGGTCGAAGACGGGTCTAGTGCTCGCCTTGACATTTACGTCGCGGCGAGCATTTTTCGTAGGAGGGAACAAATGACCAACCTACGAACCGGAAGAATCATCGCCACATTGATCGTCCTCGTACTGGCGATCCTGATAGTTGACTACGGCAAGGCCGACCGGGCCGAGGCCCACACAGTAACCAAGCCTCAATGCCGGGCTCATGCCACGCGCCAGATCAAAAAGCTGCCCCGCAGCCTACGCAGCGTAGGCACCTGGCGAGCAATCTACCGAGGGTGCCGCAAGAAGGCCCGCCAGCACGCCTGGACGCATCGCGTGCCAGCAATCATGGTTCGCATTCGAGCCTGCGAGTCGGGGCACAACTACCAAGCCGAGAACGCTAGGAGCACGGCCAGCGGGGCGTATCAATATCTCGATTCAACGTGGGACGAGCACGAGGGATACGCCAGGGCCAAGGATGCCCCGCGCTGGATACAAGACCGCAAAGCCACGCTCGACTTTCAGAGTGGCGGCACGACCCCTTGGGACGCATCGGCGCACTGCTGGGGCGGTTGACAATGAAGCCGTCGGCGCGGTAAGGTCAAGCCCGCAACTGCCATCGTGGGATAAGCGGGTCGCCTTCGGGCGGCCCGTTTTCTGTTACCATCCAACGCCATGCAATCCCCCACGCTAGACATCGTCGACGACAAGTTCGAGCTACGCGGCACCGCCTACGCCCAGAA
>Ga0214472_10004016_pt1 | contig 15543 bp, 13 predicted proteins | sample RVTome_6_FD_207662 | JGI IMG/M metagenome (GOLD analysis project Ga0214472, IMG submission 207662) | Soil microbial communities from uranium-contaminated site in the Upper Colorado River Basin, Wyoming, United States - RVT140D175 | ecosystem: Environmental > Terrestrial > Soil > Contaminated >...
TCCATGAAATAAATGTTGAAGAAGAAGGTCGAGATGAGAGCAGCGAGCGTAAAGAAGACCGTGCTCGTGTAGGGTGTGAGCTGGCCCACGCCCTCCGCCATGGAGGCCGCCGTGAAGGGCGACCAGCTTCCCATGAGAAGACCGCTGACGATGCAGATCCAGAGTCCTTTCTTGGTCACCTTGAGCTTGCCTCCGCCGAGCTCCTTGTAAGCGAGTGCGTCGGCGATGATCGCCACCAGCGCGAGCGCGACGCCGGTGAAAAGCATTGCCGGGTTTCCGGTCCTCTGCACCAGGTAGGTCAATGCCGTGCCCAGCACGAGGGCGGTGCCGATGGCCACCGGGAAGGCGACCGCCAACCCGGCGATGGCGATGGCGGCGACGAGAAGAATATTGGCCAGGTTGAAGACCGTCCCCCCCAGCATGGCGAGGCCCAGACGCGGCCCCGTCGCCTGCGTGAGGTTCGGGATGAAGGCCTGCTCGCCTCCCCTCCAGCTTCCGAGCGTGAACGCTAGAAGAAGCGCCATGATGAAGATTCCGATGGCGTAGTCCCAGTAGAAGAGCTCGAAGCGGACGTCCTTGGTGAGCTTATACGTGTTGGCCCACGAGCCCCAGCAGATCGCGCAGATGATCATCAAGAGGAGAGCAAGTCCATAGGATTCGGGTATGAACATGTGTATCCCCTTTCTCGCCTAGGGAAGTGGGCGGACGGGCAGCGACACCCGGCGAATGACGGGAGCACTCTAGCCCCGTTCCGAAAATAGATCCAGAGCGAAATGGCTCGGGGACGGGCATGGAATCGCTCCTATTCCCAATGATGAACCGCAAGGCAATGCCGACACGAATTTCGGAACAGGGGCTAGCACACCCGCGCAAGTTATCGAGCGTCGGGGGAGTGAACGGGTCGCCGCATCAGCTCGATGAAAGTCTCGACGAAGCGAGGGTAATCGAGATCGATATGCACTCTGCCTGCCCGAACCTGAGTGGGAGGCTTCCGGTTCTGATCCCAAAAGAGCGTGGCGCCATAGGACGCGCCGTGATCGATCTCCACGTCGAGCCACATTTCCTCGACTCGGCTGATGACGCTCGGTTCGAGCAAGGAAAGGACCGCGATCTGATCGTACATCAGCGGGGAGACGGGATGCTCCGCCCGCTCCAAGAACGTCTCGGCGAAGTACCGGGCGATGGGGGAGTCGCCCTCCGCCGCGGCGGTGGCGACCTCTCGAGTGAAGGGTGCCTGCTCACAAATGTCGAGGGGCGTGAGTGTGAGGCGACGCCAGGGAGCACGAAGCACGATGCGAGCCGCTTCCGGATCCATCCAGAAGTTGAACTCGGGTCGGGACTCGATACCGCCTCCCATGATGACGATCTCCCGCGCCAAGCTCGCAATCTCCGGATCCTTGGCCAACGCCAGGGCGACATTGGTCAGTGGCCCAATCGCGGCCAGCACGACCTCGCCCGGGTAACGGCGGACGGTCGCGATGATGAAGTTGGCCGCGGGGTCGGGCTCGGGTTGACCGGTTGCGAATCGACCATCGGGAGGGCGGACCTCGCGGGGGCCGGGCCCGCCGTCCCGCCAAGCACCCTTGTAGCCGCCGTCGCTCGTCTCACCGAAAAGCGCCTCCCGCCTCAGCATCTCCTCCTGGCTGTTGACGAGCGGCCTCTCGGACCCCGCGTACACGGGGACGTCTGGACGGCCGGCGATCTCAAGAAGGCGTAGGCTGTTGGCGATCTCCTGCTCCAACCAGTCGTTTCCCGTCACCACGGTGACGCCGAGGAGATCGACCTTGTCGGATTGAAGCAGTATCAAGAGGGCCATCGCGTCGTCGCTGGCGAACCCCAGGTCGGTGTCGACGATCACCTTGATCGGCTGCGAGCGCTCCTGCGAGCTGCCCGGCGGGTCAACGAAGAAAAACAGGCCGCCCATCAGGATGAAGACCCGCGTTTGCCGTCGAACGCTGTCGAGACCGGTGTCGCGTTTCATTGGCGCAGTCTATGGTAGTGAGCGCCATCGAAACAAGGAGCCCGGGCCCATGAAGAGAAGCGCAAGAAGTATGCGAGGGGAATGCCTTAAAAACGAATTGACAGGAGGGGGCTGCATCGATAGAATTCGCCGTCCCATGCATCCCGAAAGATTCTGTTGTAGGCCATCGGTTTTGAGAGCAAACACTGAAGGCCGGCGGAGGGGAGATGTATACAAAGAGTCATAGCGGTAAGTTATTCATAACTTTGCTCGTTCTACTACTTGGAGCCACGACGGCGCTTGCTCAAGTCCTCGACCGGGGCGAGATTACCGGAACCGCCCGGGATGAGACCGGTGCTGCGCTTCCCGGTGTCACCGTCACGGTAACCCATTTAGAGACCGGGTTGACCCGTGTCGTGGTGACGAACGCATCTGGTCAATATCGGGCTCCCTTGCTTCCGGTGGGGCCGTACCGCATCGAGGCCGCTCTGGCTGGCTTCGCGACTCTGACGCGAGAGGGCGTCGTAGTCACCGTTGGGTCGGCTCCGGTCATCGACCTCACCTTGCCACTGGCCAGCGTGACCGAGGCGATCACGGTAACTGCAGAGACCCCGATCGTGGAAACTTCGCGAGCGGTTACCTCGACCACGTTGAACCAGGAGGCGATCTCGACACTTCCCATCAGCGGCCGTGACTTCCGTGACTTCGCGCTCCTTGCTCCAAGCGTGCAACAGAACGAGGGTCTTCGTGCCTCGCTGCGATTTGGCGGCCAGTCGGGCGACTATGGTCTGGTGGCCGTCGATGGTGCCGATCAGACCAATGCCTTTTTTGCCGAGTACACCGGGTCGGCGGAGACCCAAAACTTCACGATCTCTCAGGAGGCGATTCAAGAGTTTCAGGTTCTGACCAACGGCTTCAATGCAGAGTTCGGAAGATCCACCGGCGGCGTCGTCAACGTGGTCACGAAGTCGGGAAGCAACGAGACCCGGGCGTCCGGTTTCGGCTTCTTCCGCGACTCCGCCCTGCGAGCGGACGACCCCTTCGGTAACCCGTCCACCGATTTTTCCGTACAGCAGTTTGGCGCGAGCATCGGCGGCCCGATCGCCGAGGACAAGGCTTTTTATTTCTTCGCCTTCGATGCCGAGAATCGCTCCGATAGCGTCTTCACTCAATATCGCCGCGACGTGAGCGGCATCGCGATTCCCGAGTTCGGTATCGCGGATTTCGGCGACCTGGAGGGAGCGGTATCGGCGGGACGGGACCTCATCACGCTCTTCGGGAGGGTGGACTGGGACGTCGCCGACGACCACCGGCTGACCGTGCGTGTGAATTACAACAAGAACGAGACGACGAACTTTACGGCGCGCGGGGTTGGAGTGATCGCAGCTCACGAGAGCAACTTCGAGGATTTCACCAACGAGGCGACATCGTTCGTGACCAGCTTGACCAGCGTCATCGGCACGAGGGCCTTCAACGAGTTCAAGTTCCAGTATGTGGACGAGAAAAGGCCACGGGAGGCGAAGTCCGACCTTCCCGAAGTTCAAATAGCCGACACCTGCACCGCGGGCTGCTTCGGCCGCGAGTTCTTCCTGCCTATCAACGGCAGGACACCGAAGATCCAGCTCTACGATAGCTTCAGCTATCTCTTCGGCAACCACGACGTGAAGTTCGGCGTGGACTGGAACTCCAACGAGCTATCGGACAACTTCTTCATCGGATGGGCCCGGGGCTCATGGCTTTTCAACACTCTCGAGGACTTCCAAGCCGGCCAGAACGCTCTGCTCAACTTCCGGACCTTCTTCGATCCCTTCAACGAGACTAACATCGAAGTCGACGACTATTGGACTCACGAGCTGGGGCTATTCATTCAGGACAAGTGGCAGCCTGCTCCGAACCTGACGGTCAACTACGGCGTGCGTTACGAAGCACAGTACAACGGCGACCCCAAGAACCCCATCAGCGCCCCGGACGGGACGATACCCGTCGTACGCCAGGCTCCGGGTACGGAACGCATACCGGTTCCTCAGGACATTGCCAACGACACCAACAACATCGCCCCCCGTTTCGGGGTCTCCTGGGACCCCACCAACGACGGCCGCACGGTGGTACGCGGATCCGCCGGCCTGTACTTTGGGAGGACCGCGAGTATTTTCTTCCCGACCGGAGGCTCAGGCGTCCGCGACAGCGTATCTTTGTTCGCTCCACCCCCGGCCGGGGTAGAGTATCCGGACCTTCCGCTGAGCGTCGTCGAGCCGCAACCCGGCACCCCCGCCGCCTTCAGCTTCGTGGCGAGTGAGTTCAACAACCCGCGGGTCTTCAGCCTGAATCTTGGCGTCGAGCGCGAGGTGGCGGAGAACACTTCGGTGGGAGTCGACTTCATCTACTCGCGAACCGAGAACGCCCGCATCGGTGGGTTCAATGGACAGTTCGATATGAACACGTTCGAGCCAACCGGAGTTGACGAGTTTGGGCGGAACGTGGGAGTGGATGTCTTCACCCGCGGGCGCCCCGATCCCCAGTTTTTCTCGGCGGACATGTTGTCGAGCTTGGGGCGGGGACGTTACAAGGCGGTCACCTTCACCGTGAAGAAGTCCTTCACCAGACGTGGACAGTTCCTGGCCCACTACACGTGGTCGAAGGACGAATCGAATGCCGACGCCGAGCGTGACGCAGGCGTCAACCTGGGCGTCGACAACCTCTTCGACGTCGAGTCCGCCTTCGGTATCGATGAGCGGGATATCCCGCATCGCCTCGTCTTTCAGGGAACGGTGGACGTGGGGGCGGGCTTCACGGTGAGTGGTCTCGGTACCTTCCGCGCCGGTCGGGCGATCGCCGCGCAGACCTTCACGGACGTCAACGGAGACGGAGTGGGGTTCCCTCCCTTCGACCGACCCGTCGACGCGAACGGGAACATCGTGCCGCGTTTTCCAGAGAACCAACCCAACTTCTACAACGTGGATCTCCGCGTCATGTGGACCGCGGGCCTGGGTACGGCGGGTGATATCGATCTCCTCTTCGAGCTGTTCAATGTGTTCAACAGTGGCAACTTTTCCACCACATTGTTTGTGTTCGACGTACCGGGGTACGGTGGGTGCGGAGCGAATCCGGGTGCATCGACGTGCGATGCGTTCCTAGGGACGCCGCGAGCAGCGCAGCTCGGAGTCAAGTGGAGGTTCCCGGGGAACTGATTTGCGAAGGAAACTGCTAGAATGTCGGCCGGGGCCTGGAGGCCCCGGCCTTTCGTTTTATGAGGGTGCCGCTGATAGGGGCGATTCTCGCCGGACTCTGGATGACGTTCGCCGTTGCTTCTTTTTCGGCCGCGCATCCGGTGCAGTCAGTAGAGGATGCTCCGACCTTCGAGGACGCTATCACGCGGGCTCTGGTGGCGGAGCGCGAGGGCCGGCTGGAAGAGGCGACGTTGGCCTTCCAAGAGGCCGCCCGCCTGAGACCCGACCACCCGCGCGTCTATTACAGCATGGCCTGGACGTTGCTCCAGCGGGGTTTCCTCACCGATGCTCTGGTCGCGGTGGATCGTGCTTTGGCCCTGGACGTGAACGAACCGCTCTTTCATCTCCTTCAGGGCACGATTTTCCACGAGCTCGGTAACTTTCGCGAGGCGGCCAACGCCTATCAGCGGACCCTCTCGCTCGATCCGGGATCGAGCGACGCGTACCTGGCGCTTGCGGACGTCTACACGACGACCGAACAGTTCGAGAAGGCGGCCGAAGCCTTACGTTCGTATCTCGACATCCATGGGGAAGACACGGAAGCCCTCTATTTTCTTGGCGGCATCCTGAGTGATCTGAACAGAAGAGACGAAGCGCTCGAGATCTTCCGACGGGTGATAGCTCGCAATCCGGATCACGCAAGGGCATGGTTTCACAAGGGGCGTCTGGAGGCGCAGGAGCCCGAGACGATCAATCAGGCTCTCGCCAGCCTGGAAAGATCCATCGAGCTCGATCCCACCTACGCTCACACGTACTACCACTATGGCGTGCTCCTGGGAAAGACGGGTCGCGGCGCGGAGGCGATCGTGGCGCTCGAGAAAGCGATCGAGCTGGCACCCGATCTCTCGGAGGCTACTTACGCATTGGGAAACCTGTTGAGCCGTGAGGGTCGTGCCGAAGAAGCCACGGTCTATCTGGAGCGGTTCAAGACGCTGAGAGACGGGCAGACGCGCCTGGGCGAACAGAGGAGGCGGGCTGCCGCCACCCTGGGCACGGGAAGGGAGCTCCTCGAACAAAACCGCCTGGAGGAAGCCGTCGAGGCGTTCCTCGAGCTCACCGAGCTGGATCCGACGAGCCACCAAGGTTACTCCTACCTGGCCAAGACCTACCGTTCACTCGGCCAAGTCGACGTCGCCGTTGGCTACATACGTCGGGCGATGGAGCTCGCTCCCGGCGCGGCAGAGTATCCTTACTTGCTCTCTCTTTTCCTGAAGGACCAAGGAGACCTAGCTGGCGCTCTCCAGGCCGTTCGTCGGGCGATTGCTCTGGGTCCGGACAACAGTCATCTCCATAACGCCCTCGGCGTCATTCTCAGCGAAGCGGGAGACACGCGAGGGGCTCTCGTCGCGTTCGAGGCGGCTGCCGAGCTCGACCCGGAAAATCCAACTTACAGTCTGAATCTGGCGGGCGCCTACGATCGCATCGGCGATTCCGAAAAGAGCGCGGCCGCGATGGAGCGCTATCGCCAACAGATAGCCCCCGCCGAAGTCCGATAAACCGCCCCTTGAATTTTCTCCGAGAGTATCTGACGGCCTTGCTCGTGCTGCCGGGTCTGTGGTTTCCGCTGGCCGCTCAGGAACTCGAGATGGGGCCGTCGCTCGATTTCCTCCATGTCGCGGGAACTCCGGAGAAACGATACATAGTGGAAACGATGGGCTCGGGCGTGGCGCTCTTCGACTACGACGAGGACGGTGACCTCGATATCTACTTGGTCAACGCCGGGACGCTCGAAGACGCGGGATATCCCAATCGTCTCTTCAGAAACGAGGGTGAGTGGAGGTTCACCGACGTCACGGACCGCGCGGGCGTGGGGGACCGAGGCTTCGGCCAAGGAGTTGCGGTTGCCGACATCGACAACGACGGTGACTCGGACATCTACTTGACCAACTACGGCCCGAACGTGCTTTATCGAAACAACGGCGACGGTACGTTCTCGCCCACGGTGGCGAACGTGGAGGACCCGCGTTGGAGCAGTAGCGCCGCGTTCGGTGACATTGACGGGGATGGGTTCCTGGACCTCTACGTGTGCAATTACCTCGATTTCGACCGTGAGCTTCTCGATCGGCTGATCCCGCGGAGGTTCTGTGAATGGAAGGGACTCCAGGTTCAATGTGGGCCAAAGGGATTCGGCTTCGTCTCGGGCGCCCTGTATCACAACACGGGTCGCGGAAGATTCGAGGACTGGACGGACCAGGCCGGCGTCGCTAGTCAGGAGACCTATCAGTTGGGCGTCGTCTTCTCGGATCTCGATCTTGACGGAGATCAGGATCTCTACGTGGCGACGGACACGACCCTCAATCTCCTCTTCGAGAACCTGGGAGATGGTCGCTTCCGTGATGTGTCCCTGGTGTCCGGGGCCGCACTGTCGCAGGCCGGTGCGGAGCAAGCCGGGATGGGGGTCGACGTCGGTGACGTGAACGGTGATGGGCGGCAGGACTTGTTCGTCACCAACTTCTCCGACGACTACAACACGCTTTACTTGAACCGGCTCGGCCAACCAAGTCTGACCTTCGAGGATGCGACCGATCTCGCCGGACTCGGACTCGCGAGCCTACCTTATCTCGGGTGGAGCACGTTTCTAGCGGATCTGGACGTGGACGGAGACCTGGACATTTTCCTGGTCAACGGGCACGTCTATCCGGAGGTGGACGGTTCGGAAGTGAACGCAAGCTTCCGTCAACCGATGCAGGTCTTCTTGAACCGCGGCGACGGCACGTTCGAAGACTCGAGCCAGAACCTGGGGCCCGCGTTATCCGAGCCTCGGTCCTCGCGAGGTGCCGCGCTGGGAGACTTGGATGGCGATGCCAGTCAGGACGTGGTGGTCAATGTGATGGACGGATCGCCGGCCGTGCTTCGGAACGGTCTGGCCGGCGAGCGTCGTAGCGTGGTCCTGCGCTTGATCGGTAAAGACACCAACCGCGACGCCTTCGGTACGGTGGTTCGGGCCAACGTCGGGTCCAAAAGCTATGTAAGGGAAGTGCGCGGCGCGCGGGGGTATTTGTCGCACAGCGACCCGCGCCTTCACTACGGGCTGGGGGAATCGGTGAAGATCGACACGCTCACCATCGAATGGCCGCACGGTGGACGAGAGACGCTCGCCGATCTCGCCCCGGGGTCTTATACGGTCGTCGAGGGTGTCGGCATCGTCGCGGTCAAGGAGTAACTACACCAGATTCAACGGATTCCTGTTGGCTAACCGTCGATGCCGTCCAGATTCCGCTTCCGGAGCGACCTCTGCGCTCGTTTTTGCTTCGCGATGGGGCCTCGCTCCGATAGAATTCTCAATGGTTTTGCCTGGGCATGGAGAACGGGAGATGGCCGTGCGGGAGAAGCTGTGGAACAATCCGAGACCGCTCGTAGTCTTCGTCATCTTGTACGGCTTCTGGCTCGTCTTCTCCGGGCATTACGACGCGTTCCACCTCGGTCTGGGCCTCTTATGCGCGGCGCTGGTGTCTTTTCTCTCCTATGACCTGCTCCTTCCGGATGTGCCCTCACCCAACAAGCTGCTCAAGGTCTGGCGCTTTCTTCGGTACTTGCCTTGGCTCTTGTACCAGATCGTCCTCGCGAACCTTCACGTCGTTCACCTCGTCCTCGCCCCCGCGAAGATCAGGCCCCAGATCATCCACTTCAAGACTCGCTTGAAGAGCGATCTCTCCAAGGTAACTTTCGGTAACTCCATCACTCTCACGCCGGGGACCATCACCCTGGATATCGATGACGGGGAGATCTACGTCCATGCCTTGAGCGACAAGGTGGCCCGCGACTTGCTTACTGGCGAAATGGAGCGGCGGGTCGCTCACGTCTTTTGCGAGCTCGAACCGGTGGGAAAGTTGGCGGGACCGTCTGGGTGATGCACGCCTTCTTCATAGGCATTTCCCTCGTCATTCTATTCTCGGTCTTGCTCTGTCTGTATCGGGTGCTCAGAGGGCCAGTCATTATCGATCGCATCGTCGGTGTCAACGTCATCGGGACGAAGACGATTGCGGTCATCTTGTTGACTGGATACATCTTCGGCCGCGTGGAGTTCTTCATCGACATCGCCTTCGTCTACGCGCTCATCAACTTCATCGGCACGATCGCCTTCGCCAAGTATTTCGACAGAAAGGGCGTGAAGCACGAAGGGGCGGCGCGGTGACGCTACTCTCCATCGCCTTCATTTGCGCGGGGGTGTTTTTCCTGCTCATGGGGGCGATAGGCCTCCTGCGCTTTCCGGACTTCTATACGAGGATGCACGCGGCCGGAAAATGTGACACGTTGGGAATCCTTCTCGTGTTCATCGGTCTCGCGCTGTATGGAGGGCTCAATCTTTCGAGCGTAAAGATCCTGTCTATTGGGCTCTTCATTTTCGTGACCAGCCCTACGGCGACTCATGCCATCGCGAGGTCCGCCTTCAAGAACGAGATGCCGATCTGGACCAAGGAGGAGAACTAAATTGATCTGGCAGCTGGACATCGTTCTGCTCGTGCTTACGGTCGTATCCGCGATCGGGGCGGTGAGGGTAAGGGATCTGCTCGCCTCGGTCATCCTGCTCGGTGCCTTCAGCTTGTTCATGTGTCTGCTTTGGATCGAGATGGGAGCGGTCGACGTCGCGTTTACCGAGGCGGCGGTGGGGGCAGGCATCACGACGGTGCTATTCGTAGTCACGGTATTCAAGACGGAAAGGGTGAGCAAAGATTGAGATACCTTCATCTGGTCGTCACCGGCGTCACTGGGCTTCTGCTAATCCTGGGGTCCCTCGACATGCCGGGCACGGGCGACCCCAATTCGCCGGCAAGCCGCCACGTATCACCGCGGTATATCGAGAAAAGCCTTGCCGAAACCGAGGTGCCCAACATGGTCACGGCGGTGCTCGCCGACTACCGCGGCTTCGACACCTTGGGAGAGACGACGGTCATCTTTGCCGGAGCGATCGCTGTTCTTTTGATCCTGCGCACCGGACGGAAAGAGGATTGAGCGGTGATTGAGAAGCAAGAGAGCATCATCATCAAGACCCTCTGCCGCATGTTGGTGCCTTTCGTCCAGATGTTCGGCCTCTATGTGATCATGCATGGCCATAGCAGTCCCGGAGGGGGATTTCAGGGGGGGGTGATCTTGGGCTCCAGCTTCATTCTCTTGTCGCTTGCCTATGGAATCGACGAGGTGAAACGGCGGTTCTCGTTGGCGTCCCTGACGGTCTTTGCGAGCCTCGGGGTGTTTCTCTACGCCGGGATCGGCGTGTTGTGCGTGATGCTGGGAGGAAATTTCCTGGACTACGGCGTTCTACCCGTGGACGAGCCCCGGAGCATGGGCATGCTGGGGATCGAGATCGGCGTCGGGATCACCGTGATGGCGGCCATGGTCTCGATTTTCCACGATTTGATCACGTTCGAGTAGGAGCGCGATGCTGGATCCGGCCATCGATTTCTTGATCAGCCATTTCAACGGCGTCACCTACATCGTGCTCATGATGATCGGTTTGCACGCCATGACCGGAAAGTCGAACCTGGTAAAGAAACTCGTCGGCATGAACATCTTCCAATGGTCCATCATCTTGTTCGTGGTTTCTCTCGGGGCGAAACGCGGTGCCACGATACCCATCGTCCTCGGCGGCCATGGAGGTCCCGCGGTGATAGAGGCCCATCAGTACGTCAATCCATTGCCGCACGTTCTCATGCTGACCGCCATCGTGGTGGGGGTGGCTACCACGGGGGTGGCCTTGGCTCTTCTCCTTCGCATTCACCGGAGGTACGGGACGCTCGAGGAAGACGTATTGATCGACCGATTGCGCGCGTCACGCAACGCCGAATGAATATCCACCAGTCTCCGTTCCCCATTCTGATCATCGCCGCGCCGCTGCTCACGTCGTTTGCCTTGCCCGTCGTGGGCTGGTGGTGGAGGAGAGCGGTGTTTCCGTTAGTCTTGGCCGCACTGACCATTTCTCTCGGGGCCTCCGTCGTGGTCGCCCGGGACGTGCTGGCCAATGGTCCGGTCCAATACTTCATGGGTGGGTGGGAGCCGCCGTGGGGGATCGAGTTCCGCGTCGATCATCTTGGGGCTCTCATGCTTCTGCTATTGAACTTCGTCACGCTCGCGGTGGGGATCTATTCGAAGCAGAGTGTCCTGAAGGAGATACCGGAGAGGGAAGTTTCTCTATATACCGTGTATTTGCTGCTGGTTGCGGGGTTGACCGGCATGGCGGCCACCGCGGACATGTTCAACCTGTACGTCTTCCTCGAGATCAGTTCCCTCACGAGCTACGCGCTCATCTCGATTGGAGGCGGGCAAGCCGTCGTCTCTGCCTTCCGATACGTTATCTTGGGAACCGTGGGTGCGGCCTTCTACCTCCTCTCCGTCGGCTATCTGTATAGCGTCACCGGAACGCTGAATATGGCGGACCTCGCCAACATCCTGCCCGGTCTCTACGGGTCGGGTGCGGTTTTGGTCGCGTTCGCCTTCTTCGTCATTGGCATCTCGATCAAGATGGCGCTCTTTCCGATGCACGCCTGGCTTCCGGGCGCGTACTCGGACGCCCCTTCGGCGGTGAGCGCCTTGATCGCGGCCACGACGACGAAGGTGGCGGCTTACGTCCTGGTTCGCGTGATGTACTTCGTATTCGAGCCGCGCTTCTCGGTGGAGATGATTCCGGTCACGACGCTGCTGAGCTGGATGGGTGTCATCGCCATGATTCTGGGCTCGGTCATGGCGATCGCTCAATCGGATCTCAAGCGCATGCTCGCGTACTCATCGGTGGCCCAGATTGGCTACATCGTTCTCGGCATCGGTCTGGCGAACGCGGCGGGACTCACCGGCGGGCTCCTCCACTTGGTGAACCACGCCCTCATGAAGGGATGCTTGTTTCTGGTGGCGGGAGCCATCGTTTACCGAACCAGTCTGAGAGAGATCAAGGACCTTCGGAACCTCTCCGTCAAGATGCCGTGGACCGCGGGCATCTTCGCGATCGCGGCTCTGTCCATGATTGGCATCCCGCCGTTCTGCGGTTTCTTCAGCAAGCTCTACTTGATCATGGGGGCGGTCGAAGCGGGTCAATGGTTCTTCGTCGGGGTCATCCTGTTCAGCAGTGCCTTGGCGCTCGCGTATTTCGGAAATGTCATCCGATACATGTACCTGCCCAAGGAAGCGCCCGACGAAGCGCCGAGCATGCCGGTACGAAACGAAGCGCCCTGGACCATGCTGGCTCCCATGTTGACCCTGGCCGCCGCGATTGTCTTGGTCGGGCTCTTCAACGGTGCGATCGTTCACGGTTTTCTCGAACACGCCGTCCCAGCCGGATTGGCGGGCGCGGGGAGCCGAGCCGGATTGTTGGGCTTGGGTTGGTGAGCGAGTGACGATTGCCGCGGCTTGGATTGCCGTTTTCTCTCCGCTGGTCGGCGCGGCGCTGACACCCCTCTTGTCCCGTATCCACGCCAAGGCGCGAGACCTCGGAGCGGTGACGTTCTCGTTCGTTTCTGCAGCGGCGGCACTGAGCCTGCTCCCTCTCTTGTTTCGAGCCGAGCGGCTGCCGATCGAGAGCCATCTCGTCTGGCTGCGTGCTCCGATCGAGATCGGTTTCGGCGTGTTGATCGATCCTCTGAGTATCGTTTTGGTGAACGTGGTGGCGGTCGTGAGCTTCGTCATCATGGTCTACTGCACCGGCTACATGAGAGGTGACCCCGGGCAAACACGGTTTTGGATGTGGATGAACGGATTCATCGGCAGCATGGTCCTCCTGGTTCTCTCCAACAATCTATTGTTCCTCTTCGTCGGATGGAAGCTCGTGGGCGTGTGCAGCTATGGCCTCATCGGTTTCTATTACCAGGACCAGCGCGAGTATTGGATCGGGGGGCCGACGCCCAACGCTTTCGTGAGCCCTTCTCAGGCGGGCCTCAAGGCTCTGGTGGTGACGGGTGCCGGAGACATGCTCATGCTGGGTGGGATTCTGATCCTGTATTTCTACTCCGGGAGCTTGAATCTGCTCGAGCTCTATCGGACGGCTCCGGTCTGGATTCCCGAGATGGCCGCCGCGCCCGGCATGCTGATTCTCGTGAGCGTCCTTCTCTTGGCCGGTCCCGTTGGCAAATCGGCACAGTTCCCACTTCACGAGTGGCTCCCGGAGGCGATGGCGGGCCCCGGGCCGGTGTCCGCGCTCATCCACGCGGCAACGATGGTGAAGAGTGGCGTGTACCTGGTGGCGCGGCTCGTCCCGCTTTTCTATTACGCCTATTGGGTGGCCGGAGCGGAACAGGCGTCGTGGTTTTTCTATTTGACTGCCTGGGTAGGCGCCTTCACCGCGTTTGTGGCAGCCACGCAGGGAATGGTTGCGCTCGAGCTCAAGAAGGTATTGGCCTACTCCACGGTCAGCCAGATTGGCTACATGATGCTGGGAATGGGAGTGGCAGGTTTCACGCCTGGCCTTCTCATCGACGGGTACACGTCCTCGATCTTCCATCTGGTAAGCCATGCCCTCTTCAAGGCCTGCCTCTTTCTATGCGCGGGAACCATCATTCACGCCGTCCACTCCATCTACATTCATGACATGGGGGCGGCCAGGAAGTACTTGCCCTTGACATGGGGTTTCACGCTGGTGGCGTCCCTGTCTCTCATCGGTCTTTGGCCCTTCCCGGGTTTCTGGAGCAAGGACGCGGTGTTATTGGCCACGCTGGAAGCGAGCCTACCGCTGTTCCTTCTGGCACTCGTGACAGCGGGGATGACCGCCTTCTATACCGTGCGCTTCCTAGGTGTCGTGTTTTTCGGCCAGGAGAGCGAGCACCTCCTGCGTGTAAAGGAGGAGAGCGGACATTTGAACGACGGCGAGCTGTCGATGCGGGCTTCTGCCGGTGTCCTCGCCGTTGTCATCGTCGGCGCGGGTCTCTTCGGTCCCACGGTGGAACATGTGCTCCACGACGGATTTGCGGCGAGCTTGCCGAGCGTTTCCGGGGCTCTCGCTGCCGAGGAGGGTGGGGCTTCCTCTCACGGAGTCGTGCCGCTTCTCTCCATCCTGGTTTTGGTTATTGGGGCTCTTCCTGCGTACTACTTGTTTATCGCTCGTCGGGTAGCCCCCGCTACGTTGTTGGAAAGGCACTCTGTTCTGCAGGCTCTTTACACATTTTTCTGGAAACGATGGTTCATGGACGCCTTCTATCGGCGCGTCTTCGTCCAAGGAACGATGCGTGTCGCCGCGGCGGTGGCGAGCATCGAGGACGGATGGGATCGGCTGGTCCACCGCGAGCTCCCCTTCATGCTGACCGACAAGCTACAACAAACGACGCGCCGGTTACGTACGGAGAAGGAGGAGCTTTTCTACAACGTCTCCTACGTCCTCGTTCTTTTCATACTGTTCCTGACCTTCTTTATGGCAGGGACGAGCGGGAACTGATGACGGCCACACTGCTTCTGCAGATCTTGTTGACTCCTATTGGCGCGGCGGCATTCATCTTCGTGACCCGGAAGCGGCTCAGTCACCTGGCTGGATGGGTGGCGGCCTCGAGTCTCCTCTACGCGAGCGGGCTGGTCCTCGTGGCGGGTGCCCAGGTCTATGCGGGGAGGGTGATCTACGAGGAGTACCTCATCATTGCTCCCGACGTCCGTCTCGGCTTGCTGGCCGATGGATTGAGTCTCCCGACGCTGGGAGTTGTCATCCTTCTGTGCACGGCGCTCGCCTTCTACTCCATTCGCTACGTCGAGCATCGCGTCGAGCTGCTCTATCATGCGGAAAGCGAGAGCGTGCAAAGAGGATACTACGCGCGATTCTTCTACCTGTTCCCGTTCTTTCCGGTGGGCTTCATCGGTGTCATTCTCAGCAGTAACCTAGTTTCTCTCTATTTCTTTTTGGAGGTCCTGACCATCACTCTGTTCTTCCTGATGGCGTACTTCGGCTACGTGGAGCGAATTCGTGTGGCGTTCATCAGCCTATCCTGGGGAATCATCGGTGCCCTATTCTTCCTCGCCGCGTCGGTGGCGGTCTACGTGCAGTTGGGAAGCTTCGAGATTTCGCAGCTCGCGCGGATGGCCGGCAATCCTTTGGTCAACCTTACCATCGTCCTTTTTCTGATCGGATTGCTGATGAAGCTCGCCATCGTGCCGTTCCACGTTTGGATGCCATGGGTTCACGCGGAGCACCCGACGTGCATTGCCGGCCTGCTGGCGGTCTACGCCAACTTGGCGCTCTACATCATCATCCGCGTTCTCTTCATACCCCTGGGAGGAGATCTCCAACCGTTCGGCGGACCGCTCATGGTCTTGGCCCTGGTGACGATGGTGTATGGATCGTTGCTCACCATGGCCCAAACGGACATCAAGCGCCTGGCGGCTTGCTCGACGATCAGCCAGATCGCCTACTCGGTACTCGGGCTTGGCGCGTTGACCGTGGTGAGCGTGGAA
>Ga0214472_10004017_pt1 | contig 15541 bp, 15 predicted proteins | sample RVTome_6_FD_207662 | JGI IMG/M metagenome (GOLD analysis project Ga0214472, IMG submission 207662) | Soil microbial communities from uranium-contaminated site in the Upper Colorado River Basin, Wyoming, United States - RVT140D175 | ecosystem: Environmental > Terrestrial > Soil > Contaminated >...
CCTTGCGCTGGCCGAAGAAACGCCGGGGCCGGGGATAACGGTTACCGTTGACAACCTCCCGCCGGCGTCCTATATATTCAACCCGAACAACGGGGAGACCATAACAGGGCTCAAATATGCCGTGTCGGTAGACGCGGACGGCGCCGGCTCCGGCATAAGCTCCGTGGAGGTCTCTACAGACGACGGAGAAACATGGCACGGGGCGTACAGACTGAACGGCTACTGGTACTACGAATGGACGCTTCCCATCAGCGGTGTATTCCAGCTATTCTGCCGCGCGACGGACAACGCGGGCAACACGAGCGCGCCCGGTTCCGCCGTTAACGTTACTGTCGTCAGGTACGGTACGCTGGAGCTCCCGCATTACTACTGGGGCGGGGGGATATCCGGGGCAGATTGCACGGTCTGTCATACCGCGCCAGTTACGTTCAGCCAGGCGGACTACAGGGAAGGCGCGGGGTTCTGCGCATCCTGCCACAACACGGCGGGAACGGCACACGATAGCCTGACGGCTTACGGTTTCCAGCACAGCGTCATGGCGAGCATCACATCCGCCGGGCTCAAGACCCCGACGTACGGGAACATCACGTCCGGAGAGTACAACAACATCCCCGGCTCAAGGCTGGCCGGCGGGGACGAGGTCGTATGCGTCACATGCCACAACGCTATGCAGAAGACAGAGGACTTCGGAAGGACATGGGAAAAGACGACAACCTCCGACCGGCGTACGTACGCGATGCAGTACGGCGGGTGGAGCGCGCGAGGCAACATGGTACCGCGCGTGTACCGGGACACGTCGCTCTGGCCAGGGCCGTCGGACGTCAAGGACAGAAAGGGCTACCTTGTAGACCCGTCAGATTACACGTACGACGAGGCTACAGGGAAGTTCACCTTCTGGGACACCCAGCCGGCGGCGGCGTATATCTACGTGACGCTCGACTACCCGTACCTGCGGGCAAGCCCGGAGGGCGACAGGCTTTGCACCGACTGCCACGCGCAGACCACGCACAGGGGTCTGAACTGCCTGACCTGCCATACCGCGCACAATACCGGCAATATTGCTGGCATCCGCGAGGCGGTGAGGACTCCGGACAGGCTCGACATGCCGGTAAGGTTTGAGCGGTACACAGGCGCGGGCTCTTTCGCGGACGGGGACGGAACATACGACGGTATCTGCGAGGTCTGCCACGCGTCCACCCGCTACTACCTCCGGGACGGCACCGGGTTCTCCAACCACTCAGGCGGCATCAGTTACGACCGCTCGGACTGTACCGCCTGCCACGGCCACGCCACTGGGTTTGCGAAGTAGCCGGATTTCGGGATGCGGAATGGTTTATGGTATTTCTGGACCGCAGTCCGCGTTTCGTGCCGCATTCCCCGCCAAATACCCTAATCTCCTTGATTTTCCTTGCCCGAAGTGATACAAATATAGTGTTGTATGTGTTTTACGATTTTGCTGGAGGTTTGTGATGGCAGTGCTGGAGATACGCCAGTATCCCGACCCGGTCCTGAAACGCAAATGCGAGGACGTGGCCGATATAACGCCCGAGCTGCATAGGCTGATAGACGACATGATAGAGACCATGTACGACGCGCCGGGCGTAGGGCTCGCCGCGCCACAGGTGGGCGTGTCCTTGCGGCTCGCGGTGATAGACGTCAGCACCGAAGAGGAGAAAAAGCCGCTCCTGGTCCTCGTTAACCCTGAGATAGTCGAGTACGAGGGCGAGGTCGAGGAGGAGGAGGGCTGCCTCTCCGTCAGGGGGTACTACACCGAGGTCAGGCGGTACGAGAAGGTGAAGGTGCGCGCGCATGACCGGCAGGGAAACCAGATAGTGGTGGACGGCGAGGGGTTCCTGTCACGTGCGCTCCAGCACGAGCTGGACCACCTGGACGGCATGCTGTTCATAGACCGGCTGAGCCCGCTCAAAAGGGAGCTTTTTAAGCGCAGGCAGAAGAAGCAGAAAGAGGAAGGGGCCGAGGTCAGTTGAGGATAGTGTTCATGGGGACCCCGGAGTTTGCCGTCCCCACGCTTAACGCCCTCGCGGACGCCGGGCACGAGATAGCGGTTGTCGTCACCCAGCCGGACAGGCCCAAGGGCCGAGGCCGGAAGCTCACGCCCTCACCGGTTAAGGTAAGGGCGGAAGAACTGGGCCTCGCGGTATACCAGCCTGTCAAAATCAGACAACAGGAAGCCGTAGAGGAACTCGCGAAGGCGCGTCCGGAAATTATGGTCGTGGCCGCGTTCGGCCAGATACTCCCCAAGTCCGTGCTCGACATCCCGCCGAGAGGCTGCCTGAACGTCCATGCGTCGCTTCTCCCCAAGTACAGGGGCGCGGCCCCGGTCAACTGGGCCATAATAAACGGCGAGGAACTGACCGGCGTCACCATCATGCGGATGGACGTGGGGCTGGACACAGGCGACATGCTGCTGAAAGAGGAGACCCGGATAGCCGCGGACGACACCACGGGGAGTCTGCTTGCCAGGCTGTCCGGGATAGGCGGGCGGCTTGTCGTGAAGGCCATTGCGGATATTGAGGCGGGCAGGATAGTACCCGTAAAGCAGGACGACAGCGCTTCGACCTACGCCCCGATGCTGAAGAAGGAGATGGGGTTGATCGACTGGACGAAACCTGCGCGCGAGACAGAACGGCTGGTGCGCGGGCTCGACCCCTGGCCCGGAGCGTACACGACAAAAGAAGGTGAGACCGTCAGGGTCTGGGGCGCGCACGTGTACGGCCACGAAGGGTACGACGGCGCACCGGGCGAGGTCGTGGACGTGAACAGGACCGGCATAAAGGTGATGACCGGGGACGGCGTGCTCGTTATAACGGAGGTACAGGCCGGGGGGGGGCGGAGGATGACCGTGTCCGACTTCCTCTCCGGCCACAAAATATTGAAGGGCAAAAGGTTAACATAAATGCAGGAGCCCCGTAAAAGGACTTTCATCGGACTTCTTGTCGCTACCACGACGCTGCTGTTCTGCGCGGGCTACGTGGTCTGGTGGATACCGCAGGTCGGCCTACGGAATATCCACCCGGTACTGCCGGGCCTGCTGATGGCAGTTGTGTTCGGCGGGTTGTCCGTCATAGCGGTCGGCGTGGTGCTCCTTATAATCACCCTGCTTCACGGCAGAGAGATTTTCATGGGCCAGCGGCTCAGGTGGGTGGTGGTAAAGGTGCTGCTCCCGCTGATGGTCCCGGTGGGAAGGCTGTTCGGCATGACGAGGGACAGCGTCCAGCAGTCTTTCATCGCCGTGAACAACCAGCTCGTCCGGTCGAACCTGGGCGACATAAAGCCGGACAGGCTGCTTATACTCCTGCCGCACTGCATCCAGCTTACCGACTGCAACATAAAGATTACGGGCGACGTCCACAAGTGCAAGGGCTGCGGCAAGTGCAAGATAAAGGACCTTGTGGAGGTTGCGGACAAGTGCGGCATAGACCTCTCGGTGGCAACCGGCGGCACGCTCGCCCGGAGGATAATCAAGGAGAAGAGGCCGAAGGCGATAATCGCGGTCGCGTGCGAGAGAGACCTGACGAGCGGGATAGTGGACAGCTACCCCTTGCCGGTCATTGGCATACTGAACGACCGTCCCAACGGGCCCTGCGTCAACACCCAGGTGGACATGGACGACGTGCGGGAGGCGCTCGAGGCCTTCGTCTGCAAGTGCGGGAAGACAGTACAGTCAGGCGCAGCCGTTACCAATGCATAACGTATCCCCCGCAAGGGCCGCGGCGCTCGCGGCCCTAACCAGGTGGAGCGCGCGCAGCGACAGGCAGGGCGCGCCGGATACAGCCACAAAGGCCGAGGACATCTTTGCGGAGGAGTCCGGGTCCGCGCGGCTCGACAGGCGGGACAGGGCGCTTGCGCTCGATATGTTTTACGGTGTCATCCGCAACCTTGCCAGGCTCGATTACTCCATATCAGCATTCGTCAGCGGCGGCAAGCGCAAGGTGGACACGGATATACGTGACGTCCTCCGTATTGCCGCCTACCAGCTTGTTTTCCTGGACAGGGTACCCGCCCACGCCGCGGTCAACGAAGCGGTCGAACAGGCCAAAAAACTGCGTGGCAAGGGGGCGGGCTCATTTGTCAACGCTGTGCTCCGCTCCATGATAAGGAGTCCGGAAAAGGCCGGACTGCCAGACAAAACAGTCGACCCCGCCGGTTACCTCTCGCTCGCATACTCCTTTCCAAAGTGGATTGTAAACCGCTGGCTTTCCAGGTTCGGCCCGGACGGGGCCGAAGCGCTAATGGCCGCATCCAACAAGGTCCCCCCGCTGACCCTGCGCACGAACACGCTGAAAGTGAAAAGGGACGGGCTCCTGCTGCTGATGAAGGAGGCAGGCATTGGTTGTTCGCCCGGCGGGTACGCACCCGACAGCGTCGTGGTAGAAGCCGGGAATGCGGTGCACGAGCTTCCCGGATACGCGGACGGGCTTTTCTCGGTCCAGGACGAGGCATCCCAGCTTGTCAGCCTCCTGCTCGACCCGAGACCGGGCGACAGGGTGCTGGACGCATGCGCCGCGCCGGGCGGAAAGACCGCGCACATCGCCGCGCTTGCCGGAGGCTCCGCGTCCATAGTCGCCTCCGACATCGGGCTTGACAAATCAAGGCTGATGAATGAGAATATGGCACGCTTGGGTATTGGCGGCGTAAGCCTGTTAGCCGCGGACGCAGCGCTGGAACTGCCTGTGCAGGGGCAGTTCGACCGCATACTGCTGGACGCCCCGTGCAGCGCGCTCGGGATAATAAGGCGGAGGCCGGAGGTCAAGCACCTGAGGACGGAGCCGGATGTGGCAAGGCTTGCCGGTATGCAGGCGCGGATGCTCCAGAACGTCTCCCGGTACATGAAGCCGGGCGGAGTGCTGGTTTACTCCACCTGCTCCACCGAACCCGACGAAGGGGAGCGGGTAGTGGAGGCGTTCCTGGAAGGCGCGGAAGGTTTCGCCTCTGAAAGCGCGCTTGGTTACCTGCCTGTCCCGGCGCACGGCATGGCAACCGGCAAGGGTTATATGAGGAGCTATCCGCACACCCACGGGACGGACGGTTTCTTTGCCGCGAGGATAAGACGGAAAGCGTGACACATGGTTGACTTAAGGAAGATACTGCAGTTCTCCGTGGCGCTGATGGCGTTCGTGCTTATGATGTTCGTGACCGCGATAATAACGCTCAAGGTCATGACGTGGGGCCAGACCGTGGCGGTCCCGAACATCGTGGGCAAGGACCTGTCCGAGGCGGTGAACACACTGCGTGAAGACGGGCTCGACATATCCGTCGAGGGTCATGAGCACCACCAGAGCATCCCGCAGAACGCGGTGATATACCAGGACCCGCCCCCCGGCGGCACGGTCAAGAAGGGGAGGAGCATTTCCGTGGTAGTGAGCCTCGGCTCGGTAGAGGTTGATACCCCGCACCTGGAGGGCGAGGCGTTCAAACGGTCCCAGATACTCTTGAACGGCGCCGGACTTTCGCTCGGCGAGGTGGCAAGGGTGTCTTCCCGTTCGCCGCGTGGAAGCGTGATGGCGCAGTACCCCCAGGCCGAGTCGGTGCTCCAGAAGGGCGCGAAGGTGGACCTGCTTGTGAGCGACGGGCCGGAGACGCCGGAGTTCATAATGCCTGACCTTTATGGAGGCGCCCTCCGGTCGGCTGAAACGGCCGCGTCCACAATGGCGCTGAAGGTTGTCTCCGGCGGGAAGGGCAGTGCCATCGTATCGCAGAACCCCGCCGCCGGTTATCCTGTAAAGGCGGGCAGCACTTTGTACGTCACGCTCGGCGCGGTCAAACCGGCTGCGGCCGGCGCGGCGGCAAAACCAGCGCCACCGGCAGCGGCGGGAAACGCCGCGTCACCTGTACAGGCTCCAAAACCATCCGCACCCGCGCAGCCCGCGGTCAACATCGATACAAAGGGGAACAGGCAATGATAAAATTAGCGCCTTCCATACTATCGGCCGACTTCTCGAAGCTGGGCGATGAGGTCATGGCGGTAGAGGACGCCGGGGCCGACTGGGTGCACGTAGACGTGATGGACGGCCATTTCGTACCGAACATAACGATCGGACCGCTCGTCGTGGAGGCCGTTAAGAAGGTTACAAGCCTGCCGGTCGACGTGCACCTCATGATAATGGAGCCGGACAAGTACATCTCCGAGTTCGCATCCGCGGGCGCGGACTACCTGACCGTCCACGCCGAGGTGCTCCCGCACATGAACAGGACGCTCGCCGAGATACGAAGGCAGGGGATGAAGGCCGGGGTGTCCCTGAACCCGTCCACGCCGCTTTCCGCGCTCGACTGGGTCTGGGAGTACATGGAAATGCTCCTCATAATGAGCGTGAACCCGGGTTTCGGCGGCCAGAGCTTCATCTCCAACAGCCTGACGAAGATATCAGCCGCACGGGCGGAGATAGACCGCCGCGGTCTTAATATCGTTATCGAGGTGGACGGCGGGGTGAAGGTGGACAACGCAAGGGAGGTCGCGTCGTCCGGTGCGGACATACTGGTCGCGGGCTCGGCCGTGTTCGGCGCCCCGGACTACAAGGAGACCGTGAAGATGTTCAGGGATGCGCTCGCTGGCGTCAGGGTTTAGCCGGGGCCGGCGTGTGCGGCTTCCTCGACATTATCATGTTGTAGTCCATAGGTATCTCGAACAGGTTCGGGTCCTGCGGGCCTGGTACTAAGTCAGTGAAGTAAAGCTTCCATTTCCCGTCCACCGACTCCGCGCGGATGGGCCATCCTATGTCCGTGGCGAACCACCTGTAGAAGTCCCGTTCGGTATCGTCCCCTTCGTTTCTCATCACCATGTGCTCCTTCAGCACCGGATGGCCGTCGACCGTATCCTTTCCGACAAGCTCGTATTTCAGCACATGGTCAGGTTCGTGAAATAGCGGGTTCTTGTTCTCGGGCCGTATAGGGAGCTCTATAAACATCTTCTTGTCCGGCATGACGGACCATACAATGCCAAGGTCTTCGCGGACTATGGTTACACCCCCGCCGGGCGACGTCATCTCAAGCCGCTGCATCGGCCTCGTGAAGTGTATTATGTGCGTGTCTGATTCGCCCGGGCCGGGGCCATACTCCATTACGAACTTCCCGGTAAAGCTTACATCTTTTGACGGGGCAGGCTGTTCGTCCGCGCATCCCTGCAGGATGGCCGTCGAAATCAGCAACGTGCACAATACCGCGAAGAACTTGTTTCTGTCCAAGTGGTCCTCTCCTTGACGTCGTGGTCCTTTGGGGAATCAGTCGAAGCTCAGCATGGATATGCCGGTCCTGTCGTTCGTCACCTTCGAGGCCTGAATGCCTGTCAGCTCGACTATGACCGCCTCTACGACGAGGAATACCTTCGCGTCCTTCCTGATGCAGCCGGTAAGGGTGGCCTCTCTCTTGCCGACAGCGCCGTGCAGGTGTATCGCGGGCTCGTCCCCGGCGAGGAAAAGCGTGCCCACGCCCAGGACCTCGCGTCCGTCGCTGAACCCTTCCCATATCGGCTCCGGCGGGGTTACCGGCTCCTTGGGGCCGCAGACCATCGCCGCGCACTGCATCCCGCCCAGGAGCTGGATTGTAGCCGCCCTTATACTCTCCTTGCGGGCAAGGTCCTTTATGCTTTCGAGCAGGTCGTCGCCGTCGTCGAACCTGACAATGAAAACCCTGCCTATACCGCCGGTCCTGTATTCCATTTTTATCCCTCACACTTTCGGTCTTGTGAAAACAATATTGTACTTATAATAACCGGGTCTTCCGGTATCCAGCTATGCGATAACCTGGCCCTTGGAGACCACGACCACCCCGTTCTCGCTGACCGTGAACCGTCTCCTGTCGTCTTCCAGGTCGTATCCTATGGTCGTTCCGGACGGCACCTTGACGTCCTTATCGATTATGGTCTTCCTTATCTTGCAGTGCCTGCCGATTTCCACGCGCTCCATTATCACCGAGTCGTGTACCTCGGAGTAGCTGTTCACCCTGACGTTGTGCGAGAGCACCGAGTTCTGGACCCGGCCGCCGGATATGATGACTCCTGAGCTGACGATCGAGTCGAGCGCGATGCCGAGCCTGCCGCCCTTGAACTCCTGCGCGAACACGAACTTCGCGGGCGGGTACTGCCCCTGGTACGTCCTGATGGGCCAGTTGGCGTCGTACAGGTTGAAGAGCGGCTCGACCGACGCGAGGTCGAGGTTCGCCTCCCAGTACGAGTCGATCGTACCGACGTCCCGCCAGTACTTCGCCTTCTTCCTGTTCTCGTCCCGGAAGTTGTATGCCACCACCTTGCAGGACTTGTGCATCGCGGGTATGATGTCCTTCCCGAAGTCGTGGCTCGATGACTTTGCCGCGTCCTCGAACAGGAACTCCCGGACGGTCTTCGTGTTGAATATGTATATGCCCATCGACGCGAACGCAAGGTCTTCCTTGCCCGGAATGGGTTTCGGTTTCTTTGGTTTTTCCTGGAACCCTATAATGCGGTAGTCGTCGTCCACCTCCACGATGCCGAACCCGGACGCCTCATTGCACGGGACCTCGATCGCGCCGACGGTGGCGTCCGCCTTGGTCTTCCTGTGGTAGGCGAGCATCTTCGAGTAGTCCATCTTGTAGATGTGGTCGCCGGACAGGACTATCAGGTAGTCGGGGTTTTCCTTTTCGATCGTGTAGAAGTTCTGGTAGATGGCGTCCGCGGTGCCCTGGTACCAGTGCTCGTCCACCCGCTGCTGGGGCGGGAGCGTCATGATGTATTCGCCAAGCTCCTGGTTAAGGAAGTTCCAGCCCAGGCTAAGGTGGCGCTCAAGCGAGTGGGACTTGTACTGGGTGAGGACGACTATTTTACGGAGCCCTGAGTTTATGCAGTTTGACAGGGTGAAATCGACAATCCTGAACTTTCCGCCGAACGGGACGGCGGGCTTGGCGCGGTGGAGCGTCAGAGGAGCAAGGCGCTCGCCCTTGCCACCGGCCATGATCATTGCGAGGACGTTAGGCATCGATTTCTCCGTGTTTATGGATATTCCCAAGCGAAAGGCGCGTACCTGCTAAATATATCAGTTGCATATTATCCGGTCAAGGATATTGAGCCGGTTACAGGCGTTATTACGAGAAATCCAGAACTTTTTTGTGTTATCATTTTGGATGATTGGTGGTAATATATCCGGAGACGGCTCCGGTGCGGCGACAAGGCGAAACCTGCCGCCGGAATTATGCCTTTGCGGGGGACGGTTTGGCGGGACTGAACGAAAATATAATAAATGGGCTTGCCGGGATAGTGGGCGCCGAAAACGTGTCCACGGACGAGACTTCGCTTGCCGCATACGCATATGACGCGACCCGGATAACCGGCGTCCCCGACGTGGTGGTAAGACCCGCGAACGAGGCCGAGATATCGGACATACTGATGCTCGCCTCGAAGGCGCATACCCCGGTAGTGCCGCGCGGCGCCGCGTCAGGGCTGACAGGCGGCGCGGTGGCCTCCAGGGGCGGTATAGTGCTGTCATTCGAGCGGATGGCCGAAATACTCGAGGTTGACAGGGAAAACAGGATAGCGAGGGTGCAGCCGGGCGTCGTCACCGGCAGGTTCCAGGCGGAGGTCGAGAAGCTGGGGCTTTTCTACCCGCCCGACCCCGGAAGCCTTGCATTCTGCACCATTGGGGGAAACGTGGCCGAGAACGCGGGAGGGATGCGCGCTGTCAAGTACGGGGTCACCCGCGACTATGTAATCGGGCTTCGCGCGGTGCTACCGTCGGGCGAGGTCATTAAGACCGGCGTGCGCACCGCCAAGGGCGTCGTCGGCTACGACCTGACGAGGCTCCTGGTCGGTTCCGAGGGCACGCTTGCGGTTATAACCGAGATAACGCTCCGGCTGGTGCCGAAGCCGGAGAGCGTGGCCACCATGACCGCGCTATTTGCGGACGCGCACACGGCGGGCAGGGCGGTCGCGGCGGTCATGGCGTCCCCCGTGACGCCCCGCTGCCTGGAGTTCCTGGACGGCGCGGCCCTGATGGCTGGCTCCAGGCGCGCGGGTATGGATATCCCTGAAGGGACGGGCGCGTTCCTGCTGGTCGAGACGGACGGCGGCCCGGATGAGGCGCTCCGGCAGGCCGGTATCGTCAGGGGCCTCATAGAACCGCTCGCCTTGGAGGTGCGCATGGCAAAGGACGCCGCCGAAGCGGCGGGGCTATGGAAACTGAGGAGGAGCGTGTCCCAGTCGCTATTTACCATCGCCCCTGACAAGATAAACGAGGACACCGTGGTGCCTGTCAGCCGTGTACCCGACCTGCTGGGAGAAGTAGCTTTGATATCCGTAAAGTACGGGCTGAAAATCATATGCTTCGGCCACGCTGGAGACGGGAACATCCACGTGAACGTGATGGCGGACATGAAGGACGACGCGCTCCGTGTCCGCGCGCACGACGCGGTCAGGGAGGTGTTCGGGGCGGTTCTGAGGCTGGGCGGCACGATATCCGGTGAGCACGGCGTGGGGCTCACAAAGCTCGAGTACATCGGGATGGAGCAGACCGATACCCTGATGTCCCTCCAGAAGAGGCTGAAGGCAGCGTTCGACCCTGACGGCATAATGAACCCGGGCAAGATATTCCCGTGACATGTCATAAACCCGTGCATGCGCTATAATTACATGAGAGGGCGTAACCTATGGGCGGCAAGGAGATAAAGAGGGCCGAGTCCGAGAAGATCATAAACTACTTCTTCGACGTGGCCGCCGAGAAGATAAACCTCGCGCACTCGATGTGGGCGCTCCTGAAGGTGCCGTTCCGCGAGATAAACGTACACATGCCGATGGAGATGGACGACGGCAGCCTCGAGATATTCGTCGGGTACCGCATACAGCACAGCCAGGCCAGGGGGCCGATGAAGGGCGGCATAAGGTACCACCCGGAGGTCAACCTGGACGAGATCCGGGCGCTGGCGGCGGTGATGACCTGGAAGACCGCGCTGGTCGGCATACCGTTCGGCGGGGCGAAGGGCGGCGTGATTTGCAACCCCAAGGAGATGTCGCAGCACGAGCTCGAAAGGCTCACCCGCGCGTTTGTCGGAAGGCTGGACGAGAACCTGGGGCCGAACCTCGACATACCGGCGCCGGACGTGAACACCAACTCTCAGGTGATGGCATGGGTGATGGACGAGTACTCGAGGAGGCACGGGTACACGCCGGGCGTCGTCACGGGAAAGCCTGTCGAGCTCGGCGGCTCGCTCGGCCGGACGGAGGCGACGGGGCGCGGCGTGATGATTGTCGCGATGGAGGCGCTGAAGGACCTGAAGATAAGCCCTAAGGGCTGCAAGGTGGCGCTCCAGGGTATGGGTAACGTCGGGGGGAACGCGGCAACATTCTTTGCCGAGCAGGGCTGCGCCGTCGTGGGGATCTCGGACTCGAGGGGAGGGCTGTACAACCCTTCCGGCCTGAACCTGACAAAGGTGTCCATGTACAAGGAAGAGACCGGCAGCCTCGATGGGTTCCCGGAGGCGGACTATTTATCGAACAGGGAGCTTCTGGAGCTTCCGTGCGACATACTCGTGCCCGCCGCGCTCGAGGGCGTTATCACGGAGGAGAACGCGGCAGGCATCAAGGCGAAACTCCTGGTCGAGGCGGCGAACATCCCCACCACGCCCGGGGCCGACAAGATACTTAACGACAAGGGCGTCTTCATCGTCCCGGACCTCATAGCCAACGCTGGAGGCGTGGCCGTGTCGTACCTCGAATGGACGCAGAACCTCCAGTCCGCGTACTGGGAGGAGGAGCGCGTGAACAGGAAGCTCCGCAAGATAATGCTCGACGCGTACGAACATGTCAGGCAGGTGGCCGGCCAGAACAAGGTGACGTACAGGACGGCGGCATACGCCATAGCGATAAAGAGGGTGTCCAAAGCGATGATGCTCAGAGGCTTCCAGCATGCGTGAGGTGGTCATAAAGGCCGCAGGGCTCTTCAAGGAGTACTCCGGCTTCCCCGCCGTCAAGGGCATAGACTTCGAGGTGGTGAAGGGGGAGTGCTTCGGTTTCCTGGGCCCGAACGGGGCAGGGAAGACGACCACCATGAACATGGTGCAGGGGTACAGCCCGCTGTCCGGAGGCTCGTTGACTGTGTTCGGGATGGACATAGGGCGCGACCCCCGTAAAATTAAGGCGCGTATCGGAGTCGTCCCGCAGGAGAACAACCTGGACCCGGACCTCTCGGTCATCGAGAACCTCCGGGTGTACGCAAGGTACTTCGACATACCGAGGGACGAGGCGCTCAGAAGGGCGGCGACGCTCCTCGACTTCGTCGCGCTCGCGGAGAAGAAGGACGAGCACGTCATGAAGCTCTCCGGCGGCATGAAGAGGCGGCTGATGGTGGCGAGGGCGCTAATAAACGACCCGGAGCTTATAGTGTTGGACGAGCCCACCACCGGCCTCGACCCTCAGGCAAGGCACGTGCTATGGCAGAAGCTGAAGGGGCTCAAAAAAGAAGGCCGCACGATGGTCCTTACCACGCACTACATGGAGGACGCGACCCAGCTCTGCGACAGGCTTGTAATCATGGACAACGGGAAGATACTGGACGAAGGCTCGCCGGACGAGCTGATAAAGAGGCATGTGCGCGGTTACGTGGTCGAGCTGACTCCCGGCGAGGGCGGCCCGGACATGGTCAACAAGTGCCTTGAAGGGCTTGACTACGAGTACGAGGTCTCCGGGGACACCATGTACATATTCACGGACGACACCGAGCCGGTGCTTTCTAACGCGTCGTGCTTCATGGCGGACGGGTTCGTGCACAGGAAGTCCACGCTCGAGGACGTGTTCCTGAGGCTTACCGGCAGGGGGCTCAGGGAATGACAGACCTTTTTACTCCCCCGAAGGTCGGGCGCAGGATGTTCATGGTCTGGCGGAGGAACAGGGACGCCTGGTACAAGTTCTACAAGGCGAGCATGGTCGGAAACGTCGCAGAGCCGATATTTTTCCTCCTGGCGTTCGGGCTGGGGCTCTCCAGGTTCATATCGGACATTGACGGCGTCCCTTACATAGAGTATATTGCGCCGGGGCTTATGGCCGCATCGGCGATGAACGCGTCGTCTTTCGAGTGCACGTTCGGCTCGTTCACCAGGATGAGCACGCAGAAGACTTACGACGCAATAATGGTGACGCCCGTGAACATCGAGGAGGTTGCGGCTGGCGACATACTCTGGGGCGCGACAAAGGGGTTGCTCTCCGCGGTCATAATACTCGTGGTGCTCTTCGCGGCGGGACTGGTAGGCTCGGTCTGGCTCATCGCGGCGCCCCCCGTATTCCTGCTGGAAGGGGTGATGTTCGCCTCGATGGGGCTCATCGTTACCGCGTTCGCCCCGTCTTACGACTACTATGCGTACTATTTCAGCCTTGTGATATCGCCGATGTTCTTCTTCTCGGGGATATTCTTCCCGCTTTCGACCCTTCCAGGCTGGGTGCGGGACGTCGCGTGGTTTACCCCGCTTGCGCATGTGGTCAACCTGTCGAGGGCATTTTCAACCGGTGACGTGCCGGTCTCGCTCCTGGGCGACCTTGCATGGATGTTGGTGTTCACGGCCGTTACTTCCTGGCTTGCGATAAAGTTTATAAAGAGGCGTCTGGTAAAATAGAAAACGGAGGTTATAGATGAACAGGAAGGACCTGATGTTCCTGGCGGCCGCGCTCGCTGTGGTTGCCCTGCTTTACGTGCTAAGCATGTCGGGGAAGGAGCCGCCGAAGATACCGGCCGGCGAAGTGCACGCCGGCATAACGCTCAAGGAGGACTGCAAGGAGTGCCATGCGCCGGGCAAGGTGAAGCCGATGAACCCGCACCACCCGTTCAAGGACCAGTGTTTCAACTGCCACAAGAGGCTTGAGGCCGGTGCGGTAAAGTAACTCAATCACGAAGTGTGGCTGGTCCGCAGCTGCACTGCAAAACGTCACGCAAGGGAGGATTATTGATGAGGAAGCTGTTTTCCGTAGCCGCTCTCTTTATGTTTACTGTCCTGATGCCGTCCGGCGCCGATGCCGCGGCCTGGGAGAAGTACGACAAGCCGGTCCCGACCAGGGTCACGGTCAGGGTGCTGTCCCGCGGCGCGAAGGCGATGAACCCCAACACCGGCGCACTCGTCATAATCAGGGACGCGGCCTCGAACGAGGTGCTGGACAAGGGCGACGTGCAGGGCGGCACGGGCGATATGGAAGCGCTGATGAATACCGGATATCCGAGGGTGAGCGGGACGACAGGGCTCCTGAAGGGCGAGAAGGGGCTTAAAGAGAAGTCCGGCGGGTGCGAGACCTATACGTCCACGGAGGACTCGGCTGCCTTCGTGGGCCAGGTTATGCTTACGAGGCCCACACAGGTGGTAATCGAGGCGCACGGCCCGATGATGCCGCATCAGTCTGGTGCGACCGCGGTCACCACCACGTGGCTGTTCCCCGGCGAGGACGTCACGGGGGAGGGCATAGTCCTGGAGCTTCGCGGGCTGATAGTGGATACGCTTGCTTCCTTGAAGGAGGTCGAGCTGAACCCGGACGAACTGAAGGAGGGTATCGACCTCCCGTTCTACATGCGCATGATGTGCGGCTGTCCCATAGCCCCGAAGAGCTTCGGCCTGCCGTGGGAGGCGGAGGACTTCAATATCACGGTGCAGGCGTACTACAGGGGGAAGCTCTACCACGAGGAGGTGACCACGGCTGACAAGCTTTTCGTAAGCGTGAGCCAGTTCAGGGCAAGGTTCCCTGTCCCCGAAAACCTCCCGGAAGGCCAGTTTAACCGCGAGCAGGTGGTTGTCAGGGTGATGGCGTCCCAGCCGAAGATGGCAAATTTCGGGATGGACGAGTTCTCGGTATATTTTACGAGGTGAGCTATGCGGCCGATTTACGTTTTTGCGCTGGCTGTATTTGCATTTTGCGCGGCGTTGTCCGCGGCGGCCCCGCGTGCCGCACATGCGGACGGTGCAACCATGAAGGAGGTGGATGCCATGCTTGACAAGATGGAGTGGTTGGGCCACGACACGTTCAAGGTCGAGGCGGGCGGCAAGGTCATATACACCGACCCGTTCAAGCTGGGCAAGGGGCTCCCTAAGGCGGACCTTGTGCTCGTTACCCACGAGCATTACGACCACTGCTCTCCCGATGACCTTGCAGGGATAACAGGGCCGGACACCGTGATAGTCGCGCCCGGCGACTGCGAGGGGAAGCTGAAGGGGAACGTGAAGCGCGTTGCCCCTGGCGACAAGCTGAACGTAAAGGGCGTAGATATAGATGTAGTGCCGGCGTACAACACCAACAAGCAGTTCCACCCGAAGTCGAACCGCTGGGTAGGCTATGTGTTCACCGTCGAAGGCAACAGGATATACATCGCGGGAGATACCGACTACATACCTGAGATGAAGAATATCAGGTGCGACATCGCGCTGCTGCCGGTCTCCGGCACATACGTCATGACGGCGGAAGAGGCGGTAAAGGCCGCGGACGACATCAAGCCGACCGTCGCGGTGCCGATGCACTACGGCTCGATAGTGGGCGAGGAGGCGGACGCACGCAGGTTCGCGGAGCTTTACAAGGGGAAGTCCTACATATTCA
>Ga0214472_10004018_pt1 | contig 15536 bp, 9 predicted proteins | sample RVTome_6_FD_207662 | JGI IMG/M metagenome (GOLD analysis project Ga0214472, IMG submission 207662) | Soil microbial communities from uranium-contaminated site in the Upper Colorado River Basin, Wyoming, United States - RVT140D175 | ecosystem: Environmental > Terrestrial > Soil > Contaminated >...
CGTAGCCGGAGAATGCGTGCTTCTTCAGCGCCAGGAACACGCCGTCCCAGTCCACGGTCCCGCGCCCGAGCGCCAGGTGATGATTGGTCTGCCCATCGTTGTCCGAGACATGCAGGTACTGGATGCGCTTGCCCAGCTTCTCGACGCTGAGGGGCAGGATCTCCTTCTGCGCGTGCTGGTGCCCGGTGTCCAGGACCGCGCCGAAGTTGTCGTGGCCCACGGCGTCCATCAGTCGGAGCAGGCCGTCGGTGTTGCTGACGATCTCGCCCACCCGGGGCTCGAGGCAACACTTCAGGCCGGCCCGATCCGCCTCCTCGGCGCAGGCGCCGATGCTCTCCACCAGCCAGCCCCAGAGGTCGTCCCAGCGGAACGCCGGGTCAACCTTCACCTGGAACCGCTTGCCATACCGGATGGCCTCCCGGTACGGCGCCTCGCCCACGAACTCCAGGGGCGGCGTGTAGGAGTCGGTCTGGATCGTCTCGCAGCCGAAGAAGGTCGCCGCCTCCACCGCCAGCCGGAACAGGTCGAGGGCGTGCCCCCGCCGGGCCTTCTCGGGGTGGACCAAGTCGGGGAGGACCGGACAGAAGTTCACGACCGTGAGCCCCAGGTCCTCGCAGCGCGCCTTCAGTTCCCGCCGCTCCCGGTAGACCGCCCGGAGGTTCTCCTCCCGCACGCCCTCCAGCTCCACGTTGCTGAAGCCGAGGGCCGCCATCTCCCCCAGGGCCCGGTAGGTGTCCGGAAGGCTCGGCGGGTAGCCGTACCGGGAGATGGCGTAGAGCCAGCAGCAACTCATCTTCATGTGCGCTCCTGCCCGACGGGGGACCCGCGTGCCGGGGCCGTCGGCCTCACCCCTTCAGCCCGGTCAGCGCGATGCCCCGGATCATGTACTTCTGCGAGAGCATGTAGGCGATCAGCATCGGCGCGGTCGCCACCACGGTGGCCGCCATCAGGGGCCCGTAGTCAATATTGCCGTAGGGGTCCTTGAAGAGCGCGATGGCCACCGGGATCGTCCGGAGGTCCTCCGAGTTGATGACGATGACCGGCCACAGGAAGTCGTTCCAGGAGTTGAGGAACAGGATCATGGTGACCGTCGCCAGGATCGTCTTGATGAGGGGCGCGATAATGGTGAGGACGATCCGGATCTCCCCGGCGCCGTCCACCCGGGCGGCCTCGATGAGGTCCATGGGGATGGCCTTGATCCCCTGGCGGATCATAAAGACCCCGAAGGCGCTGGCGAAGTTCGGGGCGAGGATCCCCAGGTAGGTGTCCACCCACCCGAGCCGCGCCAGCAGCACGTAGAGGGCCACGGAGGTGACCTGGACCGGCACCATCAGCGTGGCGAGGATCATCAGGAAGAACGCGTTCTGGAGGGGGAAACGGTAGACCGCGAAGGCATAGCCCGCGAAGAGGCCGAAGAGGACGGAGCAGCCCACCGAGACCACCGCCACCACCAGGCTGTTCCAGTAGTACAGGAGCCAGCGGGCCTGGGCGAAGGCCACCGTGAAGTGCTCCAGGGTGAGCCGGCTGGGGATCCACTTCGGGGGGAAAGCGATGATGTCCTCGGCCGGGCTGAAGGCGGTGACGACCATCCAGTAGAAGGGGAGGACCATGAGCGCGGCCAGCGCTCCCACCACCAGGTAAGCGGGGACGCGCGCGAGGACGAGCAGGGCGGAGCGCGGCATGCCGAATCCGCTCAGAAGGTCACCTCGTACCGCTTGCTATAGCAGAACTGGAGCACCGTGATGCCCATGATGATCAGGAACAGGACCATGGCTTCGGCCGAGGCGTACCCGAAGTTGTAGCGCTGAAACGCCTGCCGGTACAGCTCGAGCACGACCACGTTCGTGGCGTTGGCCGGCCCGCCCCCGGTCAGGACGAACACCTGGTCGAAGACCTGGAAGGCGAGGATCGTGTTGTAGATCAGGATGAAGGTGGTCGTGGGGGCCAGGAGGGGAACCGTGATCCGGCGGAACTGCTGCAGGGTTCCGGCCCCGTCAATGACCGCCGCCTCGTAGAACTGGGGGGGGATCGCCTGCAGGCCGGCGATGTAGATGATCATGTTGTAGCCGACCGTCTTCCAGATGCTGAAGATGATGATGGAGGCCAGGGCAGTGTGGCTGGACATGAGCCAGGGCTGCGGCGGCAGGTGGAGGAGCCGCAGCAGGACGTTGAGCACGCCGAACTGGGGGTTATACATCCACCACCAGACCATGGCGGCCGCCACGGTGCTCGTCACCATGGGGGCAAAGTAGACGGCCTTGAAGACCTCCTGGAGGCGGAACTGGACCGTGAAGAGGACCGCGATGATCAGGGCGAGGCCGGCCGAGATCGGCACGATGGCCACCACGTAGAGGAAGGTGTTGAGCATCGCTTCCCGGAAGATCTCGTCCTCGAGGAGGGCGGTGAAGTTTTCCAGCCCGAGGAAGGTGAAGCGGCCCCGGAGGAGCTCCACCTTGTAGAGGCTGTAGAGGAGGGTCTGGATCGAGGGGAGCACCCGGAACAGGCCGAAGAGGAGGACGACCGGGGCGATGAAGAGGTAGGGGTGGAAAACACGCTTCGCGTGGAGCCGGAAGAGGAACCCCCGGGACCCGGAGGGCGGACCCGCCATGGGGAAGATTCAGCCTTCTGCGCGGCAGGGAGCGCCCTGCCCCGCGGGAGGGGTCCCGCGGGGCAGGGTCCCGCCTACCGCGCGGCGTCGGCGATGGCCTTGTTGGCAAGGCGCTCGGCCTCGGCCAGCGCCTGCTCGATCGTCGCCTCGTTGTGCCAGACCTTCTGGATGGCCCCGCCGACGGCATCCATGATCCCGTTCAGACCCAGGTTGATGGGGTACTTCCGGCCGGAGGGGTACATCGCCTTGAGGGCCTGCCCGTACGGATCCGACCGGAACGGCTCCTTGTCCCAGTTGGCCCTGTACCGCGGCGTGGCGTCGTACTTCTTGCAGAGGTCGTAGTCCTTGGCTTCGCTGTTGATCCACTCGATCGCCTGCCAGGCCAGCGCCTTGTTCTTCCCCGCCCGGGGGACGGTGTACATCCAGGCGTTCAGGTTCGTGACCGGCTTGTCGCCCGCGCGCCGGAGCGGGGGCAGGGCGACCCCCCACTTCAGCCCCGGCGCCTCCTTCGGCTGCCGGGCCCGGATGCTCACCGTCTCGCTGATCTGCATCGAGGCGATCCCCTTGAGGAAGACCGCCCGGGGATCGGGGAAGTTCAGGCTGGTGGACTTGTCCACGGTGAGCATGTCCACGACGAGCTTCAGGGCCGCCCGCCCCCCCTCGTTGTTGATGACGGTCTTGCCGCCGCGCAGCGCGAGCGGGGTGTCCACCAGGTCGGCGCCGCCGCCCCAGATGGCCCACAGGTGCTTGTGGACGACCCCGTGGGGATGGCCGGTGTGCCGGATGGCGTAGCCGACCCGGGTAATGTTGCCCTGGGCGTCCCGCTTGGTGAGCTTTTTCGCGTACTCCCGGAACTCGTCCCAGGTCTTCGGGGGCTTCTCGGGGTCCAGGCCCGCTTCCTTGAAGTGGTCCTTGTTCCAGGTCAGGCCGTAGACGTCAATGCCGTACTGGGGGTAGCCCCACATCTGCCCGTTGCCGTAGTCCGACAGCTCCACGATCTCGGGCGAGACCGCGGCCAGCCACTTCTTCGCGGCGGCGCCCGCCACGGGCTCGAGCATGTCTTCCTTGAGAAAGCCGGGGAGCCAGGACTGGTCCACGAAGAGGATATCCGGCGTGATCTTGGCCGCGGCGGCGGCGAAGATCTTCTGGATCATGGTGTCGTAATCCACCGCGACCGACTCGACCTTCACGTTATTCGCACGCTCGAATGCGGCGAAGATCTCCTTGTCCGCAAAGTGCGCCGCCCCCGCCGTGACCTGCCCGGCGGGGTACCACAGGGTGATCGTCGCCCTCGGGGTTTCCGCCGCCGCCTGTCCCAGCAGGATCGCCAGCGCCCCCACCCCTGCCGCCCACGCCACCGCGCTACGCTCTCCCCATCTCACGGTACGCCCTCCATTACGCTACTGCCCGGATCCCCGGGCCGGGATGAGTCAATCCCCAGCGCCTCCTTGCCTCCCTCCCGCCCACCACCCCCTTCCGACCTCACGCCGGGGCCAGGACAGGGTCCACGCCCCGCGCCGCCGCCAGGACCGGGCCCAGCCTGGCCGGCGGCACCTTGTCGTGGACCAGGGCCGCCACGGCGGCCGCCATCGCCCGGGGGTCCTCCTTCCCCGGGTAAAGCACGTTTCGCCCGATCAGGGCCCCCCGGACGTTCGATCCCGCTTCCATCGCCTGATGGATCTCCCGCAGGACGGGCATCGGGTTCCCGCTGGCCTCCCCCCCCAGCAGCAACAGGGGGCAGGTCGTGGCCTGCGCGACGCGGGCGAACTGCCTTGTGGGGGGGACCTTCAGCCAGAGACCCAGGCTGCTGTCCCCGAGGGCCGCGGCGACGCCCACCACCTTCGCCACATCGGCGGGGTTCCGCGAGGCCACGTACCGCCCCCGCTCCCGCTTCACCATGAGGGGCTCGAGGAAGACGGGCAGGCGGCGGGCCGTGAGGGCCGTCACCGCCTCCGCGCACCACCCGATGGTCCGCCCCGCCTCCGGCGCCCTGGGGTCGAGGCGGAACATGAGCTTGCCTCCGTCGAGCCGCAGGGCCACCAGCCGCTCCACCGTGTACGCGGTGAACCGGTCCTCCAGTTCGAAGGCGGTGCCCGCCAGCCCGCCCCGGTTCATGGACCCCACCATGAGCTTGAAATCGAGGAAAGGCCGCCCGCCCCGCTCCCGGACCAACCGGTTCAGGATGAAGAGGTCCTCCAGGATGTCCGGGGTGCCCATGACGCCGTCCACCCCGGGGGCGGTCAAGGCCCGGACGATCCGGGCCAGGTAGTCGTGGCGGTTGGCCAGGCCCAGGGGGTCACGTTTCGTGTGGACGACCATCCGGGCCGGGTGGTCGGCCGCGAGGATGACCAGGCGGCCGTTCTCCGTCAGGCGGTTGCGGCGCTGCCGCTTCTCCGCCTCCTCCCGGACGACGTCCGGACGGTCCACGCGGGTGTCGGTGATGGCGGCAAAGATGTCAACGGAGAGGTAGATACGGGGATCAAAAGGGGCCCGGGGCGCGCGCCCAGGGCGGAGAGGCGGCATCGAGCCCTCCTTGGCGCCCCTAACTGCTCACGGAGCGTCAGGGCCTGTCAAGGAATTTCGTGCTGCCCCGGGGCGAGACGGGGGAAGAGGGGGGTGAGCGCTGCGTAGCAGTCTTCGAAGAGGCGGGCCGGTGTCGCGTAGGCCTGATGAGCCTCGGGGTCCGGGGTGAAGGTTACGTCCACCGGATTCCAGTCCTGGGCCGCGGCCTCGGGATCTTCTACCAAACCGATGGCGGCCCCAGCGAGAATGGCCGCGCCGACTGAGGCAGCCTCCGTGTGCCGTGGTCGGTTCAAGGGAAGGCCGAGCACATTCGCCTTGATCTGGCACCACAGGTCGGACTTCGCCCCCCCGCCCAGGACCTGCACCTCCTCCGCCGGAAGGCCGACGGCCCGGAGCCCGCCGAGGCAGGCCCCGACCTCGAAGGCCACCCCCTCCATGATGGCCCGGGCGATGTCCCCGCGTCCGTGGCCCAGGCTGAGCCCGACGAGAGCGCCCCGGGCGTCCGGGTTCATCCGGACGGAGCGGGCACCCATGAAGAAGGGGAGGGCGACGAGCCCCCGGGCCCCGGGAGGGCTCTGGGCGGCCTCGGCCTCCAGCGTCCCCAGCCCCTCGGGCGGCAGCCCCGTCAGGTCCCGGAACCACCGGAGGACCGACGCGGTAGTCGCGATGCCCATCTCTAAGAGCCAGCGGCCGGGAAGGGCGTGGATGGAGCAGGGGGAGACCTCCAGGACGGCCGGGAGCGCCCGGATGACCATGGAGACGTTGGTGGCCGTCCCGGTGGACTCCATGGCCCGGCGCCCCGCGACGGCGGCCCCGACCGCCTCGCAGGGGCGGTCCCCCGCCCCCACCGCAACCGGGATCCCCGGCGTGAGGCCGAGGGCCTCGGCCCCCTCGGGCGTCAGGCGGAACGGGGCCTCGGTGGAGGCGTACAGCGGCGGCAACTGCTCCTGCCGGATCCCCACCCGGTCCAGCATCGGCACCCACCAGGCCCGGGCCCGGATGTCGAACATCATGGTCCGGGAGGCGAGGGTGTAGTCCGTGAGGACTGCCCCCGTCAAGCGGAAGTAGAGGTAGTCCCGGGGCTGCAGGAAGAAGGCCGCGGCGAGCGCCTCGGGGGCGTGGGTTTTCAACCAGAGGAGCTTGGTGGCCGTGAAGGTGGGGTCCGGGATCATCCCGGTGACGTCGTGCAGGCGGGCCGCCCCGAACTCCGTGACCAGGGTCTCCATCTCCCGCCGGGAGCGACGGTCCATCCAAATGATGCAGGGGCCGAGCGGGCGCCCGTCGTGCGCAACCGGGACCACCCCCTCCCGCTGGGAGGACAGGCCGATGGCGACGATGCCCCCGCCCCTCCCGGGGTGCAGCGCGAGGCACCGGCGCGCCGCCCCGCAAGCGGCCCGCCACCAGTCCTCCGCGTCCTGCTCTGCCCAGTCGGGGCGCGGGTGGAGGGTCGGGTAGGTCTCGTCGGCCGAGGCGAGGAGGGTCCCGGAGGCGTTCCAGAGGCTAGCCTTGCAGGAGGAAGTGCCGAGGTCCAGGGTGAGGAGGGCGGGGCCCTCCCTCACGGCTTCACCACGATCTTGATGCCCTTCCCGGCCCGCTGGCTCCGGATCGCCTCGAGCGTCTCCTCCAGGCGGAACTCCACCCCCAGGAGGGGCGCGAGGGTCAGGCGCGCCAGCCAGCGGACGGCCCGGTGGAAGGTGTAGGGGCGCATGTGGGAGGCCCGGAGGGTCAGTTCCTTCTCGAAGAGGAGGTAGGGCCGGATGCGCGCGACGCCGGCGGGGTCCGCCACCCCTACCTCCAGGACCGTCCCGCCCTTCTGCACCAGGTCGAGCGCCTGCGTGAGGAGGGCGGGGTGCCCGACCGCATCGAAGATGACCTCGGGGCCGAGCCCCCCGGTCTCTCCGCTCATGATGGCCGGGAGATCCTCCCGGGTACCGTCCACGGAGACGGCGCCGAGACGCTCCGCCACGGCGCGCCGATGCTCCCGCGGCTCCGAGAGGATGACCTTCACGGCCCCCGAGTGGAGCGCGAGTTGCGTGAGGAGCAGCCCGACCGCCCCGCCCCCCAGGATCCCCACGTGGACCCCCGAGGGGGGCGCGGCCAGGTCCCAGGCCCGGAGCGCGCAGGCCAGCGGCTCGGCCAGTGCCCCCATCTCGAAGGAGACTCCGTCCGGGAGGGAGTGGACGAGGCGCTCCGGGACGCAGGTGTACTCGGCGAAGCCGCCGGGGTGGACGATCCGCTGCTCGCAGAGGTTCTCCCGCCCCTGTCGGCAGAAGTAGCAATCCCCGCAGGTGTGTCCCGGCTCCACCACGACCCGGTCGCCCGGCCGGACCTTCCTCACGCGGGCGCCGACCGCGGCCACCGTTCCCGTGTACTCGTGGCCGATCACGCGGGGCGGCGGGTAGAGGGGGAACTTGTCCTCGATGATGTGGACGTCGGTCCCGCAGATGCCGCAGGCCGCCACCTGGATCAGGACCTCCGTGGCAGCCGCGGTGGGGATCGGACATTCCTCGAGGGTGAGGTTCTCCCCGCCGTGCCAGACCGCTGCCCGCATCCGGCTCAGTCCGTCTCCAGGCCGCCGCCGGCTAGCCCTCCTCGAAGACCCCCATCCGGCGGAACTTCCGGTAGCGCTGCTCCAGGAGATCCTCGATCGGGATCTGCCGGAGGCGCTGGAGCTCCCGGGTCAGGGCCTCCCGGAGAGTCTCGGCCATCTCGGCCGGGCTCCGGTGGGCCCCGCCGACCGGCTCCGGCACGATCTCGTCAATCAGCTCCAGGCGCTTCAGGGTCTGGGCCGTGAGGCCGAGGGCCTCCGCCGCCTCCGGCGCCTTGGCCGTGGACCGCCAGAGGATGCTGGCGCAACCCTCGGGGGAGATGACGGAGTAGATCGCGTACTCCAGCATCAGGATGCTGTCCCCGACGCTGATGCCCAGAGCACCGCCGCTCCCCCCCTCCCCCGTCACCGCCACGAGGATGGGCACCCGCAGCTCGGCCATCTCCCGGAGGTTCCGGGCGATAGCCTCCGCCTGGCCCCGCTCCTCGGCCCCCAACCCGGGGTAGGCCCCCGGCGTGTCCACGAGGCAGACCACCGGCTTGCCGAACTTCTCCCCGAGCTTCATCGCCCGGAGCGCCTTCCGGTATCCCTCGGGGTGGGCCATGGCGAAGTTGCGCGCGATCTTCTCCTTGGTATCCCGCCCCTTCTGCTGCCCCACAACCACCACCGGGATGCCGTTCAGGCGGACCAGGCCCGTGATCATCGCTTTATCATCGGCGAAGGCCCGGTCCCCGTGGATCTCCACGAAGTCGGTCATGAAGGCCTTGATGTAGTCCATGGTGAAGGGGCGGTTCGGATGGCGGGCGATCTGACAGCGCTGCCAGGCCGTGAGCTTGGCCAGGGTGTCGGCCTGGAGCTTGGCGATCTTCTTCTCCAGTTTCCGGATCTCGTCGGAAAAGTCCACCTTCTCCCCGGTGGACATCTCCTGTAACTCCCGGAGCTTCGCCTCCAGTTCCAGGATGGGGCGCTCGAAGTCGAGAGCGAACATGGCCTCCTCCTTCAGTAGAGCAGAAGCACGGCGCCTCGGCCAAGGAGCGCCTCGGCCGCCGCCACGAAGGCCTCCCCCACCGCGACGGCGCACCCCGCGTCCGCCTCCAGGAGGGCCGGGCCCCCCGGCACCTCCAGGGCTAACGTGATGGGCGCGGGGCCGGGGTGCTGGGCCACCAGCTCCCGCAGGCGCTGGAGCGTCCCCGGCGTAGCGGCGGGCCCCGCCACGGTGAGGCGGACGGCGCGGGGGGCCTTCCCGCGCAACCTGTCGAGCGGCTCCACGTCGCTCAGGAGCAGCTTGGCCGAATCCTCCGTGATGTCCACCTGCCCCGTCACCAGCACGGCGGCGTCCTTCACCAGGTGGAGCATCTTGGCCCGGTACAGGTCCGGGAAGGCCACGGTCTCCACGGAGCCGGTCTGGTCCTCCAGGGTCACAAAGGCCATCCGGTCCCCGTTCTTGGTCGAGATCTCCTTCACCGCGCTCACGATGCCGCAGACCCGGACGGTCTCCTTGTCCCGCAGCCCCGGCAGGGCGTCAATCCGCGTCGCGTTCAGCCGCTGTGTGACGGCCTCGTACTCGGCCAGCGGGTGGCCCGTGATGTAGAAGCCCAGCGTCTCCCGCTCCGCCGCCAGCAACTCCGCCCGAGACCACTCGGGGACATCGGGCAGGCCGGGGGTGGCCACCGCCGCCGCCCCGGCCGCCTCGAAGACCTCCAGGAGGGACACCTGCCCCTGCGCCCGATCTCGCTGGGCGGAGGAGGCGGCCTCCATCGCCTGATCCACGGTGGCCATGAGCTGGGCCCGCCGCCCGCTCAGGGAATCGAAGGCGCCGCACTTGATGAGGCTCTCCAGCACCCGCTTGTTGACCAGCCGCAGGTCCACCCGCTGGCAGAAGTCGTAGAGGCTCTTGAACCGGCCCTTGGCCGTGCGGGACTCGAGGATCGAGTGGATGGCCAGGTCCCCCACGTTCTTCACCGCCACCAGGCCGAAGCGGATCTTCTCCCCGACCACCTTGAAGCCGCTCCCCGACTCGTTCACGTCGGGCGGGAGGACCGTGATGCCCATCGAGCGGCACTCCTCGATGTACTTCACGATCTTGTCGGTATCCGCCATTTCCGACGTGAGCAGCGCCGCCATGAACTCCACCGGGTAGTGGGCCTTCAGGTAGGCGGTCTCGTAGGCCACAACCGCGTACGCAGCGGCATGACTGTTGTGGACCACGACCCCGTTGGCGACGAAGGAGCAGGGGCCCGGCACGGCGATGTCGTAGGTCTCCTGCTCCCCCTCGGGCACGCGGCTGACCAGGCGGGTCCACGCGATGGGCGCCGTCCCCAGGTCGTGGAGGCGCTGGTCGCCCAGGCGCTCGGCCATCTCGAGCACCGTATCGCGCCGGATGCCTTTCTTCCTGGGGTCGGAAAAGACGAGCTGATAGGACAAGCCGAGGCTCCGGCAGGCGGCCTTGAGCGACCTGAACCGACTGCGGAGAGCTTCGCGCAGAGGCCCCAGCGCAAGGCTGATCGGAACGACGTCCACTGTCCCGCGGGCCAGGCGTGCCGGCAAGGCCGCCGAGAGGTCGGCCAGGCGCCGGAGCGCCTCACGCCTCGCGCCAACCATGTGGGATCCGAGGCGCTTCCACAACTCTTGGAAGGCAGTCCGGCCGCCCAGGAGGTTCACGGTGTAGCCGGGGCGGACCGTCCCCCGGTAGCGGAATCCCTTGGTGTGGACGGTCGAGGTTAAACCCAACTTCAGCAGCAGGCGCTGAAAGTCTCCCGCCAGGCGCTCCGAGGACGTCGCATAGAACACGCTGCGCGTGGCCGGGTGGATGCAGCCATCCCCTTGAAGCATCTTCGCCACGAGGATGGTCACGGCCGCCTCATCCCACGCGTCCACCAGGGCCGGGATGAACTTCTCGAGGGCGCCCTTCCCCTGGAGCCCGCATTCCTCGAAAAGGAAGCGGACAGCACCGGATGGGCGGGAGGGATCCCGCCGCTTGGGGAAGAGCGAAGCCGCTTTGGCCTTCGCCCGGCGGTCATCGAGCCGCGGTACGGTGTTCTCGAAGGCCGACAGGACCGCGGTCATGTCCGCGAGTTCGGCGTCGTCGCTCGAGTGGAGGTAGAAGTGTCTGTCGTAGTTGAGGCCTCCTTCGCTCAGCGCATAGCCGAGGAGCGCGGGGAAGTGCGCCGGCACCTGCGTGCCCCCGCAGGGCAGGACGCGGGCCATCGCCACGAAGTCCCGTGGGGTGACTTCCTCGGCGTTGATCCAGCCGCGCTGGGTCCACAGCGGGTGGTCGGGCGTGCACCGCAAGGTCATCCCGTTAGCGAAGGTGAGACGGCACACAGCGCGCCGGCCGCTCGGGCGGACTCCCTGCGTCCGCGCTGGCCCGTCCTTCGTGAGGACCAGGTCCCCCGGGGCCACGGCCGTTATCGGCTTGCGCGTCCCGTCCGCCATCTCCACAAGGCTGTCCGCGGTCAAGCACTTGTTGAACCCGTAGCCCGCGAACTGGGCCATCAGGTCGAAGATCTTCTCGGCGGTCCGGGCCGGGATCCCCTTCGTCCTCGCGCCGTCCAGGAACTTCTTGCGCGCCTTCTCCATGAGTTCGGGGTCTTTCTTGCCCATGGCCCGGCGGAGCAGGTCCGCCTCCCCCATGGAGAACCCGGCGAGGTCGCCGGCGATGCGCATCACCTGTTCCTGGTAGACCATGACCCCGTAGGTGTCCTTCAGGATCTCTTCCAGGGCGGGGTGGTCGTAGGTCACCTTTACCCGGCCGTGCCGGCGGGCGATGAAGTCGTCAATCATGACCATCGGGCCCGGCCGGTAGAGCGCCACGAGGGCGATGATGTCCTCCAGCCGGTCCGGTCGGAGGCGCCGCAGCAGGTCGCGCATCCCCGCCGACTCCAGTTGGAATACCCCGTTCGTGCGGGCCTCTCCCAGGAGGCGGAACGTCTTCTCGTCGTCGGGCGGGATGGCCTCGATGTCCAGGGTCTTCCCCTGGCCGTCCCGGATCAGGTCGAGGCTGTTGGAGATGACGCTGAGCGTCCGGAGGCCCAGGAAGTCCATCTTGAGCAGGCCGATCTTCTCGATGGCTCCCATGGCGTACTGGGTCGTGATCTCCCCCTTGGCCCCGCGGTAGAGGGGGACGTGCTCCGTCAGGGGATCCCGGGAGATCACCACGCCGGCCGCATGAGTGGAGGCGTGCCGGGTCAGGCCCTCCAGGGCCCGCGCCGCCTGCCACAGCTCGCCCACCTCCGGGCGGGTCCGGACCGCCTCGGAAAGCGCGGGACTCTGCCCTAGCGCGTCGTCCAGCGTAATGTTGAGCGTCGCCGGGACCATCTTGGCCAGCTTGTCCGCCTCGGAGTAGGGGAACGCGAGCGCCCGCCCCACGTCCCGGATGACCGCCTTGGCGCCCAGGGTCCCGAAGGTGATGATCTGGGCGACGTTGTCCTTCCCGTACTTCTCGGTGACGTAGGTGATGACCTCATCCCGACGCTCGTAGGAGAAGTCAATGTCCATGTCGGGCATACTGACCCGTTCCGGGTTCAGGAAGCGCTCGAAGAGCAGCCCGTAGCGCAGGGGATCAATGTTGGTGATGCCGAGCGCGTAGGCCACCAGCGAGCCGGCGGCCGAGCCCCGGCCTGGCCCCACGGAGATGCCCCGCTCCTTGGCGAACCGGATGAAGTCCCAGACAATGAGGAAGTAGCCGGCGTACCCCATCCGCTGGATGACGCCGAGTTCCGCCTTCAGGCGCTCCTCCTGCTGGGGCGTCAGGCTGGGGAAGCGGGCGCGCAACCCCTTCCAGGCCAGCTCCGCCAGGTAGGAATCCAGCGTCTGCCCGGGCGGGACCTGGTAGTGGGGCAGGTGGATCTTCCCGAACTCCAGCTCCAGGTTGCAGCGCTCGGCCACGCTGATCGTGTTCTTCAGCGCCTCGGGGTAGTCCCGGAAGAGTTCGGCCATCTGCTCCGGGGACTTCAGGTAGAACTCGTTGACCGAGAAGCGCATCCGGTCCTTGTCGTGGACCGTCTTGCCCGTCTGGATGCAGAGGAGAATCTCGTGCGCCCGGAAGTCGTCCTGGTTCAGGTAGTGGACGTCGTTCGTCGCCACCAGCGGGACCCCGAGGCTGCGGGCGATCCGGATCACCCCCTCGTTCACGGTCTTCTGCTCCGGGATTCCGTGCCACTGCATCTCCATGTAGTAGTTCTCGGGGCCGAAGACATCCCGGTACCACGCCGCCGCCGCCTTCGCCTTCGCCTCCTGCCCCTCCATCAGGAGCCGGCAGACCTCGCTGTTCAGGCAGCCCGAGAGGACCAGGAGCCCCTTGGCGTGCTGCTTCAGGAGCTCGCGGTCCACCCGCGGCTTGTAGTAGAAGCCCTCCAGGAAGCCGGCCGTGACCAACTTGATCAGGTTCTTGTAGCCGGCCTGGTCCTTCACCAGGACCGTGAGGTGGTTGGCCCCCTCGTAGGAGCCGTCCACATTGTTCTTCTCGAAGCGGGTCCCGGGAGACACGTAGAGTTCGCAGCCGAGGATGGGTTTCAGCCCCTCCTTCTGCGCCTGCGTGTAGAAGTCAATGGCCCCGAAGAGGTTCCCGTGGTCGGTCAGGGCGAGGGCCGGCATCCGGAAGTCCTGCGCCGCCTTCCGGACCAGCCGCTCCAGGTGGCAGGCCCCATCCAGCAGGCTGTACTGGCTATGCACGTGCAGGTGCACAAACGGGGCGTGCTTCACGCTGTACTCCTCACACGGCGTCCGGGCCTGATCATTTCGCTCGCCTCGGCTTCCGCGATCGGTCTACGCGGGGCCGGCTTGGGGTACAAGTGAATCCTGCCCTCAAAAAGTCGCACGTCATCCCTCCCCAAGTCACGTCCCCGACGGAGCCGTCTCAGGCATGCGCGCGCGTCCTGAAGGCGCCCAAAGCTCTGCGCCCCTACGGCAACGCCGCCCATGACATCAATTACCGTGTATATTCGCGCGCCTTCCTGTTTCCTCTGCACGGGACTCTCCCTTGGCAAGACGTGCGTGCCAGTCAAGCACATTGGCATACTCAAGGAACGTCACAAGCTCCGCAAGTCCGCTCTTCCTGAACATTGGTCGATTGAGCTGTCGTGAGAACAAAGCGCGCCGACCGTCGTTCGATGCGACGGAGAACCTCGATACACTGGGATCGGCAAGAAGCACATCGTTGAACCGGAGAAGTCCTGAGTAGACCGGTGTGGAATGCTCCACTTCAAAGAGTCCCTCAATGGCCTCACGCTCGGCTCCAAGCCAGACTATATCGATCTCGGATAGGATACCGCCAATATGCCCATAACGCGCGGGAATCCCTTCCCGCAAGGGAAACCGCCTCGTGAGTGACCAATCCAGTTTGCCGGCATCATTCTCAGGAACGCACACTTCGTAGCCCTTGATGTGCCCGATGGCGGCAAGGAGCGTTTGCACTTGAGAGTGTGAGAGATCGCGGGCCTCGCGGAGCCGTCTCGCATCGAGACTCCGCGCAAGCATTGGGAACCCGACGTAGCCTTCAACGTTGAAACGCCCCTGGCGTGCAATGTAGAGCTCCAAGGCGCCGCGGTCCGAGAGGAGCTGAACTTTGTACTGCCCGTCCTTAGCTGGTTCCGCATCGCGGAACACTTCTTCGAAGTCTGCATATGGGACGAAAAGAGGCTCTGAGGCATCATCGCGGAGAAAGCAGATGAACGCGTTGTGGCCTTCGAGCTGGCGTAGATCTGCATCACGCAATCCAAAAAAGGTGCGTCCCCCGGGGTGTATCTTCGAGTATCGAAAGTAGATTCGCGCCGCATCGTCGCCAAGCGTGAACAACGATTGACTACCCCCGACCTTATGAAGTTCCCCGAAGCGGGCACGGAGGGTCTCGATAATCCGGCCTTTGAGGGGGTTAGGCATGCTCTTGAGGTCTCGGAGACCAATCGGCCCGATTCAGCTCTTCAGGGAACTTGACTGCCAAGGCAAATGATTCCGTTCCGGAGGTCCTACTCCCATTCGATGGTGCTGGGGGGCTTGGAGGAGATGTCGTAGACGACGCGGTTGACGCCCTTGACCTCGTTGGTGATCCGGTTCGAGAGGCGGCCGAGCAGCTCGTAGGGGAGCTGGGCCCAGTCGGCCGTCATGCCGTCGAGGGAGTGGACAGCCCGGATCGCCACCACGTGCTCGTAGGTCCGGACGTCGCCCATGACCCCCACCGAACGCACCGGAAGAAGAACGGCGAAGGCCTGCCACAACCGGCGGTAGAGGCCGGCCCGGCTCACCTCCTCCTCCACGATGGCGTCGGCCCCCCGGAGCAGATCCAGGCGCTCCTGCGTCACCTCGCCGACGCACCGGACCGCCAGGCCGGGGCCGGGGAACGGCTGGCGCCACAGGATCTCCTCCGGTAGCCCGAGTTCCTTCCCCACCTCCCGGACCTCGTCCTTGAACAGTTCGCGCAGGGGCTCGATGAGTTCAAACTGCATCCAGGAAGGCAGGCCGCCCACGTTGTGGTGCGTCTTGATGGTGACGGAGGGGCCCTTGACCGACACGCTCTCGATCACGTCGGGGTAGAGGGTCCCCTGGGCCAGGAACTCCACGCGGCCGACCTTCCGCGCCTCCGCTTCGAAGACCCGGATGAACTCGGCGCCGATGATCCGGCGCTTCTCCTCGGGGTCGGTCACGCCCTTGAGGGCGGCCAGAAACTGCGCCGCGGCGTCCACGGCCACGAGACGGATGCCGAAGTGCTCGGCGAAGGTCTTCTGGACGCCGGCCGCCTCGCCTTTCCGCAGCAGGCCGTTGTCCACGAAGATGCAGGTGATCCGGTCCCCGACAGCCCGGTGGACCAGGACCGCCGTCACCGAGGAGTCCACGCCGCCGCTCAGGGCGCACAGCACCCGC
>Ga0214472_10004019_pt1 | contig 15536 bp, 11 predicted proteins | sample RVTome_6_FD_207662 | JGI IMG/M metagenome (GOLD analysis project Ga0214472, IMG submission 207662) | Soil microbial communities from uranium-contaminated site in the Upper Colorado River Basin, Wyoming, United States - RVT140D175 | ecosystem: Environmental > Terrestrial > Soil > Contaminated >...
GGACAGATCCGGGCGGTGGACGGTATATCGTTTGCGGTCGAGCCCGGCGAGGTGTTCGGGTTCCTCGGCCCGAACGGCGCGGGCAAGTCCACCACCATAAACATACTCTGCACGCTCATGAAGCCCACGTCCGGCAGGGCATCCGTGGCGGGGTACGACTGCGCCCGCAACCCGGACGAGGTGCGCCGTTCGCTCGGCATCATATTCCAGGAGACCACGCTCGACGTCAGGCTGACCGCGCACGAGAACCTGCTCTTCCACGCGTACCTCTACGGCATGGACCGGCGCACGGCGTCGGAGAGGATAAAGGAAGTCACCGAACTGGTCGGGCTCACGGGCAGGATGGACGACCTCGTCAAGAAATACTCCGGCGGGATGAAGCGGAGGCTCGAGATAGCGCGCGGGCTGCTTCACTACCCGAAGGTGCTGTTCATGGACGAGCCCACGCTCGGGCTGGACCCGCAGACGAGGAACCTGATATGGGAGTTCATACGCGCGCTTAAAGAGCGGACCGGCATAACGATTTTCATGACGACCCACTACCTGGAGGAGGCGGAGTCCTGCGACAGGGTGGCGATCATAGACCTGGGAAAGGTGATAGCGCTCGGCTCCCCGGCAGAGCTTAAGGCGGGGCTTAAGGGCGACACCGTAAGGCTTGCCGCGGCCGACAACGCCAGGCTCGCCGTTGAGATAAAGGAGCGGTTCGGGATAGCGCCGCAGGGCGTGGACGGGGGCGTCACCGTCACGGTAGAGCACGGCGCGGAGTTCATACCGGAGCTGATAAAGGGGCTCACCACGCAGGTGCTTTCCGTAAGCCTCACCCGCCCGTCCCTGAACGACGTGTTCCTGTCCATGACCGGCAAGGACATAAGGGAGGAGTCCGCGGACGCATACGGCCCGATGAGGGACATGGCCAGGGCGCACAAAAGGGGGCCGGGAAGATGAGCCAGCTCTCCCACAACGCCAAGGCGGTCTACGTCATTACGTACCGCGAGTTCAAGAAGTTCATCCGGGAGCGGAGCCGCCTTGTCGGCACGATGGCGAGGCCGATACTCTGGCTGTTCGTGGTAGGGCTCGGGATGGGCCAGCTCGTCAGGGTGGAGGCCGGCGTGTCCTACCTCCAGTTCATATTCCCCGGCATGCTCGGCATGACAATACTGTTCGCGTCCATATTCTCCGCGATATCCATCGTGTGGGACCGCGAGTTCGGGTTCCTGAAGGAGATACTGGTCGCGCCCATATCGCGGTTCTCCGTCGTTTTCGGGAAGGCGATGGCCGGTACCGCGATATCCCTCGTGCAGGTCTTGCTGATGGTACTGTTCATACCCTTTCTGGGGCTGGACGTGACGGCGTGGCAGGTCGTGCAGGTCATCATATATTCGGGGTTGCTGGCGTTCGCGCTCACCTCCATGGGGATACTCGTGGCGTCCGCGATGAGCTCGTACGAGGGGTTCAACATAATAATGAACTTCCTGGTCATGCCGATGTTTTTTTTGTCCGGCGCGATGTACCCGGTGAAGAGCCTTCCTGCGGTCCTGCGGGAGCTTACCCACTTCAACCCCCTGACCTACGGGGTGGACGCGCTGAAGAACGTGCTGCTCTCGCACGCCGCCGGCACGTCCATGGGGCCGGAGTACCCGCTGTGGCTCGACCTCGCGGTCATGGCAGGGTTCATGCTCGTCATGGTAGTGTTTGCGAACCGTTCGTTCAGGGCCGCGGAATGAAATAGCTTGCAAGGCGGCCGGATATTCAATAAGATGTGTTATCGGAGGGAGGCCTCCGGCATATTACGGTAATTACACGAGGAAGTACAAAACAAGGGTACGACATGCACGACAAACAGACGATACTGATAATCGAGGATACCAAGGACCTGGTCGACCTTCTGGTCAGGCGGTTCGAACTCGACTACAACACCGTCTACGCCCTTCTTGGCAGGGACGGGATCGAGAAGGCTGTGGAGAATAAGCCGGACATCATACTCCTCGACGTCAACCTCCCGGACATGAGCGGGTTCGATGTCTTAAACGAGTTGAAGAGCTCGGAGGAGACCGCGGACATACCCGTGCTCATAATGACCGCGCTCTCGGACATGGAGAACGTGCTCGCCGGGTTCAAGATGGGGGCGGAGGACTACCTGGTCAAGCCGTTCAACTTTACCGAGCTCTCCGCGCGGGTGAAAGCGCACCTTACAATCAGGCAGCTCCAGAAGAGGCTTATAGGCATAGAGCGTCTGAACGCGCTCAGGGAGGTTGCCGTAAGCTTCAGCCACGAGATAAACAACCCCCTGATGGCTATATCGGCCTATGCGCATGCCATGAAGATGAGGGATGGACGCAGATGCGGAAGCCACGATGACTGCACGGAGATGGCGGACGGGATAATCGAAGAGGTCAACCGGGTCGCCGAGAAGGTAAAGCAGCTCTCGGATGCCTCGCGGACAGAGACGGTGGACTACCAGCCGGGCATAAAGATGATAGACATGGAAAAGCTGTCGGACTGAAATGACGGCGTGGCGGCATAACAGGTAACGCTTCGGGCCCCGGCGGCCCCGGCGGGAGTTTTACGCATGATGGATGCGCGGATACTTATCGCGGAGGACGAGGAATCCCTTCGTGACGTACTGACGGTTTTCCTCGAGACCAGGGGATGCGAAGTAGTCTCGGCCGGCGACGGGGAGCAAGCCCTCCAGGAGCTTGGAAAGCAGCCGTTCGACCTGCTGATCACGGACCTCATGATGCCCGGGATGTCCGGCGCCGAGCTTCTGTCCAGCCTCCGGGACAACCCGCCGGAGCACATGCCCGCCATGATATTGATGACGGGTAAGGGCACGGTCGAGAGCGCCCTGGATATCATGAAGTCGGGCGTAAGCGCGTTCCTCAGGAAGCCGTTGAACATGGACGAGCTGGAAGTAGCCGTCGCCACCGCCATAGACCGCAACAGGCTGGACCGCAGGCTCAAGCGCTATTACAGCGAGCTCGACATGAAGGTCGAGGCCAGGACGCGCGAACTAACCCTCCTTAACAGGTTCTCCTCCGTCGTAAACAGCTCGTTCGACCTCGACGTCATATTGAAGGATGCGGTGGAGTACCTCTGTGAATGCCTGAGGGCGGACGCGTCGTGGATATACATGCTGGACGAGGGTTCCGGCTTGCTCCGGCTTAAGGCGTCGAAGGGTTTCCCGGACGAGTTCAAGGACAAGGTCGGCACGCTGGACTTATCTAAAGGATACTCCGGCAGGACGTTCAGGGAGGGCGGGGCGTTCATACACAACGAGCTCCCCCAAACCGGCGTGCCAATAGCCGGGCCGGTTGCCGCGCAGGGTTTCGGCTCGGCCATGCATGCCGCGATAAAGTCAGCGGAAAACGTCCTCGGGAGCATGGGCGTCGCATCCAGGTCCGGCCTCGAGTTCCAGGAGCCGGACCTCCAGATTTTGACATCGTTCGGGAACCAGATAGGCCTTGCTGTAGAGAAGATAAGGCTCTACGAGAGCGAGAAGGCCGCGGCCAGGGACCTGCACAAGAAGGTAAACGAGCATATAATACTGAACGAGATGGGCAACATGCTCAGGGTATCGATAGACCTGGAGCTTGCCGCAAGGGCGGTCGTATCGACCATTTCACAGGGGCTGGGGTTTGAGAGGGTATGCCTGTGGCTCCTTTCGGACGACGGATCGGGCCTGTCCCTCAAGGCCGGCAAGGGCGTGGACGAGGGGTTTGTGGGCGCATTTGTTGAGGCCGGCGAAGAGGCCCTGGCCAGAGTTATGTTTGACACCGACGGCAACCCGCGTTTCGGGGACCCGGTATGCAGCATGGCCGAGGCGGACTTGAAGAAGCCGTTGCCAGGCCTGGGGCCGGTAGCGGTTGTCCCGCTGATGACGCGGATTCCAGAGAGCAGGGGGGTCAACTGCTGGGAGCATTTCGGGTGCAGGGAGGGCCACTGCCCAGCGTTCGCGAACCCGCTTGCGTGCTGGATGGTCGACGAGAGCTGCGTGAGGAAGTTCAGGGAGTCAACGACGCTTTTGGACAAGATAAGCGTATGCAGCTCCTGCGAGGTCTACCAGAAAAACATGAAAGGCGAGTGCATCGGGATAATATGCGTCGAGACACAGGGCAAGGCGCTCGACGACGACGACATGAAGACCCTGGGCGTGTTCGCCAACACCGCCGCCGCCGCGCTCGAGAACATCAGGCTGATGGAGCGCATGGTCAAGAGCGAACGTTTCATAGACAACATAATGGCGAACATGGCATCCGGGCTGCTGGTTATCGGCCTCGACGGCATCGTAAAGATGATAAACAGCGTCGGCGCCGACATCCTGCGGGTGGACCAGTCGGGTATAAAGGGCTGTTCCATAGTTGAGGCGCGCCCGGAGACAGCCAGGTTTATCGACGTCGACAACAGCCCGGCCGGACACGAGGTGAGCATCCAGACTCCGGACGGGCCGGTGCCGGTCGGATACTCGAACTCGTACATGAGGGAGCGCGGCGGGGAACCGGGCGGCGTCATCGTGGTGTTCAGGGACTTGAGCGACATAAAGAGGCTCCACGAGAGGCTCCGCGAGGGAGACCGCTTCGCAGCCATAGGGAAGGTGGCGGCCGGCGTGGCGCACGAGATAAGGAACCCGCTCTTCGGCATAACCTCGGTAGCCCAGATACTGGGGAGGGAGACGGACGAGGACTCGCCCCACAAGGCGCTCATAGACGCAATGCTGTCCGAGACATCGAGGCTGAACACCCTCGTGGAGGAGCTCCTCCTGTATGGACGGTCCACGAGGATATCCCCGGTGGCTACCGACCTGAAGATGCTCCTGGAAGAAGTCCTCGCGTTCCACGGGCCGGCCATAGATGAAAAGGGCATATCCATAGTCAGGGAGTTCGACGAGTCCAGCCCCCTTGCCATGGTCGACCCGCACCAGATGAGGCAGATATTCCTGAACCTGCTTTTCAACGCCCTGGACGCCACCCCAAAAGGCGGCATTATCAGGATAGCCACTTCATCCGCCCCAGGCGGCGCGGTAGTCCGCATAACGGACAACGGCGTGGGGATACCGAAGGACGAGCTGCCCAGGGTATTCGACCTGTTCTTCACGACAAAGGAGAAGGGCACGGGCCTCGGGCTTGCGATCTGCCGCAAGATCATCGAGGACCACGGCGGCACGGTCTCCATCCGGAGCAGCCGGGGGGAGGGGACCGAGGTAGAGCTTGTAGTCCCCGTGAACAACCAGTGAACCGGAGTACGGCTTGAACCCTTCGCTACTGATAGTCGACGACGAAAAGACCATCCGCTCCGCCCTCGGCTACTTTTTCAGGAACAGTGGATACGACGTGCATGACGCCGCAAGCGGCGGGGAAGGCATCGCGCTGGCCGCCCAGTGCCAGCCGGACCTGGTCCTCATGGACTACAGGCTTCCGGACATGACCGGCGTCGAGGCGATGCGGAATATCAGGGCCGACCTGCCGGAGACCATATTCGTGATGCTCACGGCCCACGGCACCATATCGGGCGCTGTCGAGGCAATACACGCGGGCGCGTTCGATTACCTCTCAAAGCCGATGGACATGGACGAGCTCGAGATGACGCTTGAGCGGGCGCTCGAGGTCCACAGGCTGAGGACGGAGAACCAGTTCCTCAAGAGGATGCGGCCCCAGGTGTCCGGCTGGGGGATTGTGGGAAACTCCCCGCAGATACACAAGCTCACGCTCATGGTCAACCTCCTTGCGGAAAACTCGGACACCACCGTGCTTATAGAGGGAGAGTCCGGGACCGGCAAGGAGATGTTCGCGAGGGCGATCCATGGGCAGAGCGGAAGGAAGTCGAAGCCGCTGGTGGAGGTCAACTGCGCGTCGTTGTCCGAAAGCCTGCTCGAGTCCGAGCTGTTCGGACACGAAAAGGGCGCGTTCACCGACGCCAAGTCCTTGAAAAAGGGGCTTCTGGAGGTAGCCGACGGCGGGACGCTGTTCCTTGACGAGGTAGGCGAGCTTTCTCCCATGCTCCAGCCGAAACTTTTAAGGATGCTCGAGACAAGGACCTTCAGGAGGGTCGGAGGGACAAGGGACATAAACGTCGACGTCAGGTTCATCGCCGCCACCAACCGGGACCTGAAGGAGATGGTGCGTGAGAAGGCTTTCCGGGAGGACCTATACTACAGGTTGAGCGTTATGCCCATCACCGTCCCCCCCCTGAGGAAAAGGGGCAACGACGTGCTCATCCTGGCGCGCCACTTCCTCGCTTCGACGGATATACATACAGGCAGGAAGGTGACCGGGATCACCCCCGAGTGCGAGAAGTACCTCCTGTCCTACAGATGGCCCGGCAATGTCAGGGAACTCCGGAACGTCATCGAAAGGGCGCTTCTCCTTTGTCCAGGTCCCGCAATTGAACCAGAAAACCTGCCGAGAGAGCTTATCGAGAAAAGCCCGGACCATATTAACCCGCATACCCCGGCCGGCGCTCCGCCAACACTCGACGAGGCCGAGAAGGCGCACATCCAGTCCGTAATGAAGTTCACATCCGGTAACCAGAGCAACGCTGCACGGGTTCTGGACATCAGCCGCTCCACCCTCATAAGCAAGCTGAAAAAATACGGGATAGTGTAGCGAAACAATACAGCCAGCCTGGCCGGATTTGCTACACCCGCACGCCAAACAAACCTCTTCCTGACTGCTTTCCCTTGTAATTTCAAAATGTTACAAATCTGGCACGGTTCTTGCTATATAAGATACACAAGTTAGCAATTTTCTCTCATGACATGCACCCGAAAACTAATTTACGGAGGATTTGATGGGCGAGTTGAAAAGGATACTTGTCGTGGACGACGAACCAACGATTCTGCTCAGTCTTTCTTACTGCCTGAAGACCAACGGCGTCGAGGTAATCACGTCGTCCAAGATCGAGTCGGCCGAAGAGGCGCTCTCACGGTACTTCTTCGACCTGGTGATCGCGGACATAAGGATGAGCGGGATGTACGGCATTGAGGGGCTGGAGCTTCTGAGCTACATCAAGAAGATGAGCCCTGAAACGGAGGTCATAATCATGACCGCGTACGGCTCCGACGATATACGCTCGGAGGCGGCAAACCGCGGCGCGTATTATTACTACGACAAGCCGGTGAACATCGAGCACATGCTGGGCAAGGTGAAGGAACTGGGCATCCCTGTAAGCGGCAAGTAATTCTGATAAGGACTAATGTTATGCACAGAAAACGGATACTTGCGGTAGTGGACGGCGCGGAGGACAGGCGGGCGCTGATGGACGGCCTCTGCCGGGAAGGGTACAACGTGACGGCCGTGCACGACCCCAGGGAGGCGGAGCGCTCCGTAAGGGAAAACAACTATGGCATGGTGGTTGCCGATATCAGCGCGCCAAGGGTGGACACGCTGAACTTCATATCCTACTTCAGGGACAAAAACCCGGTAGGCAGGATACTAATACTTTCCCGCAAGCCCGATTTCTCCACGGCGCTTCAGGCGCTCAGGCTTTCCGCCACCGATTACCTCTACGACCCCATTGCGCCCGAACCCCTCCTGGCCTCCGTCAGCAGGGCGTTCTTCGAGTCCGACATGGCCATCGCACGGATGCGGGCGTACGCGGCGGAGGAGAACCTGAGGCTGAAGGAGGACCTCGACAACGCATACATAGAGACTATCTCCGCGCTCGCCAACGCGCTCGAGGCAAGGGACGAATACACGCGCGGCCACTCGTTCCGTGTGGCGGAGCTGTCGGTAAGGGTAGGCGAGTCCATGCGCATGGGAGCGGAGAACATCAGAAGGCTGCGCTACGGCGGGATCCTGCACGATATCGGCAAGATAGGGGTGGACCAGAAGGTCCTGAACAAGACCACGCCGCTTACCAGCAGCGAGTTCTCGGACATCTGCGAGCACGCGGAGATAGGGGTCAGGATAGTCTCTTCCGTCGAATCCCTGAAGTCCGTGCTCCCGATGATAAAATACCACCACGAGCCGTACGAGCACCTGGCCACCGTGATGGACGAGAAAAGCCGGGACTTCATGCTGGTCTGCATAATAAAGGCCGCGGACGCGTTCGACGCGATGGTGTCGGACAGGCCGTACCGCCGGGCCTTGCCGGTCGATATGGCCCTGACAGAGCTGAGGCAGTATGCGGGCACGGACTTCCATCCGCTTGTCGTGGCCGAGGTAGAAAAGATTATCCGCGGGGATGCCGTGAGAGAGCTCCGGGTGTCCGACGCGAAGATGATATTCGGTTGAGCTGTTACCGTGCCTTTTACGTTTTCCCCGAAAACCCTTAGGAGGGGGTTGGCTATGCTGCAGAAGGTATTGATCGTGGACGACTCTTCCCTGATACACCAGATGTACAAGCTGGTCTTCATGCGCTACAAGGACTGCAAGCTCATATCCGCGATGAACGGGCTCGAGGCGCTCGACAAGCTCTCGCAGGAGGCGGGCATCCAGCTGGTGCTCCTCGATATAAACATGCCGGTGATGAACGGGCTGCAGTTCCTGGAGAACATCCAGAAAGAGGGCATCCACAAGGGGGTCCCGATAATTATTGTCAGCACCGAGGGCAAGGAGGAGGACACCCTGCGCGGGCTGTCGATGGGCGCAAGGGGCTATGTCAAAAAGCCGTTCCAGCCCTCCGAGCTGCACGACCTGATCGAGAGGCTGTACACGGGCGCCACCAGCTAACCACGGGAGGCATAAAAGGTGGAAGGGTTCGACACGTCGGGGCTTGTACCCGAGTACATCGAGGACGCAAAAGGCCATCTGGACAAGCTCGACTCCGTCCTCCTGGACCTGGAAAAAGACCTTGGCGCGGGTGAACTGGACGTCGAGATGGTCTCGGACCTCCTCGGCTCGCTCCATACGCTCAAGGGCAACTCGGGCATGATGGGCTTTACCACGCTCCAGCAGTACGTGCACCAGCTGGAGGGCGCCCTGAAGACGCTCCTCGAGGGGAGCATGCCTCTGACCGGCGATTTCCTGCAGCGGCTCTTCGACGCCGCCGCGGTCCTGAGGGCGGGGATCGAAGAGGTCGAGGCGGACCCGCTGTCGACACCGGACTTCTCAGGCGACGCTGAACTGTTTGCCTCTGAAGAGCCCGCCCCCGGGCCCGCTGAAAAGGAGGTCAAAGGACAGCCTTCTCCCAGGCCGAAAATGTCAGCGTCGCCGGAGAGGTCCGACAGCTTCAAGTACATAGGCGCCAAGTCCAACATACTGAAGGTTGACTTCGAGAGGCTGGACCACCTCCTTAACTTAGCGGGCGAGCTTGTCATACACAGGACGAAGCTTGCCGAGGTGGACAGGGTGTTCAAGGAGAAGTACCGCGACAAGGAGGTCTCCGCAGACCTGTCCGAGGCGGCGGAGCTTATAAACAAGGCGACGTCGGACCTTCAGGAGGCGATAATGAAGGTCAGGATGCTGCCCATCAGCCAGGTGTTCCACAGGTTCCCCAGGATGGTCAGGGACCTGTCCAGGGAGCGCGGCAAGGAGATAAACCTGACGTTCTCCGGCGAGGGCACCGAGCTGGACAAGACGGTCATAGACGAGATAGGCGAACCGCTCCTGCACCTCATAAGGAACTCCATAGACCACGGCATAGAGACCCAGGGGGACAGGAGCAGGAAAAGGAAGTCGCCAGTGGGCAACATCAGCCTGTCCGCCGCCCAGGAGGGTAACCACATAGTGATAACCGTGTCCGACGACGGGGCCGGCCTGGACATAGACATGATAAAGGCCAAGGCCCTTTCCTGGTATACCGAGGAAGAGCTCGCGGCCATGGGCCGGGACAATATCCTGAACCTGATATTCGAGGCCGGGTTCACGACCGCGAAAGAGGTGAGCGAGATATCCGGCCGGGGAGTAGGCCTGGACGTGGTGAAGAAGAACGTGGCGGGGCTGGGCGGCATGGTGGAGGTGAAGAGCGAGAAGGACAAGGGGACCACCTTCACAATCAAGCTCCCGCTCACCCTTGCGATAATATCCTCCCTCCTTGTAGGGGCGGGCGCCGAGGTTTTCGCGCTGCCGCTCTCGTCGGTGGTGGAGAGCATCAGGCTCCAGCCGGAAGAGCTGAAGTCGGTGAACAACCGCGAGGTGATCAAGCTCAGGGAGCGTGTGCTGCCGCTTGTGAGGCTGTCGAGCCTGTTCGGATGCCATGCCGGCGGCACGGATGCGGGCGGGAGGATGTACGTGGTCGTCGTCGGCAGGGCCGAGAAAAGGATAGGTATCATCGTGGACAGGCTCATGGGCAGGCAGGAGATAGTCATAAAGTCGCTAGACGAGTTCGTGGGCGACGCCGAGGGGATTGCGGGCGCTACTATCATGGGCGACGGCAAGGTTGTGCTCATATTGGACATATCCGGGATGATAGACAAGAACCTTATAAAGGCCGACAGGCGTTCCGTCCATTAAAGGAGAGGTGGCAATGGGTGCAGACAGGCAGGGTGAAGTCAGGAAGATAGAACTGCCCGCGTCCGGGCTGGCCGAGGACATACTCGGCAAGATAACCCTGGCGGGCGGCGATTACACCATGACGGACGATGGCGGGCTGCTTGCGGCGGAGGCTGTAAGGGGCGGCGAGGACGAGGAGGAGGCGCTGCACCTTGTCGGTTTCATGCTGGGCAGCGAGGAGTACGCGCTCGACATCTCTCAGGTCCAGGAGATTATAAGGGTCAGCGGCTGGACCCGTGTCCCGAACGCGCCGGACTACATAAAGGGGGTCATAAACCTGAGGGGGCGTATAATCCCGGTGGTGGACCCGAAGGTGCGGATGAAATTCGAGCGCTGTGAACAGACTAAGGACACGAGGATCATCGTGGTCGAGGCGGGCAAAAAGGTCATCGGGATGCTGGTCGACAGGGTGTCCCAGGTCATAAGGCTGCCGCTCAAAACCGTCGAGGCCGCGCCGGAGGAGGTGTCCGATTCCGAAAAGGGCTTCGTAACCGGGGTGGGCAAGATAAACGGGCGGCTGATACTCCTGCTCGCGCTGGACAGGGTGCTCGGCCGGTAGCATCGGCCCATGTGTTTGACAAAATGAGGTTATATTGCGCGGTTTATATTAGCCGGTGATGTTTGGATAGATAACGGTGTGTTCCGGTCCGGTCAACCAGGGAGGAAGAGATGAAATTCAGTATCAGGGCAAAACTGCTGTCGGGGTTCATGGCGCTGGTGGCGCTCATTATAGTGCTCTCCGCGATGTCCTACAAGTCCATGAAGGACATGGGCGAGGAGGCGGACACCCTCTTGTGGCACGCGCAGGAGATGCAGTCCTCAGCCGACGTCCAGCTGAACACGATGGACGCGCTCATGCCCGTGAACGACTACCTGATAACCGGGGACAAAAAGGAACGCGAGAATTTCCGCGAGTCCATGAAAAAGCTCCGGGAAAAGATCGGCAAGGTCGAAGAAGGGGCCAACGCTTCCGAAGCCCAGATACTGGAACGGGCAAAGGAAAAGGTAGACCTGCTCGAAAAAGAAGGGGAGGCCATACTCGCCGCCAACGTGACCGCCTCATCGGACAGTAGGGCAGGCGACGCGATGAAGAAGTTCGACGCAGTGGGCGAGGACGTCGAGTCAGTCATCGAGGAGCTGCACGCCGCCATCACCGACGACATGGGCAAGGCGATGGAAATCGCCGACAAGACCGAGGCCAACGCTATAAAGCTGCTCCTCATCATCTCGGTCGTATCGACGCTGCTCGGCATCGCGATAGGGCTGGTATTGAGCCGTGCGATCACCCGGCCGCTCATGCAGGTGCTCGACGTCGCAAAAAGGATCGCCGACGGCGACCTGACCAGGGCCGTCACGATAAACGCAAAGGACGAGCTGGGCGAGCTGGGCATCGCTATCAACAGGATGACCGGAAGCCTGAAGGACATGATAGGCAAGGTGAACCAGTCCGCCGCGCAGGTCTCGGTCTCGGCGGGCCAGGTAAGCGCCGGCGCGCAGACCATAAACTCAGGCGCGCAGGCGCAGGCGAGCGCGTCCGAGGAGACGTCCTCCAGCATGGAGGAGATGGCCGCGTCCATACAGACGGTATCGCAGAACGCGGACAACCTCGCATCCAACGTGGACGAGACGTCGGCGTCCATAAACCAGATGGTGGCCTCTATAGAGGAGGTCGCGAAAAACGCGGAGAACATGGCGTCTTCGGTCTCGGAGACCTCGGCCACGGTCGAGCAGATGACCGCGTCCATAGACCGTGTCGCCGCCGACACCCAGAACCTGTCGGCCTCGGTCCAGGAGACGTCCGCGACTATCGAGCAGATGGTGGCCTCGATAGAGCAGGTCTCGAAGAACTCCGACCTGCTGGCGGGGACCGTGTCAGAGACATCCGCGACCATCGAGCAGATGGCTGCGTCCATCAACCAGGTGTCGAAGAACGTAGCGCAGGCGGACGAACTCTCGCGCAAGGCCGCTATGGAGGCAGAGGCCGGCGGCGTCGCGGTCGACCAGGTGATAGACGGCATAGGGCGCATTTCCGAGAGCGTAAACTCGGTGACGCACGTGATAAACAACCTCGGCAAGCGCTCCGAGGAGATCGGCAACATAGTGGAGGTCATCGAGGAGATAGCGGACCAGACCAACCTGCTCGCGCTTAATGCCGCGATCGAGGCGGCCAGGGCGGGGGAGGCCGGACGCGGGTTCGCGGTCGTCGCGGACGAGGTGAGGAAGCTCGCCGAGCGCTCCGTCGTGGCCACCAAAGAGATAGGGCAGGTCATAAAGCAGGTCCAGGACGAGACAAGCCTCGCGGTAAAGAGCGCGGAGGCCGGCTCGGCCGAGACCATGGAGGGCATCAAGCTCGCGGACAAGGCCGGCGCGGCCCTCCGGGGCATCGTGGAGAGCTTCAACGCCTCCAGCAGGATCATGTCCGAGATAAGCACCGCGACGGGCGAGCAGACTATCTCGGCGTCCAAGGTCCTGGGCGCGGTCGAGAACATGAACCACGCGACCGAGCAGGTGATAAACGCGGTCAGGGAGCAGTCGCTGGGCTCCAGGCAGATCCGCGAAGCGGTCATGAACATGAACCAGATTACCCAGCAGGTCGCCAGCGCCATGAAGGAACAGGCCGCGGGCGGCAAGCAGATACGCATCGCGGTCGAGGACATGAACCGCGTGACCGGCCAGGTGAGCACCGCGACAAAGGAGCAGGCCAACGGTTCCACCCAGATACTCCGCGCGGTGGACAACATGAACAACATGACCCAGCAGGTAGCGGGCGCAACGAGGGAGCAGAAGACGAGCGGCGAGCTGGTCGTGAGGGCGGTGGAGAACATCGCGGACATAGCCAGGGAAAACCTGACCGCGGTCACCCAGATGGCGACGGCGGCGGACAGCATGACGATGCAGGCGGAATCGCTCCAGCAGGCCATAAGCGTGTTCAAGGTCAACGAGATAACGGCCAACTGCTGGGACATACTGCACTGCTCCATGGAGCACAGGCAGAAGTGCCCGGCGTACATGAACGAGGAGAAGCGTTGCTGGCTTATAAACGGCACCTGGTGCAAGGGCGTGCAGCAGGGAGACGCCAGGAGCAAGCTGAAGGCATGCATGCACTGCGAGGCTTTCAACATCATGCAGGGGCTCGGCGGGTACCTCCCTGCCAGCACCGGCAGGTCGATAGGCTCTAAATAACTTTTCGCGGCCTGGTGCGGGATGACATGCTGACTATTACAAACGACCTCATAGACAGGTTCAGGCGGCTGGTCTACGATAAAAGCGACCTGTACTTCGCGGACAAGAAGCTCGTGTTCTTCGAGAGGCGGCTCCGGGAAAGGCTGATGGCGCTGGGGCTGGCGGACTACGAGGACTACTGCGCGCTGCTTGCACGCGACCCCCTGGAACTGGGCATGCTGGTCCAGGACCTGACGACGAACAAGACGCACTTCTTCAGGGACAGGGCGCAGTTCAGGGCCCTGAGGGATACGGTGCTGCCGGGGCTTGTGGAGGCGAGGAACCTGGACGTGATGAGGACGTGGGGAAGCGGGGCGCCCTCGTCCGCCCCGGGCAGGAACCCGGCCATGAGCATCAGGATATGGAGCTCCGGGTGCTCGACCGGCGAGGAGGCGTACTCGATCGCGTTCATGCTGCTGGACACGGTCAGGTACCCCAGGGCATGGGACCTGGAGGTGCTCGCCACGGACATAAACAGGGCCGTGCTCGATACGGCGCGGCGCGGCGTCTACGGCGATGACGCGGTGCGTGAGCTTGAACCGGACGTCAGGGACAGGTATATGCGGCACGGCGGGGACGGATGGAAGGTCAGGGACGACGCGCGAAGCGCGGTGGCCTTCCGCGAAGGGAACATCAAGGAACTGTCGGGACCCGGAGGGCGGAGGACGCTCGTGGTTTCAGACCCCGCGGGGCGGAGTGTCCGGCGCGACCTCACGGAGTACTTCGACGTGATATTCTGCAGGAACGTCATGATATACTTTGACCGTGACGCCCAGCAGAGGCTGGTGGACGCATTGTACGGCTGCCTTAAGCCGGGCGGGTTCCTGTTCACCGGAGACTCCGAGCCGCTGCACCTTTTTTCTCACGGGTTCACCCGCGCGCACAGCGGTGAGGCGCTGTACTACAGAAAGCCGATATAGGAGATGAACGATGCCGGACCCTCTTCAGGCAGCAATAGACCTGTTGAACTCACCAGACGAGGAGGCCCGCACGCGCGGCGCCGAGATTATAGCCCAGGAGGGCGGCCCGCGCGCGGTACCGCACCTCCTTTCAGTCATGAAGGACAGGAGCATACGGCTAAGGAACAGGGCAAGGGCGCTTTTAGCCGGCCGTAGGCCCGAAGAGCTGTACCCTCACCTCGAGGAGGGCCTGAGGGACAACTCCGACGCCGACAGGCGGAACGCGGCCATGGAGATATATACGGCCATGGGCGCGCGTTCCCTCCCGGCGCTCGGCAGGCTCGCCTCCGACGGGGACGAGGAGGTGAGGAACTTCGCCTGCGTGATGATGGGCGACATAGGCGACCCAAGGGCGACAGACACGCTGGTCGCATCGCTTGTGGACCCCTCACAGATAGTCAGCCACGCGGCCGCCGAGTCGCTCGGGAAGATACGCGACCCAAGGGGCGTGGAGCCACTGATAGCTGTACTGAACTACGGCGACTTCTGGACCGCATACCCGGCCATAAACGCGCTTGGCGAGATAGGCGACGAACGCGCCGTCGCGCCGCTTGTCAGGTTCCTGGAGGACGAGCTTCTCGCCGCCGCCTCCGCCGCCGCGATAGGAAATATCGGGAGCCAGGCGGCGCTCCCGAGCCTGCTGCCTCTGCTTGGCTCGCCCGACGAAGGCATAAAGACAAGCGCATTCATCGCGTGCGTCGCCATACACGACACGGCGGCGGCAGCAGACGGGGACTGCGACGACAGGCCGGTCAGCCCTGCATTTCTCGCGGCCATGGACAACGACAAGTTCAGGGCGCATCTGGTGGGGCTTCTTTCCGCCGGCGAGACAAGGTTGAAGTACGGGGCGCTGAAGGCCGCCGGCTGGCTCGGCGAGGACAGGGCGGTGGAACGGGCCGTGGAGCTCCTGACGGACGAGGATCTCTCC
>Ga0214472_10004020_pt1 | contig 15534 bp, 13 predicted proteins | sample RVTome_6_FD_207662 | JGI IMG/M metagenome (GOLD analysis project Ga0214472, IMG submission 207662) | Soil microbial communities from uranium-contaminated site in the Upper Colorado River Basin, Wyoming, United States - RVT140D175 | ecosystem: Environmental > Terrestrial > Soil > Contaminated >...
CTCGGGCAGCTTCTGGCGGATGGTCTGCTCGATGACGCGGGGCCCGGCGAACCCGATGAGGGCGCCGGGCTCCGCGACGTTGAGGTCCCCGAGCATGGCGAAGGAGGCGGTGACCCCTCCGGTGGTGGGGTCGGTGAGCACGCTGATGAAGGGGAGCCGCGCGTCGTCCAGCCGGGCCAGGGCCGCCGAGATCTTGGCCATCTGCATGAGCGAGAGCGTGCCCTCCATCATGCGCGCGCCGCCCGAGCAGGAGACGATGACGAGCGGCATCCGCTCCCGGGCGGCCTTCTCGATCGCGCGCGTGACCTTTTCGCCCACCACCACGCCCATGGAGCCGCCGATGAAGCCGTACTCCATGGCCGCGATGAGGGTGGGGATCCCGCCCATGGGCGCCACCGCGGTGACCAGGGCGTCGAAGCAGCCCGTCTTCGCCTTGCCGTCCTTGAGGCGCGCCGCGTAGGCCTTGGTGTCGCGGAAGCCGAGGGGGTCGGAGCTGGTCAGCCCCGCGTCCAGCTCCTGCCAGGGGGCGTCGAACAGCACCTCCAGCCGCTCGCGGGCCGGGATCCGGAAGTGGAACGAGCACTTGGGGCAGACGCTCAGGTTGGCCAGGAGGTCGTTGCGGTAGATGCTCTCCTTGCAGGAGCTGCACTTGACGTAGAGGCCCTCGGGGACGCGGCTCTCCTGCTCGTTCGGGGGCAGGGGAGTGTGCTCGCGCCGGAACCATGCCATGGAAGGCGCTACTCCTCGGTGGTCTCTTCCTTCTCCAGGTCGTTCTCGACGCCGAGGATCTTGCAGACGCCGTCGTAGATCTGCTTGGCGGCGTCCTTGGAGTTCTGCAGCTCCGCCAGGCGGTCCTTCACCTTCGACAGCTCCTCCTCGATCTGGGTGTTCAGGTCGTTGATCTGCTTGCGGGTCATCTCCAGGGTGTGCTTGTAGAACTGGGCCTGGTCCTTCGAGAGCGACATGGCGCCTATGCCTCCATCGGGACGCCGCCGGGGCCGGCGGCGTCCGCCTTCATTTGATGCCGAAACGCCTCAGGAACTTCTGGATGGACGAGGCCTCCTTCGCAGGCGGCGGCTCGTCGGGGGCCGCCCCCTCCCCCGCCTGGGGCGCCCGGGCCCCCGCCGCCGCGGCGGCGGGTCGATGGACGCCGGAGGTGTGCTCGTCGGCCACGGCCTCGCCCCTCTCCCCCTGCTCGAAGAGCGTCTGCATGAAGCGCGCGATGTCGGCGTCCGTGGGGGAGGGCCCGGCGTGGAGGATGCGCTCCAGGTCCTTCTGCATCTCGGCCGCGTCGGCGTAGCGCTCGTCGGGGTCACGGGCCAGGGCCTTCATGGTGGCCCGCTCCAGCTCTTCCGGGATGTCGGCCTTGACCGAGGACGGCGGGGCGATGCGGCACTCCCGCACCATCTCCAGGATGCTGAGCTCGGAGCCGCCCAGGAACGGCCGCTGGTCCGTCAGCATCTCGTAGAGCACGAGGCCCAGGGAGAAGATGTCGGAGCGCCGGTCCATGGGCTTGCCCCAGGCCTGCTCGGGGCTCATGTACAGGAGCTTGCCGCGCAGGGCCCCGGACTCGTGGGCGGTGGCCTTGGTGGCGGCCTTGGCGATCCCGAAGTCCGCCAGCTTCACGTCCCCCTCGAAGGAGATGAGGATGTTCTGCGGGCTGACGTCGCGGTGCACGATGCGCATCTTCTGTCCCCGGTCGTCCTTCTTGCGGTGCGCGTACTCCAGGGCCGAGCAGACCTTGCTGGCGACGAGCACGGCCACCTCCCGGGGCACCGCGACGCCGCGCTCCTTGGCCCGGCGGAGGATCGAGCGGAGGTCGCGGCCGTGGACGTACTCCATCGCGATGTAGTAGCTCTTCTCGATCTTCCCCAGGTCGTAGATCTGGACGATGTTCGGGTGGGCGAGGCCGGCCACCATCTTGGCCTCGTCGATGAACATGTCCACGAACTCCTTGTTGTCGGAGAGGTGGGGGAGGATGCGCTTCATCGCCACCACCTTCTCGAAGCCCTCCACGCCCGTGCGCTTGGCCCGGAAGAGCTCGGCCATGCCACCCACCGCGATCTTCTCGAGCAGCTGGTACGGCCCGTAGGTCTCCTGCGCGGAAGGCGCGGCCGCGGCCGGAGCGGGGCCGGCGGGTGATGGTGCCCGCGGAGCGGGCCGGCCGACGTCGGCGGCGGCGAAGGCGGACTCGGCCAGGGCGCCGAGGTCCAGCGCTCCGCTGTCCGCGCCCGCCCCCTTCGCCTCTGTGGCCTTGAAGCGGGTGCCGAGGCGGCTCGCCGGCGCGGGCACGCCGTGGCTCCAGGCCGGGTCGGCGCCTCCGGACGGGGCGGCCTTCACCTCCGGCGGCCGGCCGAGCTTCTGGAGGTCGCGCAGCAAGCCCAGGGAGTCGTCGGGCTCCATCAGGGCGTCGAGGAGGGAGTCGCCGTCGCGCTCGGCGGCCGGCGGCTGGGGCGACGCGGGCTCCTCGACCAGGGACTCCAGCGGGCCCGCGGCCTCGGGGGCGCGGATCGGCGAGCGCGTCCCGGGCGTGGGAGGCAGATGGGCGCGTGTCGCCGCCTCCCCGGGCTCCGAGAACGCGTCGAGGAGCGCGGCCACGTCTTCGGGCAGGGCCTCCGGCGCGGAGGGCGCGCCCGACTTGAACGGACCCCTGTCGGGCGCCCGGGGCTCGCTGACCTTGACCTTGATGGGCCCTTTGCGGGCTGCGTCCGGGACCGTGGCGGCCGCCCGGGGCGGCGCCGGCGCCTTTGCCTCCTCCTCGGCGTCCAGCATGTCGCCGAAGATGTCCTCCGAGGTGAAGAGGCCCTCCCCCTCGTTGGCCGGAGCGGCAACGGCCGGCTTGTCCTTGCCTTTGCCAGAGCTCATCAGGCTTTAGCCGCAGGACGGCGACCCTTTCCAGGACGACGGCCCTTAAGCGGAAGACTCCCAACGAGGATAGCGGGGAAGGGTGGCGGGAGTCAAAACTCCGCCGCGCGGGCGCCCGGCCCGACTATAATCCCGCTGCCCACTTGGCTTTCGGAGGCGCGCCGAGCCCGCGATGGACTTCCTCATCTCGCTCGTCTTCTCCAATCCCTACATCCCGTGGATCTTGCTGGCTGTGATCCTCTTCGCGGCGTACCAGAAGCTCGCCCCGAGGATGTCGGTGCGGGTCCCCGGCGCCAGTTTTTCCGTGGACGACCTGATGGGACGGATGTTGGGGCCGCGCTACGCGGAGCGCAAGCTCCACAAGGAGGTCCAGCGCTACAAGAAGGAAGCGAACTGGCTGGCGGCGGGGAAGGTCCTGGAGGACCACGGCGACCTGGCGGAGGCCGTGGACGCCTACACCTCCGGCAGCGAGTACTGGGCGGCGGCCTCGGTCCTGGAGCGCATGGGACGGGGTGAGCGGGCCGCGGAGATGTACCTCCAGGCGGGTGACCACAAGAAGGCCGCCACCGTGTTCACCGAAGTGGGCAAGCCCGCCAAGGCGGCCGCCCTGTTCCTGGAGAAGGGCAACACGCTCGAGGCGGCGCGCCTCTTCGGCCTGGCCGGCGCGTGGGACACCGCCGCCGACCTCTACGCCAAAGGGGGTTATCCGCTGCGAGCCGCCGAGGCCTACGCGAAGAAGGGGGAGTTCCTCAAGGCCGCCGAGTCCTACGAGAAGCACTTCATGGAGAACGTCTCCTACGGCACGGCCTATTCGTCGACCGCAGCCTCCCCCGATCAGAAGAGCGCCCTCCTGGCGGGTCAGCTCTACGAGAAAGGCCAGGACCTGAACCGGGCCCTGCAGGTGTACGTCAAGGGCGGCTACTTCAAGGAGGCCGCCGGGGCCTGCGTGGCGCTGGGGCAGTACCTGAAGGCCGCGGAGCTGTACATGCGGGCGGACGACGCCGGCAACGCCGCCACCGCCTTCGAGCGCGCGGGGGACCAGGTCCGGGCCGCCACCCTCCGCGGCGAGATGGCGCTCAAGGAGGAGCGCATCCCCGAGGCCGCGGCCTTCTTCCAGAAGGGCCAGGACTACCTGCGCGCCGCCGAGCTGTTCGAGGCCGCGGGGATGCTCGCCGAGGCGGCGGGGGCCTACGAGGCGGGCGAGAGCTACGCCGCCGCCGGCTCCGTGTACATCCGCGCGGGCTTGAAGGAGCGGGCGGCGGCGAGCTACGAGAGGGCGGGGGAGTTCGAGACGGCGGCCAAGCTCTACGACGAGACGGGCAACGACCGCAAGGGCATCGAGCTCTACGAGAAGGCGGGGCTCACGTTCAAGAGCGGCGAGGCCGCGGCCCGGGCGGGCGACCGCGAGCGAGCCATAGCCCTCCTGCAGCGGGTCGGCGCCCAGGACGAGAACTACCGCGTGGCCGCCGAGCTCCTGGCCCGCCTCTTCCTGGAGGCGGGGCGACCCGCGCTGGCGGTGGAGAGGCTGCGCCGGATCCTCGGCGCGGAGCCCGTGTCCGCCGGCACGTTGGACCTCTACTACTGGATGGCCGTGGCCCAGGAGAAGGCGGGCAAGGCCGCCGAGGCCCTCTCGCTCTACGAGAAGATCCTGGCGGAAGACCTCGACTTCCGCGACGTCGAGTCGCGTGTCGCCGCCGTGCGCGCGGGCCGCCCCTCCCCGGATCCGCCGCCGGTCATGGGCCCGCCGCGGGCGGCGCCGGCCTCACGCGGCGCGGCGCCGGCTCCTGCCGCGCCGCACCCGGCTCCTGCCGCGCCGCGCCCGGCGCCGGCCGCACGCGCGCCCCGCTTCGTGAACAAGGAGGAGCTGGGCCGCGGCCCCCTCGGCACCGTGTTCCGCGCCGTGGACGAAGGCGACGGCCGGCACGTCGCGTTGCGGGTCCTGCCCCCCGCGCTCCTGGCGGGACCGGGCGTGCTCCAGGGGCTGGTGGCGGACCTCAAGGCCGCCGCGCGCCTCTCCCACCCCAACCTGGTCAAGGTCCTCGGTCTCGCCGAGATCGACGGACAGCGCTGCGTGGTGACCGAGTTCGTTTCCGGCAAGACCTTCGCGGAGGCGCTGCGCGCGGGGCACAAGATGAAGGTCCAGCAGGTGCACGGCCTCGGCCGCGTCCTCGCGCAGGCACTGTCCTTCGTCCACGGCAAGGGCCTGGTTCACGGCTCCATCCAGCCCTCGAACATCATGGTCGCCTCGGGAGTGGTCAAGCTGGCGGACCTGGGGCTCGGGCGCCTGGCCCAGTCCCACCCCCCCGCCGTGCACTACCGCGCCACCGAGAACCAGCTCGACGTGGCCGGGGACCTCTACGCGCTGTGCGCGGTCCTCTACCACCTGCTCACCGGCGTGCATCCCCGGTCCCAACCCCAGGGCGCGGCCCTGCCGCTCCCCAGCAAGCTGGCCGAGGGCGTGCCGGAGGCCTTCGACAAGCTGCTGATCCGCGGCCTCCATCCGCGCCGGGAGCTGCGGCACACGGGCGCGGACGCGATCCTGGTCGAGCTGAAGGACATGATGAGGATCGTCTAGAGCGTCCGCGCCTCATTGCCCATCGCCGAGCCCATGACCGTCCTCACCGACTACGGCCTGGCGGCCGTGGCCGGGGCGCTCGGCGCCCGGCTCTCGGACCGCTCCGGGGGCCACGCGGCACGGCGCCTCTGGGCCGCGTCGTTCCTCGCGGTGGCCGCGGCGGCGGTCGTGGGCGGGACCTCCCACGGCCTCGCCCCCCGCCTCGACCAGGCCGCGCTGGCCGCGCTGTGGCGACTGACCTATGGCCTGGTGGGCCTCGGCAACTTCCTGATCCTGGCCGGGGCCGCGGTGGCGGCCGCGCGCGTGCCGGCGCGCGACTGGCTGATCGGGGCGGCCGCGCTCCGCTTCACGGTCTCCTTTGCCTTCCTCGTCCTCCATCCCGACTTCCGCTACGTCGTCTACGACTACGCGGGAACGCTCGTCGGCCTGCTCGTCCTCGCGGCCTGGCTGGCCCGGCGCGGGAGGCCCGGCGCGCCCGCGATCGTGGCCGGCGTGGCCGTGTCGCTGGCCGGGGCCCTCGTGCAGCGCAGCGGGCTCGCTCCCACCCCCGCCTTCAACCACAACGACCTCTTCCATGTGATCCAGGCCGCCGGGCTGTACCTCTACTACCGCGCGGGGCGGCGGCTGCGGGATCGAGACCGCGTGAAGGGCGACGAGACGGCGTCGTCTGGTCCATAATGGAAGGTGCCACCCGGCACGGAGCGTCATGAGGAAAGTCCTGCTGCTGATCGTGCTGGCCCTGGCCGGCTTCGGGTGGTGGTATGTACGGGAGCACGGCTTCAGCGCCCGCGCGGAGCCCGCCGCTTTCGAGGAGTTCGTCGCCGAGCGCCTGCGCCGCCTCTCGGTGCCGGCCAGGGACCGGGAGATGAAGAACCCCCTGGCCCCGAGCGACGCGGTCCTGGCGGACGGCCTCGCCCACTTCGCGGACCACTGCGCGATCTGCCACGGGAACGACGGGAGGGGCGAGACCGAGATCGGGAAGGGCCTCTACCCCAAGGCCCCGAACATGCGTGAAGACGACACCCAGAAGCTCACGGACGGCGAGCTGTTCTACGTCATCAAGAACGGCGTGCGCTTCACGGGCATGCCCGCCTGGGGCGACCCGGAGAGCACGACCGACGACGAGTCCAACTGGAAGCTCGTCCACTTCATCCGCCACCTGCCGCGCCTCACGGCCGCGGAGATCCAGGAGATGGAGCGCCTCAACCCCAAGGTCCACGGCCACGCGGAGGCGGGCGGAGAGGACGAGGAGAGGTTCCTGCGAGGCGAAGACGACCCGGCGCCACCCGCGTCCTCGCCTGGCCCACCCGCACAGACCCACGAACACTGATCGAGGAGAACGATCCCATGACCAAGCGAACGCTCGCGGTGGCGCTCTCGGCCTCGCTGGCCCTGGCGGGCCCCCTGCTCGCCCACGGCGGCTACACCCACGTGATGGGGACGGTGACGGCGATGGACGCCGACCACGTCGAGGTCAAGACCAAGGCCGGCAAGGTCGTCAGCGTGAAGCTCACCGACGCCACCAAGTACACGAAGGGCGGCGACCCGGCCGCGGCCAAGGACATGCAGGTCGGCCAGCGCGTCTCGGTGGAAGCCAAGCCCAAGGGCGAGGACCTCGAGGCGTCCGAGGTGAAGCTCGGGGTCATGACGAAGGCCGCGCCCGCCAAGTAGCTAGAGCGCGACGCGCCGCAGGCGCAGGGCGTTGGCGATCACCGAGACCGAGCTCAGGCTCATGGCCGCGCTGGCGATCATCGGGCTGAGCAGGAGACCCAGGGACGGATAGAGGACGCCCGCCGCCACGGGCACGCCCAGGGCGTTGTAGAGGAACGCGAAGAACAGGTTCTGGCGGATGTTCCTCATGGTGGCCCGGCTCAGGCGCCGCGCCCGGGCCACGCCCCGCAGGTCTCCCTTCACGAGGGTCACCCCCGCGCTCTGCATGGCCACGTCCGTCCCCGTGCCCATGGCGATCCCCACGTGGGCCTGGGCGAGGGCGGGGGCGTCGTTGACGCCGTCGCCGGCCACGGCCACCACGTGGCCGGCGGCCTGGAGCCTCCTCACCACCTCGGCCTTCTGGTCCGGCAGGACCTCGGCCATCACGTCGTCGACCTGCAGCTGCTTGGCCACCGCCGCGGCGGTGGCCTGGCTGTCCCCCGTGACCATCACGACCCGCACGCCGTCCTCGCGCAGGAGGCGGATGGCCTCCGGCGTCGATGCCTTGATCGGGTCGGACACTCCGAGCAGGCCGGCCACGCGGCCGTCCAGCGCCACGAAGACGACCGTGTGGCCGTCCCGGCGCAAGGCCTCGGCGGGGCCCTCGAGCGCGGACCGGATCCCGGCCTCCTCGAGGAGCGCCGCGTTGCCCAGGGCCACGGCCCGGCCGTCCACGGTGCCGGTCACCCCGCGTCCGATCGCGTAAGCGAAGCCGGCCGCGTCCGCCAGGGCCAGGCCACGCGCGGCGGCCCCGGCCGTGATCGCCGCGGCCAGCGGGTGCTCGCTGCCGCGCTCCAGGCTCGCCGCGAGGCGCAGCACCTCGCCCTCGTCCTGGCCGGGGGCGGGCATCACCACGGAGAGCCGGGGCTTGCCCTCGGTCAAGGTGCCGGTCTTGTCCATGACGAGCGTGTCGACCTTTTCCAGGGTCTCCAGGGCCTCCGCGCTCCGGATGAGCACGCCGGCCCGGGCGCCGCGTCCGGTGCCCACCATGATCGACATCGGCGTGGCCAGGCCCAGCGCGCACGGGCAGGCGATGATGAGGACGGCCACCGCGTTGACCAGCGCGTAGACGAGCCGCGGCTCGGGGCCGCGCGCGGCCCACAGCGCGAAGGTGACGAGCGCCGCGACCACCACCGCCGGCACGAACCAGGCCGAGACCGTGTCCGCCAGGCGCTGGATGGGGGCCCGCGTGCGCTGGGCCTCCGCCACCATCCGCACGATCTGGGCCAGGAGCGTCTCCGCGCCCACGCGCTCCGCCGCCATGACGAAGCTGCCCGTCGCGTTGACGGTGCCTCCGATCACGCGGCTGCCGGCGGACTTCTCGACGGGGATGGCCTCGCCCGTCACCATCGACTCGTCCACGGCGCTGGTCCCTTCCACCACCGCGCCGTCCACGGGCACCTTCTCGCCCGGACGCACGCGGAGGCGGTCGCCCGGCCGCACGGCCTCGAGCGGCACCTCCTCGTCGTGGCCGGCGCCGAGCCGGCGCGCCGTCCGCGGGGCGAGGCCGAGCAGCGCCCGCAGCGCGCCGCCGGTGGCGTGCCGCGCCCGCAGCTCCAGGACCTGTCCCAGCAGGACGAGGGTGGTGATCACCGCGGCGGCCTCGAAGTAGACGGGCGGCCCGCCGGCGTGGCCGTGGAAGGAGCGGGGCAGCAGACCGGGAAAGAGCGCCGCGGCCACGCTGTAGCCGTAGGCCGCGCCGGTGCCCAGCGCGATGAGGGTGAACATGTTGAGGCGCCGGCTCACGACCGAGGCCCATCCCCGCTCGAAGAACGGGGCCCCGCCCCAAAGCACCACGGGCGTGGCCAGCGCCATCTGCAGCAGCACGGCGGCCCGCGCGGAGAGAAGGCCGGCCGCGGGGTTCCCCGGCCACATCTCCGCCATGGCCAGCACGACGAGCGGCGCCGTGAGCGCGGCGCACACCGTGAGGCGCCGCGTCATGTCCCGAAGCTCGGCGCTCGGCTCCTCCGCCGCCTGCCCGGCGCGCGGCTCCAGGGCCATGCCGCAGATCGGGCAGGGCCCGGGCGAGTCGCGCACGACCTCGGGGTGCATCGGGCACGTCCACTGCGCCGCCGCCGGCGCGATCCCCTGTGCCTGCGTGGGAGGCCGCTCCGCGTCGCGCCGGAACTTCTCCAGGCACCCGCGGGAGCAGAACCACCACGTCTTGCCGTCGAGCTCGAGGCGGTGCGTCGTCGTGGCGGGGTCCACGGTCATCCCGCAGACGGGGTCGATGGCCATGATCAGAGAACTACCACGACGAGACGGATCCCGGTAACGACCGCTTCCGGGGGCTGGTCGTCACGCACTGACGGTCAGGGCGCGGGGACGATCCGGTAGACCTCGCCGAAGTGGTCGACGATGTAGATCTCGCCCTCGCCGTCCACCCCGAAGGAGCTGATGGCGTCCACGTCGCGCGAGAGGCTGGACGTCCAGTCCCGCTGGTCCACGGCCTGGCCGTTCTCCAGGCGGAACGACCGGATGAGGGCCGTGCAGTAGTCGCCGTAGAAATAGGTCCCGTGGTACCCCGGCATGCGGCAGCCGCGGTAGACGTAGCCTCCGGTGACGGAGCAGCCGTCGCCGTGCGAGTACTCCGCCACGGGCAGCGTCAGCCCCGACGTGGAGCAGCCCGCCGGCGGGCTGAAGCAGCGCGTGCCCTCCATGACGTTCCAGCCGTAGTTCTCGCCCCCGCGGCGGGAGGAAAGGCCCACGTCCACCTCCTCCACCGCGCCCTGCCCGACGTCGCCGATGAGCAGGTCGCCGGTGGCGCGGTCGAACGAGATGCGCCAGGGGTTGCGCAGGCCGTAGGCCCACACCGCGGGGAAGGCGCCGGGCGTGGAGAGGAAGGGGTTGTCGGGAGGGACTCGGAAGCCCGGGGCGGTCTGGTCCCCGGAGTCCACGTCGAAGCGCAGCACCTTGCCGAGAGCGGAAGCCAGGTTCTGTCCGTTGCGGAAGGGGTCGCCGCCGGATCCGCCGTCTCCCAGCGCTGCGTAGAGGTGGCCGTCGTTGCCGAAAGCCAGCCCGCCGCCGTTGTGGTTGGCGAAGGGCTGGGGGATCAGGAGCATGAGCCGCTCGCTGTCCGGATCCGCGGAGTCCGACGACGGCGAGGCCGCCCGGAACTCGGAGAGGTGGGTGTCGCCGGCGTGGTCCGTGTAGTTCACGAAAAAGCGGCCGTTCTCGGCGTAGCGGGGATGGAAGGCGAGGCCCAGCAGGCCGCGCTCTCCGCCCGAGCCCACCCGGCCCACGATGTCGAGGAAGGTGGCCGCGACCGCGCCGTTCCTCACGATCCGTATCCGGCCGGGCTGCTCGACCACGAACAGGCGGTCGCGATCCCCGCGCGGGGCCTGGAGGTCCACGGGGTCGTCGAGCCCGCCCACCACGCGCTCGACGGTGAGGGCCGGCGTACCGGCGACCGGCGCGCCTCCGGCGCAGGCGCCGTCCGTCGGGGAGGGCGAGGGCGTCGGTTGCGTGGAATCCGCGGCGCAGCCCGCGGCCAGCAGGAGGCCGAGCACCGCCGCCGTCTTCAGGCCCGTCCCGTGGCCTTCGCGAGGATCCATAGGGGTCCCACCAGGAGATGGTTGACGTTGCGGAAGAAAGCGGGGGACTTCTTCTCGTAGACGTAGTGGCCCACGAACTGGAGGACCCAGCCCAGGACGAAGAGGGCAATAGCGACGGACACGGGAACGAGCCGTCCCGCGGTGGCCAGGACCGCGGACACGATCAGCATCATGGCCCCGAGCGCGGCGTCCAGGCGGACGTAATAGAGCGTCACCGCCAGGATCACGGGCTCGGCCAGGGTCACCGTGAAGCCAAAGGCGCGGAGCAGGGGCACGTGGCCCAGCAGCGCGACCACCGCGAAGAAGATCAAGGGTATGCCGACGGAGTGGCAGGCCTTGTTCCCGGGGGTGGCGTGGAAGGCGCCGTAATCGGCGAAGTGCTCCTTGAGGACGGGACTCATCACGGAAAAGTATACGCCGCCCTGTAGAGGTGCCCAGCACTTCCTCTCGAGGCCCTCAAGGCGACCCCATCGGCCTCGAGCAAGTCCAGGACGGCATCTGGAACATCCTCTACCGGGGCACCCTCACTCCGAGGAGACTGTTAGCTATGTGCCGGACGTTCTGTTAGCGATGTCCCCGGTTGCTCAGGCCTTCAGGCGTGGTTCCTTGGTTGGAAGGGACGCCGCGTAACGGACTCCGCGCTCGACCCAGCGCTCAAGGTCTGCATCCGACTCAAGTCCCTGTGGCGATACGAAGACAAAGCCCGTCATCGGACGGCCCGTGAAGTCCATCGCGCGTGTGTGAGGCTCGCGCAAGACCTGAGAGTACGTCTCTGGCCCTACACGCACCATCAGGTCATCCTTCACGATGCCGACCGCCATGTGGCCACGCATCAGGAAGGCCAAGCCGCCAAACATTCGTCTCTCGGAGACCTTCCCGCGGTCCTCGAGGACACCCCGAATTCGTTCAGCAAGGCCCTCGTCGTATGCCATCAGGCCACTCCTGTTTGCCCGCCGAACACCGCGGATGAGCTGCGGCGCCCGACGGCCATCCCTGGCCACAACTATGCGCCGTCAGCTTCATGCGCTTGTTCGGCAGCGCCCGCACTTGCAGGGGAGGCATACTCACGCTACGTCGTACTCCAACCATACCCTGCCCGTATTTGCGTACAGACGGTGCCGCACGAGCCGCAACGCTGTCCGCACGCCTCGCTCCGGAAGGAACGGCACGCCGCCACCAAGAAGTATAGGAAGGATGGCGACCTCGATCGTGTCGACAAGACCCATTTCGAGTAGGCTGCGAAAGAGCGAACCCCCTCCGAACAGCCAGATGTCTTTTCCCTGCTGCCGCTTCAGGGTAGACACCGTACCCTGGGCGTCAGCTGACACGGTTGCGTCGGGGCACTCTGTCTCCTGCAAGGTGCGCGACAACACGTACGGAACGATGCCAGGCATTCGCACCGAAGCCCCATGCGCTCGGGCGAACTCGTACGTCTTCCGGCCCACGAGCATCGTGTCGAACTGCGCCGCAAGACCGACGAAGTCGACCTCCGGGTCGTTCGTGATCCAGTCGATTTCGCCCTTTGGGCCAGCAAGGTAGCCGTCGAGGCTCATTGCCACGGAGTAGCGAACGCGCCTCATCGGTCCTCCTTCACGCGTCTGCCGAACACCGCGCTTGAGCTGCGAAGCGCGACTCAATTAAAGATGGCCCGCCGTCGGCGCGCCAAGGCGGGCCCACCTGCAAGCAGGCCGCGCTTCGTCTGCTCCAAGCGCTTGTTCGACGGCGTCGTTTTTCCCCTCGCGATGACCTCAAGGTGCTAGCCTGAGTCGAAAACGAAGCACCCATTGCCAGAGCCGGGAACACGGCCACCAGATCCTCAACCCGGTTCCAGAACGCCCCTGCTGGGTTTGCCCCAAGAGTTGATGACTGGCGCACTGGCATGAACTCTTGGAGGGGTCAGCACAGCGGTCGATCAATTCCTCAAGTTCTCGTACCTTGTCCGGCGAGTGCCGACACCCCTCATGCCTGAAGCACTCCGAATCGAGCGATCCTCGGCGCGATTCCTCGTAAAGCGCTACTGCCGCCAACGAACAGCGGAAACAGCGGAGCGCCTGTAGTGTGATCTCGTCGGACCAAGAGTCGGCAGGCAATTCGATGGATCGCGTGATGTCAAGGTAAGGCCCCCTGCAGAATGGGCAGAGAAACGGCATCACCTTCTCACCGGGTTGGCCAGAGAACGTCCGTCGAACACCGGTTCCCCTCAATCGGTCGACGCAACAGTCCGGCCAAACACTTCGGATGGTTTCATCCAATCGAGGGTTTGTCGAGGGCGGTTGTTGAGCTTCCGAGCGACGGCGTTGAGATGAGCGGCACTGTGCATGCCCAGGTCGGCCTTGCTCGGGAAGTACTGGCGGAGGAGGCCGTTGGTGTTTTCGCCGCTTCCCCGTTGCCAGGGACTGTGCGGATCGCAGAAGTAGACCGCCATGTTGGTATCGGTGCTGAACCGAACGTGATCGGCCATCTCCTTGCCCTGATCCCAGGTCAGCGTCGGGCGGAGCTCGGCCGGCAGCTTGGAAATCTGGCGGGTCAGCGCCGCGCGCACGTCCTCCGCGGTGCGACCGTGCGGCAGGTGGAGGAGGACGACGTAGCGGCTCGAGCGCTCGACCAGCACCCCGATCGCCGAGCGACCACCCTTCCCGATGATGAGATCGCCCTCCCAGTGTCCAGGGACGGCGCGATCTTCAATCTCGGGCGGGCGATCGCTGATCAGGATCATGTTCTGGAGCCGGCCCGCGCCCGATCGCTCGATCCACATATGCGGACGGCGCTGCGCGCGGCCACTCCGCAGGCACGCCGTGAGCTCCTTCCGTAGCGCTCCACGGGCCTGCACGAACAGCGTTCGGTAGATCGTCTCGTGCGACACCCGCATGCTCAGGTCGTCAGGATAGTCGCGAATGAGCCGCGCGGAAATCTGTTGCGGCGACCATTCCGCGCGCAGGCCACGTTCGACTTCCCGACATAACCGCGGGTGAAGGGCCAGCTTCGCCGGTTTCGGTCGGCGACCTCGTTCAACCGCTCCGCGATCAGCCCGCCAGGCACGGTACCGATCGCGAGAGCCGCTCCATGCCACATCCCTCGAGACCGTCGAAGCCGCCCGCCCTAGACCCTTCGCGATGGTACGCAGGGAGTGTCCGGCGACCAGACCCCGCGAGAGCTCCTCCCGCTCCGCAAGCGATAACCGCAGCGGAGAGCGCGGTTTCAATCGCCGTTTCAGGCCGCCCGTCGTGGCAAGAAAACGCTGGATCGACTTTGTGCAACAGCCCACTGCTGCGGCGGCGGCTTCGAACGTCGCGCCGCCCCAGATGAGGCTCTCGATTGTTGCCCGATCCGCCTGGCTCAGCCGCCGTGCGTTGCCCGACCAGTGACGTTCCATCCCGGCCCTCCCCGAGCTCGTACTCGGATCATGGCCGAAATGTTGCGTCGTTCACGTGAGAGCACCCCGGGATAACCTGCGAAGGCCGCGCCGCCGTGCCGACGCGGACTTCGTCAGGTTCATCCCGTTGTTAGCCAGCCTACTTGCCACGTGCGATGTCGATCTGCATCTGAATGTACTGCTCGCCCGCATCCTCGATGCACTGGTCGCAGAAGTTGTCTCCTTCGTGCGGCGCGTAGGACGTGACGGTCCGCTTGCCACAGCCATCACAGGTATCGAGTCGGTGTAGTGCCGCGCCGCAGAGGTGGCAATGGACGACGTCCTCAGCCCTTAGGCTCATGACCGAGGTGCTTCCACACCTGGGACATGCATCTCCAAGTACGCCACCCTCCCGCGAGGCACTGACCTGTGCCGCCGCGACCGCCTTCTGCCAGTCAGCGAGCAGCCGATGCGCGACCTTGAAGAGGCGCTTCGGCAAGAACGTCTCGAGAGGCGTATTCAGCTCGGCGCGCAGGAATGCTGCGAGGAAATCTAGCAACTGCGGTAGCTGACGACGGGCAGCCTGCGGATCGAACGAAGGAGCATGGTGAACGATCTCGTTGCGCCACTCTGCAATTGCCGCAATCAACTGGGCTTGCGAGGCGGCGAGAGGCATGCCTAGGTTCGCAAGGCGCTGGGGAAGTGCCCGAAGCGACACCGTGCGGCCCTTCCGCGGACTCTTGGCGTCGATGTCTTCTAGGATCAGCCCAGGATTCACGCGAGCCAATCGCTCCTTCAGGACCAGTTCGGTTGCGGTGACGGCGTGCACGATCGCAAAGCGGAGCTTGTGGTCGCTGAGATTGTCGAGTGACTCGGCCAAGAACTCCTGAGCCGACGCCAGCAGATCTCGGGCGGGTTTCGTAGTCATCTCGGCATTCGTCGTCTGGCTAACACTGGGGATAATGATTAACCGCGCCAGAATGCCCACAATTGGGAGAATCTTCAAGCGGCGCAAGCATCAGGGAAGTCTCGCTGTCGGTAGTGGACGGCTGCTGCCATGAGGGGTCGTCCGAGGAGAGTGACGCGGTAGCGGCGGCGTCCGGGGATTTTGGCGAGGAGCGCATGTCCGCGGAGCTTGCGGATGAGGCGACAGACGCGTCGACAGCGGCGACGGGCTTGGACGGCGTCGATGGGCGGCGCGGTCCAGAGTTGATTCTGGAGGTCGCGGTTGCTGAGTCCGTTGATGAGGTGACTGCCGGACAGGACGGCGTGGAAGAGCTCGCTGTCGGGCCGGGAGACGGGGTTGAAGCGGGCGAAGTGCCGACCGAGCTGGACGTGCTGGCGGCAAAGAGAATCCAGCTGCGCGACGGCAGCTCCGCTCGGTTTCACCTCGGCCAGGGCGTCGAGATAACGGCGGTTGGTGGCCTCGCCGATCTGTACATAACGCCAGAGGTTGTGGATGCCTTTGTTCATACGCA
>Ga0214472_10004021_pt1 | contig 15527 bp, 12 predicted proteins | sample RVTome_6_FD_207662 | JGI IMG/M metagenome (GOLD analysis project Ga0214472, IMG submission 207662) | Soil microbial communities from uranium-contaminated site in the Upper Colorado River Basin, Wyoming, United States - RVT140D175 | ecosystem: Environmental > Terrestrial > Soil > Contaminated >...
GCCGTCGACGCGGTGTTCATCCCGGAAACCGGCCGCGGCACGCTGTGCGTGTCGAGCCAGGCGGGGTGCGTGCTCGACTGCGCGTTCTGCGCCACCGGCAAGCAGGGCTTCAACCGCAACCTGGGCACGGCGGAAATCGTCGGCCAGCTGTGGCTGGCGAAGCGCCTGCTCGGCGGGCCGCGCCCAGTGACCAACGTCGTGCTGATGGGCATGGGCGAGCCGCTGCTCAACCTCGACAACCTCGTCCCGGCGCTGCGCCTGATGCTCGACGACAACGCTTACGGGCTGTCGCGGCGGCGCGTCACGGTGTCGACCTCGGGCGTGATCCCGGGCATGGACCGGCTGCGCGACGCCTGCCCGGTGGCGCTCGCGGTGTCGCTGCACGCGCCCGACGATGCGCTGCGCGACCGCCTGGTGCCGGTCAACCGCAAGTACCCGATCCGCGATCTGCTGCAGGCCTGCGCGCGCTACCTCGAGCGCGCGCCGCGCGACTTCATCACCTTCGAGTACGTGATGCTCGACGGCGTCAACGACGGCGACGCCGAGGCGCGCGCCCTGGCGCGCCTGGCCGGGCGCGTGAGCTGCAAGCTCAACCTGATCCCGTTCAATCCCTTTCCGCGCACCGAGTTCCGCCGCTCGCCGCCCGAGCGCATCCGGCGCTTTGCGCAGATCCTGCAGGCGAAGGGCGTCACGGTGACGACGCGCAAGACGCGCGGCGAAGCCATCGACGCCGCCTGCGGCCAGCTCGCCGGCGATGTCGCCGACCGCACGCGGCGCCGCCGGGCGCTGCGCGTGGTGGAGGCGCGGCCGTGAAACGGGCGCTCGCGTGCGCGCTGCTCGTCCTGGCCGGCTGCGCGGGCCAGCCCGCGGGTCCGGTCGGCAACACCGGCGCCATCGTCGGCGAGCCCACCGCGCCGCGCAACCGCGCGCGCATCCACACCGAGCTCGCCACGCTGTACTACGCGCGCGGCAACATGAGCGTGGCGCTGGAGGAGCTGCGCACCGCCGTGGCCGCCGACCCGAGCTACGCCACCGCGCACGGGGTGTTCGGCCTGGTCTACATGGAGCTGCGCGAGAACGCGCTCGCCGAGAGTAGCTTCGAGCGCGCGCTCGGCTACGCGCCGGGCGATCCCGACATCAACCACAATTACGGCTGGTTCCTGTGCCAGGTCGGCCGCGAGCGGGACGCCATGCCGTATTTCCGGCGCGCGCTGGACAACCCGCTGTACGCGACGCCGGCGCGCAGCTTTGCCGCGGCCGGTGCTTGCGCGCTGCGCACCGGCGACCTGCGCGCGGCGGAGGACAACCTGCAGCGGGCGCTGCGCATCGAGCCGAAGCTGCCCGTGGCGATGCTGCAGTTCGCGCAGCTGCGCTACCGCCAGGGCCGCTACGACGAGGCGCGCCGCATCCTGGCGCAGCATGCCTCGGTGGCCCAGCCGAGCGCGGAATCGCTGTGGCTCGCATTGCGCGTCGAGCGGCGCCTCGGCGTGCGCGCCGCGGAGCAGTCCTACGCGATCCAGCTGCGCCGGCGCTTCCCCGGCTCGTCGGAATTCCAGGCGCTGCAGCGCGGAAATTATGAGTGAACTGCCCACGGCTACGGCCGGCGCGCCGCCGGCGGCAAGCGTAGAGCCGGTCGGCGCGCTCCTGGCGCGCGCGCGCGAAGCCGCCGGCCTCGGCCCGGAGGAGGCCGCGCGCAAGCTGAAGTTCGCGCCGCGCCAGCTCGATGCGCTCGAGCGCGGGGAATGGGGGCGGCTGCCGGGCGGCGCCGCCGTGCGCGCCATGGTGCGCAGCTACGCGCGCCTGCTGGGCCTGGACGCGGATGCGCTGGTGGCGCGCGTCGGCGAGGGGCAGGCGCTGCCCGATGCCGATCGGCTCGCGCAGCGCTTTCGCCAGCCCGTGCCGTTCTCCGGCGGCTCGCGGCGCTCGAACCTCGCCTACGTCGTGCTTTCCGTCGCCTTGCTGGCGGTGGTCGCCGCCGTGGCGCTCGAGTGGCGCGAGGAGCGCGCCGGGACGGCGCGCCTGAGCTTCGTGTCCGCCGCGCAGCAGCCCGCCGAGCCGGCGCGCATCGAGCTGGCGAGCGCCGCGCCGCAGGCGCCGGCCGCGTCCGACGCCGCCGCCGCGCCGGCGGAGCGGCGCCGCATCGTGCTGCGCTTCGCGCGCGAATCCTGGGTCGAGGTGACGAGCGGCAGCGGCAAGCTCCTGGTGTCGCAGCTGCATCCGGCCGGCAGCGAGCGGGTGGTGGTCGGGGTGCCGCCGTTCGCCGTGGTCATCGGCAACGCGCAGCACGTGCGGCTCATCTACAACGACCGGCCGGTGGACCTGATGCCGCACGTGAAGGTCGAAGTGGCGCGCCTCACCCTGGAGTAGCCATGCTCGAGCGCAGGATCTCCAGCCGCGTCATGGTGGGCCCCGTGGCCATCGGCGGCGGCGCGCCCGTGGTGGTGCAGTCCATGACCAATACGGACACGGCCGATGCCGCGGCGACCGCGCGCCAGGTGGCCGAGCTCGCGCGCGCGGGCTCGGAGCTCGTGCGCATCACCGTGAACACGCCGGCGGCGGCGGCGCAGGTGGCGTCGATCCGCGAGCGGCTCGACGCCCTGGGCTGCGCCGTGCCGCTCGTCGGCGACTTCCACTTCAACGGCCACAAGCTGCTCGCGCAGTTTCCCGATTGCGCGCGCGCGCTCGCCAAGTACCGCATCAATCCCGGCAACGTCGGCCGGGGCGCGAAGCGCGACGAGCAGTTCGCCACCCTGATCGAGACCGCGGTGCGCTACGCCAAGCCGGTGCGCATCGGCGTCAACTGGGGCAGCCTCGACGCCGAGCTGCTCGCGCGCCTCATGGACGAGAACGCGCGCCGCGAGGATCCCCTGGAATCCGGCGACGTGATGCGCGAGGCGGTCATCCGCTCGGCGCTCGAATCGGCGCGCATGGCGGAGGAGCTCGGCCTGCCGCGCGAGCGCATCGTCATCTCCTGCAAGATGAGCCAGGTGCAGGACCTGATCGCCGTCTACCGCGAGCTGGCGAGGCGCTGCGCCTACGCGCTGCATCTCGGCCTCACCGAGGCGGGCATGGGCTCGAAAGGCATCGTCGCCTCGAGCGCCGCGCTCGCCGTGCTGCTGCAGGAGGGCATCGGCGACACGATCCGCGTGTCGCTCACGCCCGAGCCGGGCGGCGAGCGCACGCGCGAGGTGGTGGTGGCGCAGGAGATCCTGCAGACCATGGGCATCCGCTCGTTTGCGCCGATGGTGGCGGCCTGCCCGGGGTGCGGCCGCACCACCAGCACCTATTTCCAGGAGCTCGCCGCGCGCATCCAGGGCTACCTGCGCGAGCAGATGCCGCAATGGCGCGCGCGCTACCCGGGCGTGGAAGACATGCGCGTGGCGGTCATGGGCTGCGTGGTGAACGGCCCGGGCGAATCCAAGCACGCCGACATCGGCATCAGCCTGCCGGGCACCAACGAGGTGCCGGTTGCGCCGGTGTACGTGGACGGCGCCAGGACCGTCACGCTGAAGGGCGAGCGCATCGCGGAGGAGTTCCAGGCGATCGTGGAGGATTACGTGCGCAGGAACTACGCGCCGGGGGCGGCCCGCGCCCGTGCCCGCAACATCCCGATCAAGGCTGCCTGAGCCGTGAGCACGCCCCTGCAGGCCGTGCGCGGCATGAACGACGTTTTGCCCGACGAGGCCGAGCAGCGTCTGTGGCTCGAAGGGGTGCTCGCCAACTGGTTCGCGCGTTACGGCTATCGGCACATGCGCACGCCCCTGCTCGAGCACACGGCGCTGTTTCGCCGTGCCATCGGCGAGGCGACCGACATCGTCGAGAAGGAGATGTACACCTTCACCGACGCGCTGAACAACGAGAGCCTGACGCTGCGGCCCGAAGCCACGGCCTCCACGGTGCGCGCGGCGATCGAGCACAGCCTGCTGTACGAGGGGCCGAGGCGCCTCTGGTACCAGGGGCCGATGTACCGCCACGAGCGACCGCAGAAGGGGCGCTACCGGGAGTTCTACCAGTTCGGCGCCGAGGCGATCGGCTTCGCCGGCCCGCAGGCGGACGCCGAGCTGATCGTGATGTGCGCGGCGCTGTGGAAGGAGCTCGGCCTGGAGGGCATCCGCCTCGAGCTCAACACCATCGGCTCGAGCGAGGAGCGCGCCGCGTACCGCGCCGACCTGGTGAAGCATCTCCAGGCGCACGCCTCGGCGCTCGACGCCGACGCGACGCGCCGCCTGCACACGAACCCCTTGCGGGTGCTGGATTCGAAGAACCCGAGGGTGCGGGAAGTGGTGGCGGGCGCGCCCGCGCTCATGGGCTACCTGGGCGAAGCCTCGCGCGCGCATTTCGAGCAACTCCAGCGCCTGCTGGCGGCGGCGGGCGTGAGCTTCACCGTCAACGCGAAGCTGGTGCGCGGCCTGGACTACTACAACCTGACCGTGTTCGAGTGGATCAGCGACCGCCTCGGCGCGCAGGCCACGGTGTGCGGCGGCGGTCGCTACGACGGCCTGTTCGCGCAGCTCGGCGGCAAGCCGGCGCCGGGCGTGGGCTTTGCGGCGGGGGTGGAGCGGCTGATGGCGCTGCTCGCCGCCTCGGGACGCGCCGCGCCCGGGCGCCAGGCAGACGCCTATGTGGTGCACCAGGGCGAGGGTACGCTGGAGTACGCGTTCACGCTGGCCGAGGACCTGCGCGCCGCCGGCTACGCCGTCGTGCTGCACGCCGGCGGCGGCAGCTTCAAGTCGCAGATGAAGAAGGCCGACGCGAACGGCGCGGCGCTGGCGCTGATCGTCGGCGAGGACGAGCTCAAGGCCGCCGCGGTCACGGTCAAGCCGCTGCGCGACGCGCGGCCGCAGCAGCAGGTGGCGCGTGCGGCGCTGGCGGCGCGCCTGCGCGATTTTCTCAAGGGATCCTAGCCCATGGCATTGCAGAACCTCGATCTGGAAGAGCAGGAAAAGCTCGACGCCCTCAAGGCCTGGTGGCAGGAGAACGCGCGGCTCATCGTGCTCGCGGTCGCGGCCGCGGCGATCGCCGTCGCCGGCACGAGCGGCTGGCGCTGGTACCAGCGCCAGCAGGCGCTCGAGGCGGGCGCGCTGTACGACACGCTCGCCAGGGCGGCGCGCGCCGGCGACGCCAAGGCGCTGCGCGACGCGGGCGGCGCGCTCAGCGAGCGCTATTCCGGGACGCTGTACGCGTCGATGGGCGCGCTCGCCGCCGCGCATTTCTATTTCGAGCGCGGCGAGCTGAAGAGCGCCAAGGCGCAGCTGCAGTGGGTGCTCGAGCGCTCGAGCGCGGAGGACTTGCGCAACCTCGCGCGTCTGCGCCTCGCCGCGCTGCTGCTCGACGAGCGCGCCTACGACGAGGCGCTCGCGCTGCTCGCGGAGAAGCCCCTGGAGACGTATGCCGCGCTGTTTGCCGCGCTGCGCGGCGACGTGCTCGTCGCCAAGGACCGGCCGGCGGAGGCGCGCGCCGCCTATCAGCTCGCGCTGGAGAAGGCGAACGGCGCCTTGCGCGACAGCGTGCAGATGCGTCTCGACGCGCTCGGAGGCTGAGCTTGGCGCGGCGCGCGGCGCTCGCCCTGCTGGTGACGGCGCTCGCCGCTTGCTTTGGCGCGTCGCCGGGCGGCCCCAAGCCGGCGGCCCTGGCGCCGCTGCCGCAGGCGCAGGCATGGCGCGTGCTGTGGTCGGCGAACGTGGGCTCGGCCGCAGGCTTCGAGCTCAGCCCGGCGCTCGCCGGCGATGCGGTCTTCGCCGCGGCGCGCGACGGCGCGGTCGTGCGGCTCGACGCCGCCGACGGCCGCGAGCGCTGGCGCGTGGCGCTGGCAGCGCGGCTCTCCGGGGGCGTGGGAGCGGACGCCGCTACGCTCGCCGTGGCGACGAATGAGGGCGCGGTGTTCGCGCTCGACGCGGGCACGGGCAAGCAGCGCTGGCGCGCGCAGGTCTCGAGCGAGGTGCTGGCGGCGCCGCGCATCGCCGCCGGCCTGGTGCTGGTGAGAAGCGCCGACAGCCGCATCCATGCGCTCGACCAGGCCGACGGCAAGCGCCGCTGGGCCTACCAGCGCGCTCCCGCCGCGCTGCGGCTGCGCACGCCGCAGGGCATGACGCCGCACGAGGACCTCCTGTACGCGGGCTTTTCCGGCGGCAAGCTGGTGGCGCTCGCGCTCGACGGCGGCACGCTGCGCTGGGAAGCGACCGTGGCGGATGCCAAGGGCACGACCGAGCTCGAGCGCGTGACCGACGTGGTCGGCGAGCCGGTGGTCGTCGGGCGCGAGGTGTGCGCCGCCGCCTTCCAGGGCCGTGTCGCCTGCTTCGACGCGCAGAACGGCAGCCTGCTGTGGGCGCGCGAGATCTCGAGCGTGAGCGGCGTGGGCGCCGACGCCCGCTACGCGTTCGTCGCCGACGAGCGCGGCGCGGTGCACGCGCTCGACCGCACGAACGGGCGCAGCCTGTGGAAGCAGGACCGGCTCGCGCACCGGCAGCTGTCGCGCCCGCTGCCGCTCGGCGCGCAGATCGCGGTCGGCGACCTGGAAGGGTTCGTGCATCTGCTCGCGCGCGATTCGGGGGCCTTCGTGGCGCGCGCCGCCACCGACGGCAGCGCGGTGCGCGCGGCGCCGCTCGCGCTGCCGCGCGGCTTCCTGGTGCAGACGCAGGCCGGCGGCCTGTTTGCGCTGGCGCCCTGAGCTGAGAGCGCGCGCGTGAAACCGGTGATCGCCCTCGTCGGGCGGCCCAACGTCGGCAAGTCGACGCTGTTCAACCGCCTCACGCGACGGCGTGACGCGATCGTCGTCGACGTGCCGGGCGTAACGCGCGACCGGCACTACGGCGAGGGACGGGTCGGCGGTCGGCCCTTCATCGCCATCGACACGGGCGGGCTCGATCCCGGCGCGAAAAGCGGCATCTTCGCGCAGATGGGCCGCCAGGCCGAGCAGGCGATGGCCGAGGCCGACGCCGTGGTGTTCCTCACCGACGGCCGCAGCGGCCTGCACGAGGACGACCGGGCGATCGCCGCGCGCCTGCGCAAGCTCGGCGCGCGCGTCTGGCTGGTCGTGAACAAGTGCGAGGGCATGGCGAGCGACGCCGCGGTGGCGGAGTTCCACGCGCTCGGACTGGGCCAGCCCAATGCCCTCTCGGCCGCGCACGGCGAGGGCGTCGCCGACCTGATCGAAGGCGTGCTGGCGCAGTTCCCCGAAGCGCCCGCTGGCGCGGACGCATTTCGCGACAAGCATCCGCGCGTCGCCATCGTCGGCCGGCCGAACGTCGGCAAGTCGACGCTGGTCAACGCGCTGGTCGGCGAGGAGCGCGTGATCGCCTTCGCCGAGCCGGGGACCACGCGCGACGCGATCGAGGTGCCCTTCGAGCGCGCCGGCCGGCGCTACACGCTGATCGACACCGCCGGCCTGCGCAAGCGCGGCAAGCAGGGCGAGGCGGTGGAGAAATTCTCCATCGTGAAGACCTTGCAGGCGATCGAGGAATGCAACGTCGCCGTGCTGGTGCTCGATGCCGTAGAGGGCGTTTCCGAGCAGGACGCCCACGTCGCGGGCTACATCCTCGAGCGCGCGCGCGCGCTCGTGGTGGCGGTGAACAAGTGGGACGCCGCCGCCAAGGACGCGCGCGAGCGCATCAAGCGCGAGCTCGCCTGGAAGCTCGCGTTCCTCAGCTTCGCCGAGACCCATACCCTGTCGGCGAAGAGCGGCCAGGGGCTGGGCGGGCTGATGCGCTCGGTGGACGCGGCTTACGCCGCGGCCATGGCGAAGATGCCCACGCCCAAGCTCACGCGCGCGCTCATCGCCGCGGTCGAGCGGCAGGCGCCGCCGCGCAAGGGCCTCAGGCGCCCGAAGCTGCGCTACGCGCACCAGGGCGGCCACAATCCGCCGCGCATCATCATCCACGGCAATTCGCTCGACCAGTTGCCCGAGACCTACCGGCGCTACCTCGAGGGCGTGTTCCGGGACACGTTCTCGCTGCGCGGCACGCCGATGCGGGTCGAGTTCCGCACCGGCCGCAATCCGTACGCGGGGCGCGGCCCGGCGCCGCGCAGAAGCAGGGCTCCCTAGTCCTCGGCGAAGGGGCGGAACGCGGCGACGCATTGCGCGCCGCGCTGCGCGTGGCAGCGCAGCAGCCGGAACACCGGCTGCGCGATCGCGCTCTGCAAGTGCGGCGCCTGCGCCTGCCAGAGGCCGAGCGCCTGATCGGGGCGCCCCGCGGCGATCGCACCGCTCATGCCCGCCATGAGCAGGTATTCGCGTGCGTCCGCGCCCAGGTTATGCGTGCCCTCCAGGAGCGCCGCGGCGAGCGTCGCCATGGCGCGCGCATCGCGCGCGCCCACCGCCTCGAACAGCGCGATCCAGCGCCGCTGGAATTCGTGCAGCGAGAGCAGGCACGACGCGGCGCCGATGCGCGACCACAGCACCGCCGCCTCCGGCGCGGGCAGCGCCGTGTTCACCAGCTCGGCGATGCGCAGCAGGCTGTGCAGCCAGACGTCGAAGCGCCGCGCTTCGCGGCAGGCGAGCAGGCGCAATTGCACCACCTCCAGATCCTTCTGCAGCTGCGGCGCAATGGCCTGCGGCTCGGGCGGCGCGAGGCGCACGAGGAAATCGCGCGCATAGCGGGCCTGGCGCGCCTTCTCGATGCGCTCGAACGAATAGGCGCCCTTGTGCAGCGGATTCGGCGCTCGCCGCACGAACTGCGGCTCGAGGAGCTCGAGCACGGGCACGGCGGCGTTCGCCATGGCCACCACGCCGGTGGCGCTCCTCTCGGTAAAGCGGTGGCGCGCGGCGTTGAGATCCAGCACCGGGTGGTAGTCCGAATTGGCGCGCGCGCCGTAGCTCTCGAACAGCGGCTCGAGCGTGGCGCGGCTGCCCAGGTAGCGCGCATCGAGGTCGCCCGCGGAGAGCACGTGCACCGTCCACAGCTCCTTCGCCAGCCCCGGGTGCTCGAAGACGCGCGCCTGCGGCGCCGGCGGCAGCGGCGCCGCGCTCGCCACGATGAGCACGTCGTGGTCGCTCGGCGCATAGAGCGCGTAGTGGGCGAATTCCTCGCCCAGCGCGCGCATCACGGAGGCGACGAGCGCGGGGTCGATCTCGTAGAGCTGGAACCACTGCACCAGCAGGCCGCCGGGAGCGAGGTGCCCGGCGATGCGCCGGTAGAACTCGCGCGTGAACAGGCTCGAGACGCCGCTCACCCAGGGGTTGGACGGCTCCGAGACGATGATGTCGTAGCGGCGCTGGCGCGCGGCGAAGTAGGTCTTCGCGTCGTCGATGAGGACGGTGCCGCGCGGGTCGGCGAACGCGGCGCTGTTGCGCGGCAGGAAGCCGCGCGCGGCTTCGGCCATCGCCGCCTCGATCTCCACGGTCTCCACGCGCTCGATCTGCAGGCTCTGCAGCAGCGTGTGCGTGGTGAGCCCGGTGCCGATGCCGATCACCGCCGCGCTCTTCGCCTCGGGCTTCAGCGCGAGCGGCAGGGCGCCCGTGAGCACCATGGTGATCTCGTCGGTGCCGCGGTCGGCCTCCTCCTTGCCCTCGAGGTTGATCGAGCCGTCGGACTTGCCGTTGGTGCGGATGCTGGTGGCGGAGCTGTATTTCACGAGATGCACGGTGGCCGTCTTGCCGTCCTTCGCGAACAGGACTTTCGCGTCGCGCGAGCTGCCGAGATCGCCGTGGCGGTACACGCCCGCGGTCATCTTGTTGGCGTCGAGCTCGAACGCAAGCGCCGCGGCGGCGAAGAGCAGCGCGCAGGCCGCCGCGGCGGGCACGAGCTGCACGCGCGGCGCGGCGAACCGGTGCAGCAGGTAAAGGCCGAGCGCGGCGTCCAGCAGGCCGCCGGCAAGCAGCGCGCCCTTCAGGCCGAGCGCCGGCAGGCCGACGTGCAGCGCGAACAGCACGCCGACGATGGCGCCGAGCGTATTGGCCGCGTACACGCGGCCGATGGCGCCTTCGCCGGCACCCTCGCGCAGCAAGGCGCCGGTGATGAGCGGCAGCGTCATGCCGGCGCAGAACGTGGCGGGCAGCATGACCAGCGCGGCGATGGCCTGGCCCGAAAGGTTGAACAGCAGATAGCCCGTGTCGTTGCGCGCCAGCCCTTGCATCAGGAACTCCATCAGCTCGAAGCTGCGGTCGTACACCGGCAGCGTCGCCAGCGCGGCGAGGCCCATCGCCACCTGCACCCAGCCGAGCAGGCGCTCGGGCGCCGCCACGCGGTCCACGCGGCGGCGCACGGCGTAGCCGCCGAGCGCCAGGCCGAGGATGAACGTGGAGAGCATCAGCTCGAAGGCGTGCGTGGAGGCGCCGAGCACCAGCGACAGCATGCGGATCCAGCTGATCTCGTAGATGAACGAGGCGACGCCGGTGAGGAAGCTCGCGGCGAGCAGCAGCGTCAGGACGCCCGTTTGCACGCCGGCGCGCGCCTCGAGCGCGGGCGCGCGCAGCGGCCGCGCCAGCGCCCAGACCGTGGCGGCGAGCGCCAGGTTGATCGCTCCGGCGGTGCGCAGCGTGCCCGGCAGGCCGACCCAGGCGATGAGCAGGAAGCCGCTCGCCAGCACGCCCAGCGCGGCGCCGAAGCTGTTGGTGAAATAGAGCATGGCCACCGATTCCCCGGAGGCGGCCGGATGCGCGCGCGCCAGCCCCGCGCTCATCAGCGGAAAGGTGGCGCCGAGCAGCACCGATTGCGGCAGGATCAGCAGGCAGGCGAGGCCGAGCTTGGCGGCGAGCACCGCCCATTCGGCGCCCAGCGCCGGCAGCAGCGCCGCGAAGGACCAGTCGGTGAGGGCGACGAAGGCCTCGTGGAAGCCGAGCGCCGCCAGCCCGATCACCGCCTCGGCGAGCGCGTAGACGGCGAGCGGGCTTCGCAGGCGCGTGGAGAAACGCGCGCAGACCGCGGCGCCGAGCGCCATGCCGCCCATGAACACCGCCAGCACCAGCGATTGCGCGTAGGCCGCGTGGCCGAGGTAGAGCTTCAGGTAGTGCGTCCAGATGGATTCGTAGATGAGCCCGGCGAATCCCGATACGGTGAACAGCAGGTAGAACGCGGCGCGCGAAGGCACGAAGCCCGGCATGGCGGGCGGTTATAGCACGCCATGCCGGTAAGATGCGCCGCGATGACGCCGCCGTTCCGACTGTCCGCATATTTCGGCGCGTACTTCCTGTACGCGGGCGCGTTCGTGCCGTATTTCGCGCTGTACCTCGCGGCGCGCGGCTTCGGCGCCGTGGAGATCGCGGCGGTGATGGCGATGCCGCAGCTGGCGCGCATCGCCGCGCCCACGTTCTGGGGCTGGCTCGCCGACCGTGCCGGCGCCGGCCGCGCCATCGTCGTGGGCTCGGGGCTCGCGCTGGTGGCGGGCTACCCGCTGCTCGGCGCGGCGGAAGGCGCGCTCGCCGTCGCCCTGGTGATGCTGCTCATGAGCCTGCTATCCGCCGGCGCGCTGCCGATCGTGGAGGCGATCACGATGGCTTCGCTCGAGGGGCGCGCCGAGCGCTACGGACCGATCCGCATGTGGGGATCGATCGGCTTCATCGCCGGGGTGCTCGGCACAGGCCTGTGGCTGGACGCACATGCGCCGCCCACGCTGCTATGGGTGATCGTGGCGCTCGCGGTCCTGTCGCTCGGCGTGTCCTTGCTGCTGCCGGTGTCGCAGCCCCATCTGGGCGCGGTCGGCGCCGAGGCGGGGCTGGGCGAGGTGCTGCGCCGGCCCGACGTCATCGCGTTGCTCGGCGCCGGCGGCTGCATGGCCGCGGCCCACGGCGCGCTGTACGGCTTTTTCTCGCTGCACGCCCAGAGCCTCGGCTACAGCAAGACGGCGATCGGCGCGCTGTGGACGCTCGGCGTCGTGGCGGAGATCGGTGTGTTCCTCGCCTGGTCGCGGCTCGCGCGGCGCTGGAGCCTGCGGCTGCTCCTCGTCGCGAGCTTCGCCTGCGCGGCGGTGCGCTTCCTGGCGATCGGCTGGGGTACGCACCTGCCCGTGCTCGTTGTGGCCGCGCAGCTGCTGCACGCGGCGTCGTTCGGCGTCTATCACGCAGCCTCGGTCGCGGCCGTGCACCGCCTGTTCACCGGCCGCCTCCAGGCGCGCGGTCAGACGCTCCACGCGAGCCTGTCCTATGGGCTGGGCGGAGGCGCGGGGCTGCTCGTCGCGGGGTGGACCTGGGAAGCGCTCGGCCCCGGCCTGAGCTTCTCGGTGAGCGCCGCGTTCGCACTCGCCGGTGCCGCCCTCGTCATCTGGCGCGTGCGCGTGTAGGCTTTTGCCATGGTGAGAAAGCTGTCGCTGGTGTTTTTGCTCGCGGCTGCGGCGGGCTGCCAGACGGTGCAGACGACGCAACCCGGGGTGGTGGGCGTCGACCGTCAGCAATCCATGATGGTCTCCTCCGCGCAGGTCAACGCCAGCGCGGAAAAGGCCTACCAGCAGCTCGTCGGCGGCGCCGCAAACAAAGGCCAGGTCAATCAGGACCCGGCGCAGGTCGAGCGCGTGCGGCGCGTCGCCCGCCGCTTGATCGCGCAAACCGGCGCGTTCCGGCCGGATGCGCCCGCCTGGGCGTGGGAGACGAACGTGATCTCCGCCAAGGAAGTGAACGCCTGGTGCATGCCGGGCGGCAAGATCGCGGTCTACACGGGCCTGATCGAACGCCTGCAGCCGAGCGACGACGAGCTCGCCGCGGTGATGGGACACGAGATCGCGCACGCGCTGCGCGAGCACGGACGCGAGCGCGTGTCGCAGGCGCAGGCGCAAGGCATGATCATCAGCGTCATCGGCATCGCGACCGGCGCCTCGAGAGGCGCGCTCGACCTGACCCAGACGGTGGTGGATCTCACCCTCAACCTGCCGAACTCGCGCGAGCACGAGATGGAGGCCGATCGCATCGGCATCGAGCTCGCCGCGCGCTCGGGCTACGACCCGGGCGCCGCCGTCACCCTGTGGGAGAAGATGGGCAAGCTCGGGGGCGGCCAGCCGCCCCAGTTCCTCTCCACGCACCCTTCGCACGCCACGCGCATCGCCGACCTCAAGGTGTACGCCGCGCGCGTCATGCCCCTGTACGAGCAGGCGAGGAACCGGCCCTAGGTAATTCGAGTCCTATCAAGGACTTCGCCTGTGCCATAATCGCCGGTTTCCGCAACGCCGCCTATGGATCGAACGCTCTACGACAAGCTCTGGGACAGCCACCTCGTGCACGCCGAGGAAGGCGGCACTGCGCTCGTCTACATCGACCGCCACCTCGTGCACGAAGTCACCAGCCCGCAGGCCTTCGAAGGCCTCAAGCTCGCGGGCCGCAAGCCCTGGCGCATGGCGTCCGTCGTGGCGACGGCCGACCACAACACGCCGACCACGGGGTGGGAGCATGGCATTGCCGGCATCACCGACCCGACGTCGCGCCTCCAGGTCGAGACGCTGGACGCGAACATGCGCGAGCATGGCGCCAAGGCCTATTTCCCGTTCCTCGACAAGCGTCAGGGCATCGTGCACGTGATCGGGCCCGAGCAGGGCGCGACGCTGCCCGGCATGACCGTGGTGTGCGGCGACTCGCACACCAGCACGCACGGCGCCTTTGCCTGCCTCGCGCACGGCATCGGCACCTCGGAAGTCGAGCACGTGCTCGCCACGCAGTGCCTGATCACGAAGAAGATGAAGAACATGCGCGTCAACGTAGAGGGCGCGCTCGCGCGCGGCGTCTCGGGCAAGGACATCGTGCTGGCGGTCATCGGCAACATCGGCACCGCGGGCGGCAGCGGCCACGCCATCGAGTTCGCGGGCAGCGCGATCCGCGCGCTGTCCATGGAAGGGCGCATGACGGTGTGCAACATGGCCATCGAAGCGGGGGCGCGCGCCGGCATGGTGGCGGTGGACGAGACGACGATCGAATACCTCAAAGGCCGCCCGTTCGCGCCCGCCGGGCCCGACTGGGACGCGGCCGTGGCCTACTGGAAGACGCTCAAGTCCGACGCGAACGCGAAATTCGACCGCGAGGTGACGTTGCGCGCCGAGGAGATCCTGCCGCAGGTGTCCTGGGGCACGTCGCCGGAAATGGTGGTGCCGGTGGACGCCGAGGTGCCGGATCCCGAGCGCGAGAAGGACTCGATCAAGCGCGAGGGCATGCAGCGCGCGCTGCAGTACATGGGCCTCAAGCCGCGCACGCGCATCACCGACATCAAGCTCGACAAGGTGTTCATCGGCTCGTGCACCAACTCGCGCATCGAGGATCTGCGCATTGCGGCGGCAGTGGTCAAGGGCCGGCGCGTGGCGCCGAACATCCGCCTCGCCATGGTGGTGCCGGGCTCCGGGCTGGTGAAGGCGCAGGCCGAGCGCGAGGGGCTGGACAAGGTGTTCAGGGACGCGGGCTTCGACTGGCGCCAGCCGGGCTGCTCCATGTGCCTGGCGATGAACGCCGACCGCCTCGAGCCCGGCGAGCGCTGCGCCTCGACCTCGAACCGCAACTTCGAGGGGCGGCAGGGCGACGGCGGGCGCACGCACCTCGTCAGCCCGGCGATGGCGGCGGCCGCGGCGGTCGCGGGCCATTTCGTCGACATCCGCCAGTGGCGGTGAAGCGCCATGGATAAATTCACCGTGCACACCGGGATCGTCGTGCCGCTCGACCGCGGCAACGTCGACACCGACCAGATCATCCCGAAGCAGTTCCTGAAGTCGATCAAGCGCACCGGCTACGGCCCGAACCTGTTCGACGCCTGGCGCTACCTGGACCATGGCGAGCCGGGCATGGACCACGAGCGCCGGCCCCGCAACCCGAATTTCGTGCTGAACGATCCGCGCTACGGGGAAGCGTCGATCCTGCTCGCGCGCAAGAACTTCGGCTGCGGCAGCTCGCGCGAGCACGCGCCCTGGGCGCTGCTCGACTACGGCTTTCGCTGCGTCATCGCGCCCTCGTTCGGCGACATCTTCTACAACAACAGCTTCAAGAACGGCCTGCTGCCGGTGGTGCTGCAGGAGGCCGAGGTCGACCGCTTGTTCTACGAGTGCGCGTCGTTTGCGGGCTTCCGGCTTACGCTGGACCTCGACGCGCAGACGGTAGCCACGGCGGACCGCATGCCGCTCATGCGCTTCGAGGTCGACGCGTTCCGCAAGCACTGCCTGCTGAACGGCCTCGACGAGATCGGCCTCACGCTGCGCCACGCCGACAAGATCCGCGCCTTCGAGGCGAAACGCCTGCAGCAGCATCCCTGGCTGTACCGCTGAATCGCATGAAGATCGCGGTGCTGCCCGGGGACGGGATCGGACCGGAGATCGTCGCCCAGGCGGTGAAGGTGTTGCGCCGCCTGCAGCTTCCGCTGGAGCTGCAGGAGTCGCCGGTCGGCGGCGCGGGCTACGACGCGGCGGGCGATCCGCTGCCCGAGGCGACGCTCGCGCTCGCGCGCGAGGCCGATGCAATTCTCTTCGGCGCCATCGGCGGACCGCAGTACGACGCGCTGCCGCGCGACAAGCGGCCCGAGCGTGGCCTGCTGCGCCTGCGCAAGGAGCTCGGCCTGTTCGCCAATCTGCGCCCCGCGCAGGTCTATCCCGGGCTGGCGCAGGCTTCCAGCCTCAAGCCCGAGCTGGTCTCGGGC
>Ga0214472_10004022_pt1 | contig 15526 bp, 9 predicted proteins | sample RVTome_6_FD_207662 | JGI IMG/M metagenome (GOLD analysis project Ga0214472, IMG submission 207662) | Soil microbial communities from uranium-contaminated site in the Upper Colorado River Basin, Wyoming, United States - RVT140D175 | ecosystem: Environmental > Terrestrial > Soil > Contaminated >...
TCCTGAGGTTCTTGAGTGAGCTCCAGGAAAACGTACCGATCGAGACCATGATCATGATGGCGACCAGAGCAGCCATGGGAATAGAGCTAACCAGATCACCCAAAACCAGGATCATGAACAGGAGATAGCCCCCCGCAAGGAACGAGGACAGCCGCCCGCGCCCGCCCGATTTCACATTGATGATGGACTGACCGATCATGGCGCAGCCGGCCATGCCGCCGATGAACCCGGTGGCCGTGTTGGCGATACCTTGACCTACGCATTCGCGGTTCTTGTTGCTGCGGGTATCGGTGAGTTCGTCAACGATCTGCGCCGTCATCAGGCTTTCGAGCAGCCCCACCACCGCCACGGCCGCCGAAAAGGGCAGGATGATCATCAGCGTGTCGAGGTTGAGCGGAATCTGGGGGATAAGGAATACCGGCAGCGTGTCCGGCAAGTCGCCCATGTCCCCCACGGTCCGCACGTCGAGCCCGAGGAAGACGGCCAGCGCGGTGAGGATGATGATGCAAATGAGCGGTGAAGGTACGGCCTTGGTAAGATAGGGAAACAGATAAATAATCGCCAAACCACCCGCCACCATCGCATAGGTCAGCCAGGTCACCCCGGTCAGCTCGGGCAGCTGCGCCAAAAAGATGAGGATGGCCAGCGCGTTGACGAACCCCGTGATCACTGAGCGCGAGACGAACCGCATCAGTTCGCCAAGCTTCAAGAGACCCATGACGATCTGCAAGAGGCCCGCAAGCACGGTCGCCGCGAGCAGGTATTGCAGCCCGTGCTCCTTGACCAGCGTCACCATCAGCACCGCCGTTGCCGCCGTTGCCGCTGAGATCATGCCCGGGCGGCCGCCGAAGACGGCAACCAGCACAGCGATGGAAAACGACGCATAAAGCCCGACCTTGGGATCGACGCCGGCAATGATGGAAAAGGCAATGGCCTCGGGAATAAGTGCAAGTGCGACCACGAGACCCGCCAGCACATCGCCGCGAATGTTCCCGAGCCACTCCTGCCGGAGCGTGGAAAGTTTCATCATCTCAATTGAATTTGACACAACAAACGAAACGCCCCGCGAAGCCGCGTGGCACGCCGAATGAGAAAGTTTGCCGGGGGATAGGCGCCCGGAGAAGCCACCCGGGGAGGACCGGGTCCGATTCAGCCACTTAATGCAACGATTTAAGCGCCGGCGCAAGTGGCGCAGACCCGAAAGTGCGGGCGGAGCGGCTGGAGGCGTTCGCAAACGCCCCTGATCCGCTGTTCATCCTCGAGCGGAATGACGGCCTTGCCGTTGTGTTAAGCCATAAGCAGAAAAGCAGTGTTGAGTTACATTGGTACTTACGCTTTGAAAAATCGAACGAAATGAGTCACATATCACAAAAGCCGGCAGTGTCGGTCCGTCCAATCTCGATATAGTATTGGAATCCTATATAAGTGATTGAAAAAAATATGAAATTCTCCGTGGCGCCCATGATGGACTGGACGGACCGGCATTGCCGGGTGTTCCACAGGCTGTTGACGCGCCGGACGCTGCTGTACAGCGAGATGGTGCCGGCGGGGGCCATCGTCCACGGCGACCGCGAGCGTTTTCTGGCCTACGACGAGTCCGAGCATCCTGTGGCGCTGCAGGTCGGGGGCTCAGACCCTGGCGATCTGGAGATCTGCGCCCGGGCGGCGGCGGACTATGGTTACGACGAGATCAATCTGAATGTCGGCTGTCCGAGCGACCGGGTGCAGCGCGGCCGTTTCGGGGCCTGCCTGATGGCGGAACCGGTTCTGGTGGCGCGCTGCGTTGAAGCCATGCGCCGGGTGGAGATCGAGGTCACGGTCAAGACCAGGATCGGGATCGACGAGCAGGATTCCTACGAGGAATTACAGGCCTTTATCGGGCGTCTCGCCGCTGCCGGCTGCACGACGGTGATCGTTCATGCGCGCAAAGCCTGGCTGAGCGGGTTGAGCCCGAAGCAGAACCGGGAAGTTCCACCCCTGCGCCACGATATTGTTTATCGCCTGAAGCAGGATTTTCCCGATCTCACGATCGTCTTGAACGGCGGGGTGCAGGATCTGCAGGAATCTCGGGTCCATCTGGAGCACGTGGATGGGGTCATGCTCGGCCGGGCGGCCTATCAGTCACCCTATATCCTTGCCGCTGCGGATCAGCTGATCTTCGGCGAGGACGGCCCGCCGGCCAGCCGGGCCGATATTGCGCTGGCGATCATGCCCTACGCGGAAAGGCTGGCGTCCGAGGGCACCGCGATCAAGCACCTGACCAGACATATCCTCGGTTTGTTTAATGGTGAATCCGGCGCCAGGCTCTGGCGGCGCTATCTGAGCGAGAATGCGCATCTTCCGGGCGCCAGGCCTCAGATCATTCTCGATGCGCTGGAACAGGTGCTGGCGGTTCAGGAAGGTCGCGCTGCAGCCTAGATCGGATCCGGTTTGGATGGAATTGCCGCAAACGATCCGTTGTACCGGTGAATCTGATCTAACCATATGATAGTGAGCGGATTCACATGGATCGCCGAAACCACGAAGTGGTTCCGATCAAACATGATCCGTTCCAGCCGGGAGATTCTTCTGAACTCATTTGGTTGAATAAAGGGAAGTTTAACGACAACAAACCATACTACAGAAGACATTTTCAGGCTATGCGTGGGAAGAGACCCGGATAACGGGCGACGCACAGCGGTGTTTTTGGGGGTACACGCAGCGCGGCGATCATCGGTCGCGGCGTCGGATAGGCAGATCGGTTGTACCTGTCGCGATCCGGGAGTTTAGGACGAAACAGTCGATGTTTGACGTAGTCAGGGTTGCCGTCCGGAGACGCTATCTGATTGCCATGGTCCTTGCGGCCATGGCCATGGTTGCCGTGTTCTCGCTGGCCCAAAGTCAGGTTTCCGGAGTCAGCGAGCGTTCGGCGGGGATTAGGGAGATGCAGCGTCTCCTGGACCGTGCCGAAGGTGTGAGCGATTGGGCGTCAGCTTATGCGCGGAACGCTGAGGAACGGCAGGCCTTCCTTCAGGCGCTGGAGCGATACCGTAAATCCCTGGTGGAATTTCGGCCCGATGGCCTTTTGCAGGAAATCGCGTTTCCCCATTTGTACTCATTCTCCCAGTCCGCTGCAGCCTTGAGCCAAAGCGCTGTTGATCCTGCCGACCGCATCGGAATGGCTCAGCGCCTGGGAATGTTTCGGTCCGGCGTTCTGATACCGGCGCTGCAGGCGGCCCTTGATCGGGAAGTGATGGCCGAAAGTCTGAGCGCCGAAAGAGGCCGTCTCTTCAGTTTGCTGGTCCTTGCTGCCGGATTGCTGGCGCTCGCTTGGTTGGCTCTCATCAACTTGAGGACAACCGCTGCGCCGCAACTCAAGGCCCGGGAAGAAGACCGCAAACCCGAAAACCTGGACCACAGGCTCCATGAGCATATCCACGACGTTCTGGTCTCGATGGACCAGGGGATCGTTGCCTGGGACGCTGACTGTATCGTCGAGATTTATAATCAGCGGGTGATTGAACTTCTTGATCTGCCCGAAGGTTTCATGCATGCCGGGCTCTCACTGGAAGAGCAGATTGAACATGCGCGCGTACGTGGCGACTACGGTGCCGCGAGCGATGACGACATTGCGGCCATTATTCAGCAGCACCGGAACCGGATTGAAAGGACCGTTGATCGCGTTTTGGCCAATGGCAGAGCCATCAGGGTTAATATCCGGCGCCGGGACGGCGGCGGTATGGTTGCGACCTACACGGATATCACCGAACTTTGCAAGCAGACGGAGCGTGTCAGGCGGCAGAAGGCGGTGGTCGAGACTATTCTGGAGAACCTCGATCAGGGCGTTTCCCTCATGGACGGCGATCTGAATATCGTGGCCTTCAATAAACGTTATCTGGAACTGTTCGATATTCCGGAAGATGTGGTCAAGCCGGGTGATCCCCTGCGCAAATTCTGCGAAATCTATGCCGATCTCGGGCACTACGGCGAAGGGGACCGCGAAGAGCAGGTCCAAAAGCGCATTGAGCAGGCAAAGCTGTTCAGGCAGGAAACCTTCCGACGGCACCTTGCGAACGGCCGTTCGGTTCATATCCACAAAGCGCCATTGCCGTCCGGGGGCGTGGTTACCACCTATGGGGACATAACGGAGCGGCTGCGCTATGAGAAAGATCTGGAAGTGGCCAGGGACAAGGCCGAATCCGCGTCCCGCTCGAAAAGTGAATTCCTGGCCAATATGAGCCATGAAATCCGTACCCCGATGAACGGTGTACTGGGGATGGCGGAATTGCTGGCGGATACCCGGCTGAGCGACCAGCAGAAAAACTACGTGGAGATTATTTCCGAGTCCGGGTCCGCTCTTCTGACCATTATCAACGACATTCTTGATTTCTCGAAGATCGAAGCCGGCAAGCTCGAACTTGATCCGAGAACCTTTAATCTGCGGTCCGCGATGGAAGATGTCGCGATTCTGATGTCGACCAGGGCTGCTGAGAAACAGCTGGAGCTGATCGTTCGCTTTAATCCCGATATTCCCGAATTCGTCGTCGGAGATGCGGGGCGCATCCGTCAGATCGTGACCAATCTTGTTGGGAACGCCGTCAAATTTACCAAAGCCGGCTATGTTCTGGTCGATGTTGACGGCACGCTGAACGGAGACAGGGTGCAGTTGAAGATTTCCATTGAGGATACGGGGATCGGTCTTGCCAGTGGCGAACTTGGCCGGGTTTTCGACAAGTTTGAGCAGGTGGACAGTACGACGACCCGGCAGTACGGCGGAACCGGGCTCGGTCTGGCGATTTCGAAACAACTGGTCGAACTGATGGGAGGGGAGATCGGAGCGGTTTCTCAGCTGAATCACGGGTCGACTTTCTGGTTCTCGATTGAACTTTCCGTAGATCTGAACAGGTCGGAAAGATCCTCTGAGAGAGCGAACCTCAGCGGCTTGAAGGTGCTGATCGTGGATGACATAGAGGTCAACCGCAGAATTCTCTCAGAGCAGACCGAAAGCTGGGGGATGATTGCGAAAGTGACGGATTCAGCGCTCGCGGCGCTCGACGAACTGACGCGCTCGCAGGAACAGGGGCAGCCCTACGACGCCGTCATTCTCGACTATCATATGCCGGAGATCGACGGTGAGGACCTGGCGCGCAGGATCAAAGCCGAACCGGAATTACGGGACATTGCCCTGATTATGCTGAGTTCGGTCGATGGAAAGGGCGATGCTCGCCGTTTCCGCCAGATCGGTGTTGCCGCGACCCTGGTCAAACCGGCGCGGTCCTCTCTGTTGTTCGACACCATCGCGAATGTCATCTCGCACAGTCTTGCGGGAAAGCCGGTACCGGCATTGGACGTTCAGCAATCGGCTCCGCTGGGTGGTGAAGACGACAAGGGCAAGGCGGATTTCAACGTACTCCTCGTGGAAGACAATGAAATCAACCGCTTTGTCGTTATGCGGATGCTGGATGATTCGGCTTACGCTCTCACCATTGCGACCAATGGCAAGGAAGCGGTCGATGTTTTCGAGACCACAGATATCGACCTGATCCTCATGGATGTTTCAATGCCCTTGATGGACGGTTACGAAGCCACCGGTGTGATTCGTCAGATCGAACGCGGTGGCGGCCTGCGTAGAACGCCGATCGTGGGGCTCACCGCACACACGATGACCGGCGACCGGGAGCGGTGTCTTGAGGCCGGAATGGACGACTACCTCTCGAAACCGGTTCAGCAGGTTGATTTGAGAGGCACCCTGGACAAGTGGCTGAAACAGGAAGCGCGCAGGCGGGCCGGCAGAAACGGTTAGCCTGCATTCGGGCTTTCACCCAAGCCTTCACAAGGATCCTCGCAGTCCTTCCGCCGTTATTTCGACACCGCTAAGGGTCCGCTCGAGATGCCGGGCGCGCCAATTCAAAAGCTTTTCCGCATAGCGCAAGCGGGTGCTTAAATATGCCGGGTCTTCTGCCACATTGCACAACTCGCCGGGATCCGCGGCAAGGTCGAAGAGCAGGGAGGGCAGGCCGGTGAAGTGCACATACTTGAAGCTGTCGTCCCTGATGACCGCGAGGTTGCATTCGTCGAGTTTCAGGCCGAATGCAGCCTGCGCCTTGCCACTGGCCACCTCCCGGAAATCGTACTCCCAGTGAACCTCTGTCCGCCAATCAGGCGCTTTATCGCCGTCCAGGAAAGGCTTTAACGAGCGGCCGTCCATACTTCTGGGCACTTTGGCACCCAGGCAGTCGAGGATGGTCGGTGTGACGTCGACGGCTTCGCTGAAGGCGGCAATCCGCGTGCCATTTGCCGCTGCGTTGGGATGGCGGATGATCAGAGGGATATGATTGCTCTGATCGAAATACCCGAGTTTGCCGAAAAGATGATGGTCACCCGCCATTTCTCCGTGGTCGGTGGTCAGCAGGATCAGCGTGTTGTCGTACTGTCCACAGGCTTTGAGATGGGCCACGAGCCGTTCGATCTGGGCATCAATTTCGGATATCAGGCCATAGTAACTGGCCCGGATCTGCCGCCGCGCCGTATCGTCCCAATCCTTCACAAACCCCTCGGCGCCGCGGACGAAACTCGATTTCATCTGAGATTCGAAGCTGTAGGCAAGGAAGGGGTGACTCGCGCTTTCTTCCTCCAGTGATGGCGCCCGGACGAACTCCGGCATGTCGTCCGGATCGTACATCCGGTTGTAGGGAGCGGGCGCTATGAAAGGCGGGTGCGGGCGCAGAAAGCTGATGTGGGCGAACCAGGGCCTGTCGCCCATCTCGCGGCTGTAATCGATGAAGCGTCCGGCCAGGAACGCGGCTTCTGAAAGCTCTGCCGGATAATTGGCGGCCGCGCCGCTTGGCGGGTCGACAGGGCCTTCTGCCGGCAGATAGATATCGAGTCCGCTCTCGGGAACTTCGACGTTGTTCTGACGAAGCCAGGTCAGCCAGGTTTCGGAGGACTCGGTCAGGGGTTGGCGATGGGTAAAGCCCGGCAATACGCCTTCGTAGGTGAGAAGGCGCGGATCGTTGGGATCGCAGCTGCGGGGGTCGACGCCGGTATCGGTGTAACCGAACAGTACCGGATCGAACCCCATCCGCCGTACGGCGCGTGCGATGTTGTCGTGCCGGTCATCGAGTGGTGTCCCGTTGCGGCAGACCCGGTGGTTCATCTGATAGAGGCCGGTCAGCAGGGAAGCCCGCGCAGGCGCGCAGGGTGTGGCCTGGCCGAAATGCCTGGTAAACAGAACGCCCTCGGCGGCCAGGCGGTCAATCGCGGGTGTTTTGAGCAGTGGATGTCCCATGGCCCCGACACAGTCGCCCCGCCACTGGTCCGCGGTGATCAGAAGTACGTTCATTGTCATGAGTGTCAGGGGCTCCATCAGGCGTCTAAATCGGAAACGGGCAGGCTTCCAAGTTGGAAACAGAACGAGTGTGGATGAGATTCTTAGGCCTTTCCACCTTTCAATGATGACAGTGGCAGCCTGGGAAGATCAGGAAAAACCGGATGCGCAGGTCGCATTTGTGTTACTGTGACAGCTCTTGCGGAAGCAATTTTCTGACAGGTCTCTGGCTTATGAATTCGGCTGGCTTGGCGATTTCCCGGCGTTTGCCATTCTTGTGGCGCAGAGGGTGTCTTCCGCTGGTTCTCATGAGCACGGTCATTCCCTTCCTGTCGGCACAGGCTTGCGGGCCGGCGGTCATTCTCGACTTTGTCGAGGATTCGCCCACGGACAGCTTCCGGATCCGCAATGTGAGTGCCGGCGCCTGGGCCCTCACGTCCCTGTCCCTCCAGCTTGCCGGATCCATGGGGGATCTGGTGTTTGATACTGCGGCCGGCGGTGAAGGTGTGTCGGTCTATCAGCCCTTCGAAGCAATGTCCTCCGACGTTCGTCTGCTGAAAACCCCGCAGGTGCGCGACGGTGCCCGGACGCTCGAGCTGGAGTTCGGCGCCTTTTGGTCCGGCAGGGACTTTGACTTCACCATCGATCTGGATGACCGCCTGCCGGAGTCCGGTTTCGGTCAGACACAAGTCAGCGGTGCAGAGATCGAAGGGGCCATTGCTATTGCCGTCTTTGTCGGCGCGGACGGCGTCCGTTCGGTACAAAAAGGCGCCTTCGGGCCCGATGCGCAGGCGATTTTGAATGGCGGGACCTGCGCCTAGAGTATTTTCGTGAAAGGCGTGCCCGGTTCCCGGCGGCTAATCTGGATGGGTCTGGGACTCATTGCGCCCAAGCCGGTTGAGCGCAGGCGTGAGCAGCGCCATGATCCGCGCCAGAACTTCGCTCTGGGTTTCGGCATAGGTACCTGCCGACCGGCTCAATTCCGCGCGCGCCGCAGGGTCGTTTAACAGCGCGCTTACGGCACTTGCCAGGCCGTGCGCGGACGGTGGTGTCTCCTCAATCCGGCGCAGGGCACCGGCTTTGATCATGTCGCCGACGATGCGCAGGAAGTTACCGGTATAGGGGCCGCAGAGAATGGCACAGTCCAGTTTTGCCGCCTCAATCGGGTTCTGTCCGCCTTTGGGGATCAGGGTGCCACCTATCGTCACCACGTCGTTCAGGCGAAACCACACACCCAGCTCTCCCAGGGTGTCGGCGAGATAGATTTCGGTATCCGGGGTTATCGGATCACCGGCGCTGCGCAGGGCGACGTTCAGGCCCATGCCGCGAAGTTCTTTCGCCAGGCCGGGACCGCGTTCGGGGTGCCGCGGCGCGATCATGGTGAGGAGGCCGGGGTGGTGTGTGGCGATCTCGCGGTGCGCCTCCGCCGTCATGCGCTCCTCTCCGGGATGACTGGAATAGAGCAGCCAGCGGGGGCGATGTTCCAGAAGCGGGCGAAACTCTCTGACGATTGCGGGATCGGCGTCCAGCGGCGGCGCCGCGAACTTCAGGTTGCCCGGCGACGTGCAGTCCGTGCGGCCAAGGGCCTGAAAGTGTGCCTGGTCCTCCGGCGACTGGGCCTGAACGCTCGAAAAGCTCTCAAGCAGGCGCCGGAAAACCGGGCCGGTACGCCGCCAGTTTTTAAAGGACTTCGGCGACATGCGGCCGTTGATCAGGTGCAGTGGAATGCCGCGTGAGCGCGCTTCAAGCAGCAGATTCGGCCAGAATTCGGATTCGATGACAAGGCCGGCTTGCGGCCGCCAGTGATCGAAAAACCGGCGAACCGCGGGGAGGCTGTCGATTGGCAGGAACTGATGTATCACGCCCTTCGGCAGGCGGTCCCCCATGATTCCGGCGGAGGTGACGGTTCCCGTCGTGACCAGAATCCACAGGTCCGGCCGTTCGCTCAACAGCCGTTCGATCAGCGGCAGGGCGGACACCGCTTCGCCGACGCTTGAACCGTGAATCCACACGAGGTTGCCGTCCGGGCGTGGCGCGCCCGCATGCCCGAAGCGTTCGCCGAAACGCGTGGTGTCTTCCTTGCCTCTGGCCCGGCGTTTTTTCATAAGCCGGGTTATCAGCGGCGCCGCCAGGCAGCCCGCGGCGCGGTAGAGAGCAAAAACGGTGGAGGTTAGCAGCGACCGGGGCATAAGCCTTCAACGCTCCCCGTTTTCAAGGGTTTGCGGTGTCCGCGGTTCGCCGCCCGCTGTCGCGATGCTGGCCTTCAGTCCGGCGCGAAAGCTCCAGGGCGGCGACCAGTCCAGGTCTTTTTTCAAGGGTGAAATGTCGAGATCGAGTGAGCCGGTCAGCCGCTCGACCATGGCCGAACGGCCGGTAATTCTGCCCACCAACCGCAGCAGCCAGAGCGGACAGGGCCAGAGGCGCGCAGGGCGCTTCAGGACGCCGGCCAGTTCCCGGATCAACTCCGGCGTCGAGACGCCATCGCCATCGGCCAGTTCGTATTGCCGGACAGCCTTGCCCGGTTTTTCCAGGCAGATCCGGACGGCGTCGCAGAGGTTTCCGATATAGAGAAAAGCGCGTCGATTTTCAATGGATTCTACTGGAAGTGGAATGCCTTGCCGGATTATTTTCATCAAAAGAGAGAAGTTTCCCGGCGCTTGCGCCCCATAGATCAGAGGCGGTCTCAGCAGCGTCACGGACATGCCTGATTCAGCGGAAATTTTCCGCAAAACGGCTTCCGCTTCCAGCTTGCTGCGCTGATACGGTGTCGCACTTTGGCCGGATTCGGCAATCCGTGCGCCGATCGAGCTGAGATATACGAAATGTCCTACATTTGTCACAGCCGCCTGCCGCGCGAGCTGTTCTGTACCGGCGACATTGACCCGGCGAAAGGCGCCCAGAGGATCGGTGTCCTTTTCCGCGAGCACATGCACGCGGGCGGCGCAGTGTACGACGGCATCGACATCGCGCAGCGCGTCCTGCCAGTCCGTGGTTTCGCCGAGATCGCCGGTGACGACGGTCTCGGCGGCGGCAAGAGCGCGTCCCGCCGCGACAGTGCGGACCGCTGCCCGGACGATCCAGTTCTGCTGCGAAAGACAGGCACAGAGGTTGCGGCCGACAAAGCCGTTGGCGCCGGTGATCAGCACGCGTCTGGCGCCCGCTGCTCCGGCGGCAGATCCGCCAGTGTCGGAGCCAGCAGTGTCAGATCCGGCGGCAGAATTGGCGGCAGAACTGGCGGGCGGCCGGGTCATCAGAAAACCCGGCGCTTGAGGACGGCATGGCCGGCATAATGCAGCAGACTCCAGACGGCGCGGGGCAGCGAAAGTTTCTCGATGTCCCGGTAGATCCGCCAGACCCAATAGGCGGAGCGCGCCGGCGGGCTGGAGATCGAGCCGCCCACCGAACGGTAGCGGGCGAGGTCCTCCTGCAGGCACAAGGCGCTGTGGCCCTGGCGCAGCAGCGAAAGCCAGAGGATATAGTCGTGGGCCCGATAGCCGGCTTCGTTGATCCGGATCCGGCCGGTCTTCGCGGTATCGACCATAGAGGTCAGGTTGGGAATCGCCGCGTTCTTCAGGGCCTGGCGATAGGTCTGGCTTGCCGGCGCCTCAATCACCCGCCCCAGCGTCGTGCCGTCCTCGGAAAGCCGCCGGTACCAGGTATAGGAGACGGCGCAGTCCCGTTCCTTCATGAAGGCGATCTGGCGTTCGAGCTTTTCCGGCAGCCAGAGATCGTCGCTGTCGAGAAAGGCGATATAACGGCCGCCCGCGCGCGCCAGCGCCGCATTCCGGGTCGCGGCGGGCCCGCTGTTCTTTTCCCGGCGCAAGAGAACGATCCGGGAGTCCTTTTCCGCCAGCGCCGCCACGATCGCACAGGTGTCGTCCGGCGAACAATCGTCGGCGATGATCATTTCCCAGTCCTGAAAGGACTGGGCCTGAACGGATGCGATGGTTTCACCGATGAAACGGGCGGCCTTGTAGGCAGGGGTTATGACGGAAACGAGGGGCACGGCGGTTGGGACCTTATTACGCGGTGTGACGCAGTGACATGCCTGGAGGTTATGAACAGACAAGGCTGTGCGGATTGAATGGCCGGTAGCGGGATCCTTTCGGCACTTGTACCCAGACAGTGTCTTCTTCAGGTCTCATACGGGCAGCCGCGATGGACTTTCTAGCCTTCCGTGGATTTTCGATCAAGCGCCGTAATCCGCCGCCCGAGCTGGCTGGACCATCGAGCGGAGGAAAAGAAGGCTGGAGACCTGTTGCGGTTTTCAGGCCGTGATCTTCGGACCCAGGCCATCCCGACGACCACGCGATCTGCTTGCATCCTGCCGCCGGACGGGTTAACGAGCGAAGGGAATTCCACAGCTGTTCAACGCGAGCGGAGCGCAGATGAACTCTGCTGACGATCGAAAGCCGGTCCCAATTCTGTTTGTTCTGCCGAACCTTCGCGCCGGAGGGGCCGAGCGGGTGTCGATCATCCTGTTGTCGTTGCTCGACCGAAGCCGCTTTGCGCCCGAGCTTGTGGTTTTCGATGGTGCCGGCGAGTTCAAGGATCTGCTACCGGCCGGGATTCCCGTGCATGATCTTTCCGTTGGCCGCTTGCGATCGGCATTCCGGCCGCTGCTGCGGGTGATCAGAGCCCGCCGTCCAGCGTTGGTCTTTTCTTCGCACAGCTATGTCAACCTGGCTTTGCTGGCGGGGCGCGGGTTCTTTCCAAAGGGCACGAAAATCGTGGTTCGGGAACCCAGCACACCTTCCCGGAGTCTGCCGGATACGAGGTTCAGTTTCCTGCTGAAACTGGGTTACTGGCTTTTGTTTCGCCGTGCGGACAGGGTGATCTGTCTGAACCGGGAAGCCGAAGACGATCTTCTCTCGCGCTATGGGGTCGATCCGGAGCGCCTGGTGCTTTTGCCGAATCCCGTTTCCGTCGCCGCTTTGCGAGATGCCGCCGAAACACCGGTCCGCGATCCGGGTCCAGGACGGCGGCTGGTCGCGGCAGGGCGTCTGACACCTGCGAAAGGCTTCGACAATCTGCTGCGCGTGCTGCCTTCCACACCCGGTGATATCTTTCTGACGATTTATGGGGACGGGCCGGAAGAGGCTGCTTTGAAGTCCCTGTGCCGTGCGCTTGGTCTGGATGCCCGTGTCCGTTTTGCCGGCTTTGAACGGCAGCTCGCACCTGCACTGGCGGGTGCTGATGCGGTGGTGGCGCCGTCCAGGTGGGAGGGCTTTCCGAATGTTGTGCTGGAAACCCTGGCTTGCGGTACGCAGGTCATTTCCACACCGGAAGCCGGCGGCGTGCGTGAACTGCAGGCGGAGTTTCCAGCGGGCGCCGTGACTCTGGCTGCCTCGCAGGCGGCGCTTATCGATGCAATCTGCGCCGTGCGTGAAAGCGGGCACAGAAAGATCCGGCCAAGCCTGTTGCCTGAACGATTCGATGAAAGCAGCGTTACGGGACTGTTTGCCGCCACTCTGGACAAAGCTTTGGGGAACCAGAGCGGATCATAAGACAAGCGGATTCGCCGGACCGACGGATCGCCGCAGGCGATTCCATCTAAACCGGATCTGATCCAGGCCCAAGCTTCGGGAGCAGGGATGGTTTTCTGCTGCTGCCTGCCCGAATCCCGGGGCGTTTTTCACCCAGGGCCTTCTCCCATATCCTTATTCTCTGCATCGCCACCGCGCGGCTGCTGAAGTTGTCGATGACGTGATGCCGGGCCTTCGCCCGCAAACCTGAAAGATCGTCCCAGTTCTGAAGGCTTTGGACGATTATAGCGGCCGCTGCCTCTACTTCACCCTGTTCAACGATAAAGCCGGATTTCCGGTTGGAAATCAGCTCCTCGATTCCGACGGTGCGCGAAACCACACAGACGCAGTCCCGCAGCATGGCCTCCTTGACCGTGTTCGGCAGGCGCTCGGTCGAAGACATGGTCAGGAAGACCTGTGCCGCGGAAAAATGCTCGAAGACTTCGGCATGACTGACATGCCCCAGAAACCGGATGGCATCGCCCAGCCCCATATCTTCCGCCAGTTTGATCAGCGGCTCTTTCTCCGGCCCGTCTCCGAGGATAAGCAGTGTTGCCGAAGGATATCTGTCGCGCACCTTATGGAACACCCGCAGGCTGTCAGAGGTGCGTTTGAGGGAAATGAGCCTTTCCGCGATGACGACCCGGCCATCCTTTGCCGGCAAGCCTTCCTTGGACCGAAGACGATCGGCAGTGGTTTTCTCCTCGATGTCGATACCGTGATAGACGACATGAATCCTGTCTTTCGGGATTCCCAGTGCCCTGAGCGCCGGCACGTTCGCCTGAGCCAGGGTAAAAATCAGAGGGGCGCTTCTGCCAAGCGTGATGCTGGGGCCGAAGCGACTGTGCAGGTCGTAGGCGCTCAATGACAGTGAGACCGGAATGCCGGGCAGAAATTCCTGAACCAGAATCCCGGTAAGGCTCGGATAATGCCCCCAGTAGAGATGGACAATATCCGGCTTCCTGCGCCGGATGCTGTTGAAGAGATCGAGGCTTCTGGGAACCAGAAGCAGGCTCTTCAATGCCATGCTTTTTGCATGGCCCGAGGAACGGGCAATTTCTTTCAGGAGATAGAAGAGAAACGTCGGATTGCACAGGCCGAACCACAGGCCCCGCAGACTCGAAAGCGGTGAATTATGGTCGATGTCGAGATCGGCCAGATTGCGGTCGCGTAACAGGGGAGCGCAATCCACGGGCCTTGGTTTGAGCGTGGCGATGGCCACCTTGGCGCCCAGAGCCTGCAATGCACGGATTTCCACCGCTGCAAAGGTCTCGGAGGGAACCGGAAACTGAACCGTAATGTAAAGGATGTTCATTGTTGCACAAGCTGTCTGCTGGTGGGCAGACGGGAATCGCTGTGAACAGCGGTCATTTGGAATTCATCCATCGCCAAGGCTGGTCTAAAGGTAAAAGCTGCCCGAAGCATGCCGAATAACCAGTTGGCATTCAACCTCTTGCACCTTGTAAACCCGGGTCTCCGGTGGCGCTGGGCAGGACGGTCTCGCTGAACAGACGTCCGGGAAGGGAAGCGTCGCGATGAAAGCCGTGATCAGACATGCAAACGGCAGACATTCCTGCCCCGGCGATCTGGCGCGAAACCACCCGTCGTCACATTGAAGTGACGGCGGGTGGCCGTTCGCATCCGGCTTTACTCCGCGAGACGCAGGTTGGTCAGCTCATTACCGATCGCCACAAAGGCCTCCCGCAACTCCGCGTTGGACGGCGAGTTGTAGTACTTGGAGGGATCCGTCGCACAGGCCCGGAACAAATCCTGGGTGGGCTTGTTGTTCAACTGGAAAGTGATGGCGTAGATGACAATGCCTTCGTTTTTCATATTGGTGCAGAGCCGGGCCATGCGCTTGTTGATTTCAGCCACGGCTGCGCCCGAATTCGTCGTGCCGAGGCGGCCTTCGCTCAGACGGCCGTAGGCGGAGTAGTCCGTATCCGGATAGGTTCCGGCTTTGGGGCTTCCGGGCAGGCCGCCGGGCCAGTCGTAATAGACGTTCTCACCATCGGTCAGCACGATTGCGACCTTGTCCATACTGGGCGCGTCGCTGTCCAGGGGAAGGTGGTCAGGTGTATTGCCGCCCCAGAGCCCTCTCCAGCGTTGCGAAATTGTGCGCCAGCCCCAGACCAGACCGAGGTTCGCGTGGGTTCCGCCGCGGTGCCATGGCTGCATTTCGTCGATCGCGGCCAGTACCTTGGTCTTTTCGGCGGTCAGCGGCGTTATGGCAGGACCGCAGCCGAGATTCGGACCGGTGCCCTCGTTCTGGGCCTCGTTTGTCTCGTCAATGTCCGGCCAGTCGTTGTCGCCGTCTTCTTCGTCGTAGTCGTTGATCGTCGAAGGCCAGTAGTGAATGTTAAAGAGCTCTTCCGAAGGCGGATCGTCGGATTCATCGCGCGGGGAAGGGCGGGCCTCGACACAGCCTTTCCAGACAAACGGGAGCGGAACTTCGGCGATCACATAGAGTTCGAGCTCTGCAACATAGATATAGGATTTTTTCTGCTGCTTGTCTCTGATGCGCACACGGTGATAGCGATACGCTTCGGAAGTATCGACACCGCTCGATATGTCCACAATGTACCGTCTTTTCTGCTTCTTCTTTTTGTATTTTACGCGCTTGTAGTGTAAATTTTTCCAGGTTACCCCGTCATTGGAGCCTTGCAGCCAAAAATCAGCTTTTATTGCTTTTCGC
>Ga0214472_10004024_pt1 | contig 15524 bp, 11 predicted proteins | sample RVTome_6_FD_207662 | JGI IMG/M metagenome (GOLD analysis project Ga0214472, IMG submission 207662) | Soil microbial communities from uranium-contaminated site in the Upper Colorado River Basin, Wyoming, United States - RVT140D175 | ecosystem: Environmental > Terrestrial > Soil > Contaminated >...
GACGAGGAACAGACTGCGCAACCTTCCGCCGCTGCCCAGTCCGGCAAAGGTCGCGTCCCCTTTCATCAGTGTCACGACGTCGATCCGCCGCGTGCCACGGCGAACAGATCGGCTGTGGCGCGATAGGTCGTGAGTGGGGCCTCCCCTCCGGCCGGTCCGAGCCGGGAAGCGCCGGCCCGCCCGAAGGCCGCGAGCGCGGGACGATCGCGTCGACCACTCCGTCAGCGTGTGGCGGTGCCTCCTCGGCGAAGGACCCGCGCCGGGTCCGGACCGCTCTCTTGACAGGTCTCGTCCTTTCTCCCTATTCTCCGTTCCATCCCACGACGCCCCTGCGACCTGGAGGCCGGCGGAACGGCGGATTCCTGAAGCGACGCAAACGTGACGAAGAGGAGACACGATGACAACGAGAGGGCTCGATGCGACCGCCCTCACCCGACGGCTTCAGGTGTCCGAGGGTGTGGCACGGCTGCAGGAAACCGGCGGCACGCGGGAGTTCGAGGTCAGCGAGCTGCCGGAAGAGTTCGTGCGCTGGCAGCTGGACTACAAGCACAGCATCTACGACGCGATCGAGCGTGACGAATACATCGCTTTCAATGCGGGCCATCTGCCGGTCGTGGCCACCTGGAGCCGCGAGTCCCTGGTGCCGAATCTGGCGAACAAGGGCGTGGGGTTCACTCCCCGGGACGAGCACATGGGGCGCTACCTGGACGTCGTCGAATCCGCGGTGGCGCAGATTCAGGAGCTGCCACCGCACGCCGTTAACGAGACCCGTCGGCTCCGCATCGCGGCCGCGCGCGAGTTCTACGCTCACCCCGAGCACATCGACTGGCGGCGGGTGGGCCTGCTCGAGATCTTCGAGGGCTCGACTTTGCGCAACCTGACCGAGAATCCGTTCGCTTCCGTGCTGTGGACGGGAAACGCTCCGGTCTTCGTCAGCGTTCAGGTGGACTGCGTGGTCGAGATCATCACGCCGGAGGACCCGCGGTACCGTTTTGCGTGGGCCATGCGCCGGCTCTTCGAGTACGAGCCGTTTCACGTGGTTCAGACCATGTACCCGTACGCGTACTGTTTCTGGGTATACAACTGCAAGAACAAGACCCCGAAGCGAAGGTACCCCGGCCGGCGGAGCGATCACACGGTGAGCGACGGGCACGGAAGGATCGACACGGGGGACTCGACGCCGCAGTGAGATGAGATGCTCCTATGTGACCGGGACCGTCCTGGCGAACTTCATCGCGCGGCTCGATCGTGAATTCGGTCGGCCCGGACGGCTGTATCTCGTCGGGGAGACCACCCAGGTGTTCGAGGGATGGCGCCCTTGGACCCCGCGGATCGAGTTCGCCGCCGGCGTCGCGTCCGAAGACCGCGGCGCCTTCGCCCGGCTGGCGCGGAGTCTCGCGGCAGAGCTCGGGGTCTCCGCGATCGACGAGTGGCCCGGGGACGTGATTCCGCTACCGGAGGGATACGAGGGGCGCGCGCGGCCTGCGGCGGCTGGCGCGAGACATCTCGCGCTCTACCATTTCGATCCCTACAGCGTCGCGTTCCGGTTCATCGCCCGCGGCGATGAACCCGATTATCATCTGGTCCTCACGTACCTGGAGCACGGCTGGATTACCGTGGAGGAAATGAAGGAGAGGCTTGCCACCCTGCTCCCGCGGTTTACGGCCGAGACCATCCAGCAGGACCCGGCGGAATTCCGGCGCAAGTGCCAGGGCCTGCTCCAGATGTGGGAGGCCGTGCGGCCGCGGACGACTCACCGGTCCACGCGCGTCTGATGGAGAGATGCGCGCCGAGTGACGCCCCGACGTCAGGACGGCATCGCGTCAGTCGCTCAGGCGCTCCACTGACCCAATGGAAAAGTACGACAACAGGTGTCCGCCGCGCCTTCGAAGGATACCGGCGACGGTGTCGCGGTCGCCCGTCCGGCAGCGGACGCCGACGCACACGTGGCCCTGCTCCGCTTCCTTCGCGTAGCGCTCGATGAGTCCGCGCTCCGGCGTCGCCCTTTCCATCGCCCGCCACAGTCGCGCCGCGCGGTTGTGACGCTCGCCGGTCGGATCGATCGTCTCCTTGCCGGAGGCTCCGACGAGCGTCCGCATCTGATCCTTCGGGATGCCGATCGCGACAAGGTCCGCAAGCGCCGCCTCGGCGGCGCCGGGATCGTCGATCACGGCGTAAAGGTACGACGCCGGCCAGTACGGGAACGTCGTGGCCTGCAGTTGGTCCACGAGACTGTCCGGCGACTCGGCGTCGGGCACGTACCAGATCGGGCACGGTGCGCGATGCAGGACACCCATGGGGGTCGCGCGGCGGAACCAGTGCCGAAGCGGCCGGCGCACATGCTCGCCCATGACGATGCACACGGCGGAGAGCTCGTCGGCGACGCCGGCGATCGCCGCCGCCGGATCGCCGGCGTGGACACGCCCGTCCGAGTGGCCCGGCACGTCGGTCGGAATGATGGCGGCCATCCGGCGTCGGGCGTCGTCGGCCGCGTCGCCGTCGGTCGGGCCATTCGGCAGGACATGCAGCAGGTGAACCTCGAACCCGAATCGACGCGCCAGGTCGAACGCCACCTCGGTCGCCCGCTGCGACCGCCCGGTCAGGTCCGTCGGCACGAGCAGCTTCTGGGGCCCGCCGGGCGCAGGCGCGAACCTCGGCGTGGCATGGTCCTGGCCCTCGGCGGGTACTGCGAACACCGGCACGGTCCCCCGCTCGAGCACGCGCTGGGTGACCGAATGGTTCTCGCCGTCCGACCCGCCGCGCGTGCTCATCACGACGACATCGGCCGCGCTCTCGCGGGCGACGGCAAAAATGGCATCGGCCACCGGACCGTGCGTCAGACGGACTTCCGCCGTGGTTTCCGCTGGAACGCGTGCCAGCAAGTCGAGGACCTTCTGTTCGGCCGTGCGCGGAGAGTCCGGATGACTGGTCGCCCACATCCAGCCGACGCCGGAGCCGACGGCGAGCTCCACGACGTTGTGGTGCAGGACCAGCCGCGCCCCGAGGCTTCGGCAGAGGTCCACCGCGACGTCCACCTGTCGCGGAGTCGCCGGAGACAGGTCGATCGGGCAAAGCAGCGTACGTATGGTCAGCATCGTCCCTCCCTGGCGGGCCGGTGTCGTGTGCAGGTTGAGGCACCATTATCGGCCAACACAGGCCGCGCGGGCTCGTTCTTTGGCTGCGAATGATCCCGCTCGGAAGGGGCGGGCGCGCTTGACCCTCGTCCCAGTTCGTGGGTAATATCGCCGTCGAACTCAACGCGGTTCCGTCATTGCCTCGCGACAGATTATCTTGGGGGGCCATAGATGTGGCATCAGCGTGTCACCGGGGACCCGCGCCTCGGGCAACGGTTCTCCAGCGCCTCGGAGTCTTAGCCGTTGGCCCAGATTTTTCCCCCGTTTTGGAACAAGCTTCCGATCGTGGCCGTCATCGCGGGCAGCCTCGGTCCGGCGTGTGCGATCGCAGGCGTCTGGTACTACTTCTCCCCGTGGTACACAGACGTGGGCTACCGTCCCGTTCAACCCGTCCCGTACAGCCACCGACTCCACGTCGGCGAACTTGGTCTCGATTGCCGATACTGTCACGCCTCGGTCGAGATTTCTGAGGTCGCGAACGTTCCGCCCACCCGGACCTGCATGAACTGCCATCACGTCGTGCAGAGAGACAGCGCGACGCTCGCACCGATTCGGGAAAGCGCCGCGAGCGGCAGGCCGATGCGCTGGATTCGCGTCCACAACCTTCCCGACTACGCCCATTTCTCCCACCGCGCGCACGTGGCGGGAGGCATCGGCTGTGTCACCTGCCACGGGCGCATCGACGAGATGGAGACGGTCACCCAGATGACGCCGCTCAGCATGAGCTGGTGCCTCGACTGCCACCGCGACCCCGGTCCCTACAGGCGTCCCGTGTCGGAGGTCACTAACATGACCTGGACCCCTCCCCGGGACGTCCAAGTCCGCGCGGCGCAACTCGCCGAGCTCGACGGCGAACGACGGGTCAATCCGCCGACTGACTGCTCGGGGTGCCATCGGTGAGTCGAACCTATTGGCGAAGTCTCGCGCAGGTCGAGGAACGCCCCGAATTCCGCGCCTTTCTCGAGCGGGAGTTCCCGCAGGGCGCATCGGAGCTTCCCGAGGGGATCACCCGGCGCGACATGATCATGCTCGTGGGCGCCTCGCTGTCGCTCGGGGGGCTCGCGGGGTGCCGGCGCCCCGTCGAGGAGATCGTCCCGTATGTCACCGCTCCCGAAGAGATCGTCCCTGGGATCCCCCGCTACTACGCGACGACCATGCCGTTCCGCCGGAGCGCCTACGGCCTGATCGTCGAGAGCCACGAAGGGCGACCGACCAAGATCGAGGGAAACCCCTCGCACCCCTCGACCCTCGGGGCCTCTGGCTCCCTCGTCCAGGCGTCGGTGCTCGGCCTGTACGATCCCGACCGCTCGCAGGCCGTCAGGCTGCGAGGGGAACCGTCGACCTGGAGCGACTTCGTGACGGCATGGGGCCAGCTGTCCGAGGCTCAGGCCGCGGATGGCGGCGCCGGCCTTGCGGTTCTCTCCGAGTCCTTCTCCTCTCCGACGCTCGCGCGCCTGTCATCGGAGCTCCGTGCCCGCTACCCTCGATTGCAGTGGGCGACCTACGACGCGGTCAGCGACGAGAACCGAGTCGCAGGACTGCGGTCCGCCACAGGGCGGGACCTCGACCTCATGCTCCGGATCGATCAAGCGTCCGTCATCCTCGCCCTCGACGCCGACCCGCTTCTCACCGACCCGGAGATGATCCGTCACGCGCGAGGCTTCGCGGACGGACGACGTCGAGGAGCCTCAGGTGGCGCGATGAACCGCCTGTACGCGGTGGAAGGCGTCTACTCGCTGACGGGAGCCATGGCGGATCATCGGCTCCGTCTCGAGAGCCGGCAAATCGCCCCCTTCCTCGCGGCCCTCGCTGGACGCCTGGCTCCACCCGAGGCCGGAGCCGCAAGCCTGGCGGGAGCCGGCGTCCCGGGTGTCGACGCGCGCTGGATCGACGCCCTCGCCAACGACCTTCTGGCGAACCGCGGCCGGGGGTTGATCGTGGCGGGGGAACGCCAGCCGGCGGCCGTCCACGCCGCGGTCTGCGCCCTGAACACGTATCTCGGCAATACGGGCAGGACGGTCAGCTACTGCGAAACGAGGGACGCGGCGCTTCCGAGCGTAGGTTCGCTGGCCTCGCTCGTCTCCACGATGCAGGCGGGCGCGATCCAGACGCTCGTCGTGCTGGGCGGCAATCCGGTCTTCGACGCCCCCGCCGATCTCGACTTCGCTTCGGCCATGGCGAAGGTCCCTCAGACGATCGCGCTCGGGCACACGGTCGACGAAACCTCCGTCCAGGCGACTTGGCACATTCCCCGCGCGCATTACCTCGAATCGTGGGGAGACGCGCGCGCGGTTGGAGGCACGCTCAGCGTCGTCCAGCCCCTGATCCTCCCCCTGTTCGGCGGACGCACCCCCGTTGAAGTGCTGGGGCTGATGGTCGGCGGCCAGGATCGTTCCGGTTACGACATCGTGCGGGAGACCTGGAACCCGATCCTGGGCGAGGCCGAGTTCGACCGCAAGTGGAACCGCGTGTTGCATGATGGGCTCCTTGCCGGCAGCGAGCTGCCCGAAGTCGTTCCCGGTCTTTCCGCGGAGCCGTTTGCGGAGCTCGCGCGCGCGACGCCAGGCGGCGCCGGCGCGGCCGGTTCGCAACCTGCGGACGCGGGATCTCCCGGTGACCTGGAGATTGTGTTCCTCCCCTCCGCCTGGCTTCACGACGGCCGCTTCGCAAACAACGGGTGGCTGCAGGAGCTACCCGATCCCCTCACCAAGCTCACGTGGGACAACCCCGCACTCGTGAGCCCGAAGACCGCCGAGACGCTCGGTCTTGCGAGCGAGGATGTGGTCCGTCTCGATTATGCGGGCCGCTCGATCGAGCTGCCCGTGTGGCTCCTCCCCGGCATGACGGACGGCGTGGTCGGCTTGACGCTCGGCTATGGCCGTTCGCACGCGGGCCGGATCGGCTCAGCGGTCGGGGTCGATGCGTTCACGGTCCGAACTTCCCAGGCACCCGGCTTCGCGGGCGGCGTCAGACTCACCAGGCTCGGACGTACGTATCCGCTCTCGGCGACCCAGGAGCACGGCAGCATGGAGGGGCGCCCCATCGTGCGCGAGTCGACGTTGACCGAGCTTCGATCGCCGGCTGCCGCCGGGGCCGAGCCAGCCGAGAACGCGCACCTCTCCCTGTGGAAGGAGCATGCCTACGATCAGGGCCACCAGTGGGGGATGACGATCGACCTGAACTCGTGCATCGGGTGTCACGCGTGCATGGTCGCTTGCCAGAGCGAGAACAACATTCCGGTCGTCGGCAAGGCCCAGGTCGCAAAGGGGCGCGAGATGCACTGGATCCGGGTCGACCGGTACTTCTCTGGCGAGCCCTCCGGCAGCACCGAGGTCGTCTTCCAGCCTGTCCCCTGCATGCACTGCGAGGACGCTCCCTGCGAGCAGGTCTGCCCGGTGGCGGCCACCGTCCACGACCGGGAGGGCCTCAACGTGATGGTCTACAACCGGTGCATCGGGACCCGCTACTGCTCGAACAACTGTCCCTACAAGGTGCGCCGCTTCAATTTCTTCAACTTCACCAAGGACACGCCCGACATCCTCGAACTGGCGATGAACCCGGACGTCACGGTGCGCGCGAGGGGCGTGATGGAGAAGTGCACCTACTGCACGCAGAGGATCAACAAGGCGAAGATCGATGCGCGGTTCGCCGGACGCGAGGTTCGTGACGGCGACGTCAAGACGGCCTGCCAGCAGGCCTGCCCGGCCTCGGCCATCGAGTTCGGCGATCTTCGGGACCCCTCGAGCCGGGTCGTGACGGCGAAGACCGATCCGCGCAACTACGCGCTCCTCGAGGAACTGAACACCAAGCCCCGGACGACCTATCTGGCCAAGGTGCGCAACCCGAATCCGGACCTCGAAGGCGCGCGGACCGACGCGGGAGCCTGGCACGCAGGGCAGGAAGAGAGGCCCGTGGCATGACCGCCCGCACACCGCGCGTGCTGGGTGCGCTCGCGCTCACCTCTCTTTTGGCCCTCACGGGCTGCGCGCGCGGTTGCACGTCGAGTCGTTCTCCCATCCATCTCAACCCGAGCATGGACGACCAGCCGAAAGTCCGCCCGCAGACGGCCAGCGCGTTCTTCTACAACGGCGCGTCCATGCGCGAGCCCGTTCCTGGAACGGTCGCGATTGGCGAGCTGAGGGAAGACGCGGCCTTCTTCACGGGGAAGGGACCGGACGGGCAGTTCGTCGCGGCGATCCCTCGTCCCGTGGACGAGGTGCTGCTCGAGCGCGGCCGAGAGCGCTATGCGATCTATTGCCAGCCGTGCCACGACGCTCGGGGCGACGGCCGGGGGATCCTGTTCCAGCGGGGCAACGTCCCCACCGCCACGTTCCACCAGGACAAGATCCTGCAGTACGCGGACGGCCAGATCTTCGACGTCATCACGACCGGCGCAGGGCTGATGCCCGGGTACCGCTGGCCAATCCCTCCGGCGGACAGGTGGGCGATTGTCGCCCACGTGCGAGCGCTCCAGCGCGAGCGGCTGGCACGCGCCGCGGCCGCGCCCGCGAACAGCAAGTGAGGGAGGCACCGTGACGAACGGCGCGATGAACCGCAAACTGCTGTTCGTTTTCGGTCCCGTCACCGGACTCGTGATGTTCGCGGCTGTCGTGATGATCGCCACGTTCCTGACCAACCGCGAGTACAGGGAGCCGTACCGCGCGCCTGCCGCGACGGTTGACGCCACGCCCCGCGCGGAGGGACTGGCGACTGAGGAAGCCGATGCGGAGGCGAGGGCGCGGGCCACGCCCTACGTCGAGGCCGAGTACCGGACTTTTCCCGTGGTCGGGAGCCGCGTGGCCATCTGGGCGGTCGCGCAGCTTCACCTCCTGTTCGCGGCCTTCGTCCTGGCCGTTCCGCTCTTCGCCTTCATCATCGAGGTGATCGGCTATAAGACCGGAGACCGGCGATACGACCGGCTCGCGCACGAGTTCACGAAGCTCCTCTCCGTCTCCTTCTCGCTCACCGCGACCTTCGGCGCGTTCCTGACGTTCATGCTCATCGCGCTGTATCCGAAGTTCACGAACTATCTGATGAGCGTGTTCTCCCCCACCTTTCTCCCGTACGTGCTGCTCTTCTTCGCGGAGGCCTTCTTCCTCTACGCCTACTATTACGGCTGGGGGAAGTTCCATCCCCTGGTTCATCTTGGCCTGGGGCTCGGCCTCAACCTCGTGGGCACGGCGATCATGTTCATCGCCAATGCCTGGCTCACGTTCATGATGTCGCCGCGGGGGATCTCGGAGACCGGAGCCGTCATCTCGGTCTGGGACGCGGTCTACAATTTCACCTGGATGCCGATCAACGTCCATCGAATGATCGCGAACGTCGCGTTCGGCGGATCGGTCGCCGCCGCCTACGCGGCCTTCAAGTTCCTCCAGGCGAAATCCGATGAGGAGCGCGCGCACTACGACTGGATGGGATACATCGGCAACTTCGTCGCGATCGTCGCCTTCCTGCCGCTCCCCTTCGCCGGCTACTGGCTCGCGAGCGAGATCTACGCGTTCTCGCAGACGCTCGGGCTCACGATGATGGGCGGCGCCTTCTCGTGGCTCTTCATCATCCAGGCCGTCCTCATCGGGAACCTCTTCCTCGCGGCCAACTACTACCTCTGGCTCGGGATGGGACGGGTCGAGGGCGCGCAGCCGCTTCAGAAATTCATCAAGTACCTGCTCATCGGGATTGCGGTCTGCTTCGCGGTCTGGGCGACGCCGCGATCGATCATCGCGACCGTCTCCGAAGTCCGGGCGATGGGAGGATCGGCGCACCCGGTGCTCGGTTTCCTGGGCGTCATGTCCGCAAAGAACACGGCCGTGAACATCCTGATCCTCACGACCTTCATGAGCTTCCTCCTCTACCGCCGGACGGGGAAGATTGCCACGGTGACGTGGGCCAGGATGGGCCATGCGGCCGAGCTCACGATCTTCGCGGCCGTCGCGTTCTTCGTGATCTTCCTCGGCGTCTACGGGTATTTCGTCGAGGCGGCGGTCCGGATCGGGCTCTCGGTGCCCCAGGTCACCTCGGTGCTGTTCGCGATGGTATCCATCACCGCCATCGACATCTTCCTGTTCCGCGGTGCGAAGAAGACCGGCGAGGTACGCTGGGGCAGGATCCCCGCGATCTCGCAATACGTGCTGATCTTCATCGCGGTCACCTTCACCTGGCTCATGGGGCTCATGGGCTACGTTCGCTCCGGGCTCCGCCAGCACTGGCACGTCTACGGCGTCATTCGGGACACCTCGGCCGACGCGTTCACGCCCACACTGGGCTTCGCGACGATGGTCGTCTCGGCGACCGTGCTCATCTTCTTCCTCTTGATCGGCGTCGTGTTCTGGATCACGAGCCTGCACGAGCGGCCCGAGCATCAGGCCCTCGTGCCGTCGCCGCAGGGAGTGAAGCACACAGGCGGACAGATAGGTCTCGGGGGCGCGCAGCCGAATGCCGTCACTGAAATGCGTGGCCTGTCCGCGCAGGACATTAAGGGGCGCACCGGGCCGTCATGACGATTCCGCACACCGCCCGAATCGGCGCTCTCGTCCTTGCGACGACCGCGTTCTATGGCTACGTCGGCCAGATGGTGCCTCAGAGCGAGGTCCAGCCTCCCGAGGCGATCGTCATCAGGGCCGACCTCACCACGCCCGAAATGGTGGAAATTGGCCGCGGGATCGCGGAGGGAAAGGGCCTGTGCCGGACCTGCCACACCATCGGCCAGACCGGGGCGCTTCGGTTCCCCGACCTCGCGGGGGTCGCCACTCGCGCGGCGGGGCGCGTCCCGGGCCTGAGCGATGTCGAGTACTTCGCCCAATCGATGTACGAACCTGACGTCTTCGTCGTGCCGGGATTCAACCCGGGGATGCCCGTCATCAACAGACCTCCGATCGGCCTGACCGATCAGGAGATCCTCTCTGTGATCGCGTACCTCCAGTCCCTTGGGGGCACGCCGACGGTCACGCTCCAGACGAGTCACCGCTACTACGCGGCGCCGGCCGCACCGGGAGTCGCGCCGGCTTCCGCCGTTCCCCCGGGAGGGCCACGATGAACATCCTGGTCGTCCTCGCGGTGGTTGTCGCGTTCGGGCTTCTCCGCCTTCGTCGGGCCAATCTGCTGTTGTGGGCCGTCGCCTGGTGGGCAGGGATCTACGTCCTGCTCCGATTCGGATTCACGACCCCGATTCCCGCCTCCGTCATCTCGATCTATATGGGAATCGTCTCGATCGCCATCCTGGCGTACTTGTCCTCCAGCGAGCCACGCCGTGAAGAGGTCTCCCGTCCGCTCGTTCGGTTCATGACGGAGAAGCGGTACACCGCGCTCCTCGGCGTGACGGTCGTCGCCCTTCCGGCGCTCGCGGCCGCCAACGTCTACGTCCGGATGAACGTCCCGCTGCAGCCTCCCTTCTTCCCGCGAACGGTGCATCCGGCCTCGCCTGTCGAGATCACCGTTCACGACAGGAAGATCGCGCTCGACGCCGGAGACAACCCCTTCCGAGATCTCGAGCGGTCGAACCCGGACGAGTTCCGCAGACATGTCGAGAACGGGCGCCAGGTCTACTATCGGAACTGCGTCTTCTGCCACGGCGACAATCTGGCGGGCAACGGCATGTTCATCCACGGGTTGGATCCGATCCCGACCAATTTCACCGACACGGGGACGATCCCGATGTTGCGCGAGACGTTTCTGTTCTGGCGCATCGCCAAGGGAGGCCCAGGACTCCCCGAAGAAGGGGCCCCCTGGGACACGGCCATGCCGGCCTGGGAGAAGATCCTGACGGAAGAGGAAATATGGGACGCGATCCTCTTTCTCTACGATTTCACCGGACTGCGGCCTCGGGCCAGGGAGGAGATCCACAGGCCATGACCTCCTGCTCGGTCAATCGGCGCGCGCTCGTGGTCCTGGCAGTCTCGCTGTCCGCCGCCCTGACGGGATCGCCGCGGATCTCGGCTTTAGGCGCGCCAGAGGCGCGCCCCGCCGGAGCGGAGCGGCGCGAAGGGACCCCCGCGAGCGACGGCGATGGGGGGGCCGGCGGGGCAACGGCCCCCGGTCTGGCACAAGACGTCGGAACCGAGGCGCAGCGGGAGTCGGGCAAGGGGCTCTACCTCAAGTACTGTTCGCAGTGCCACGGCGAGCAAGGGGACGGCCAAGGCTTCGCCACGCCGCACCTGAACCCCAGGCCCCGCGACTTCAGGACGGGCAAGTTCAAGGTTCGGACGACTCCAAGCGGGGCCCTCCCGACACATCAGGACCTCGTCGAGATCATCAGGCGCGGCATGCCCTACACCTCGATGCCCGCCTGGCCTGCCCTCTCCGCCCAGGAAGCGTCGGATCTCGCCTACTTCATCAAGACCTTCTCCGCCGATTTCTCGAACCCCGAGTACGCGGCCCAGCCCGTGCCGCTCCCGAGCGCGCCGAGAGCCACAGAGGAGTCCATCGAGCTCGGGAAGACCCTTTACGTGGAGACCGGCTGCCCGCGGTGCCACGGCACGCTCGGTCGGGGCGACGGACCTTCGGCTCCGACCCTGAGGGACGATCTGGGCTATCCGATTCGCGCCGCGGACCTCGCACAGCGTTGGACCTTCCGGGGAGGGTCGTCCCGCGAGGACATCTTCAGGACGATGACTACGGGGTTCAACGGCACGCCCATGCCGTCGTTCCTCGAGGCCCTGACGCCCGAGCAACGCTGGGCCATCACGGACTACATCGACTCTCTTTCGGGGAGCAACGGGCCTGAATATGCCAACGTCGTCGTCGCCAGGCGCTCCCCGGTTCCGATCGATCTGGCGAACGGGGCCGCGAGCTTCGAATCCGCTCCGGCCGCCCGCTTTTCGATCATTGGACAGATCATGGAGCCCGGACGCTCGTTCCACCCTCCCGCCACATCCGTAACCGTTCAGGCAATCTACGACGCCGAATCGATCGCCCTTCTTGTTCGATGGCACGACATGATTGCGGACAGGACGGGGAACAACGGCCTCTCGCTTCCTGTTCCGCCGGAGGAGGAGGAGGAGGAGGAAAAGGCCGCGCTGCCCCCGGCGGACCAGGCGCAGCCGCTGGACCCGTTCGCCGCGGAAGCGGCGCCGGTCGTTCCCCCATCCGAGTTCTCCGACGCCGTCGTCATCCAGGTTCCTTCGGAAATGCGGACGGGCGCTCGGAAGCCCTACTTCGTCTTCGGGGACGCCCAGAACCCGGTGGATCTCTGGTTCTTCGATCTGGCCCGCCCCGATCCCCTGCAGTTCACCGGCCGGGGAAGCGGGGTCATCGCCCCCAACGACACGGGCGATCTCACGGGTGTCGCGACCTACGACCAGGGAGAATGGTCGGTCATCTTCAAGCGTCCCCTTCGCGCCACGTCGGGGGCGTCGTTTGCCCCCGGCGCCTTCATGCCGGTCGCCTTCTCGGTCTGGGACGGGTTCACGCGCGAGCGTGGCAACAGGCGAGGTCTCACGCTGTGGTACTCCCTCTACGTCGAGCCGGAGGTGATCCCATCGGCCGTCGGCCCGATGGTGAGGACGGCGCTGCTCATTCTGGCCATCGAGCTGGCCGTCATCGGCTGGGTGCGGTGGCGTTACGGCTCTCGCGCCCGCGGGGCGCTCGGCGGGGAGCCCGGGCAACCCGCAGTCACAAGAGGGTAAGCTGTCGGCTATCCGGAGAATTCCATGTACAAGAGCATCTACGTTCCCGTCGATAACTCAGACCACTCCAACCGCGCCGTCGCGTGCAGCCTGGCGTTGGGGAAGGCGTACTCGGCGAAGCTGGTCGGCTGCCATGTCTACGCGGCAAAACTGCACGACTATCGCTTCAGGCAGATGGAGTACACCCTGCCCGAGGAATACATCGACGAGGTGGAACTGGAGCGCCAGCGGAAGATCCACGACAGCCTCATCACGATGGGTCTCAAGCTCATCTCCGACAGCTATCTCGATAGGATGTCGCGCCAATGTCGCGAGTCGAGCCTCGAGTTCGAACCGCGGATGATGGACGGGAAACATCACGCCGAGATCCTCAAGGATCTCGCCGGCTCCGAGCACGACCTGGTCGTGATTGGCGCGCTGGGCATCGGGCGCGCCCGCGACAGCGTGATCGGCTCGGTCTGCGAACGCGTCGCCCGCCAGTCCAACCGCGATGTCTGGGTGGTCAAGCACGTTCCCGAGCCCGGCGAGGCGGAGCGGGACACGATCCTAGTCGGCATCGACGGAAGTCCCCAGTCGTTCGGCGCGTTCATGACCGCCATCGACCTGGCCCGCACGTTCGGCAAGAAGGTCGAGACGATCGCCGTGTACGATCCCTATCTGCACTACTCCGTCTTCAACGGCATCGTCAACGTCCTCACCGAGCAGGCGGCCAAGGTCTTCCGCTTCGAGGAGCAGAATCAGCTTCACGAGGAGATCATCGACACCGGGCTCGCGCAGATCTATCAGTCGCATCTCGAGGTGGCCGAGCGGATGGCGAGCGAGGAGGGCGTCGCGATCAAGAAAACGCTTCTCGACGGCAAGCCCTTCCAGAAGATCATCGACCACGCGCGCAAGACGAGTCCCTTCCTCATCGTGCTGGGCCGCATTGGCGTCCACAGCCCGAAAGACGAGACGGCGTTGGGGAGCAACGCGGAGAATATTCTCCGCGGCGCACCGTGCGATGTCCTCCTCTCCACGCGTCTCGAGGTGCCCCGGCTCGACGTGCGCGCCGAGGAGACCATCCGATGGACGCCCGAGGCCGAAGCGCGCATGACGAACGTGCCCGAGCAGGTCAAGGGGATCGCCCGCACCGGAGTCCTCCGCCTGGCGCTCGAGAAGGGGCATTCGGTCATCACGAACGCGGTGATCGACGAAGCGATGGATCGGTTCATGCCAAAGAGCGCGTCGGCCGCGACCAAGGCGCTGGCCGAAGCGGTGGCGCTCGAGCGGGCGAAGTCCGGCCCGGTGTCGATGTGCCGGGCCTGCGGCGTCACGGCCACGCAGAGCGGCGCCGTGAAGTGCACCGTCTGCGGCGCCACCGATTTCGAGGTGATCTCGCGGGAGATGATCGAGAGAATCGCGGAGGTGGAGGGCGGTCTCCAGGAGGAGACCACTTACGACGGACGCAAGCTGCGATGGTCGGAGGACGCCAGGAAAGGCCTCTGGACCATGAAGAACGCCTATCAGCGCCGCCGCGTCAAAGCGCGTGTCGAAAAGCGCGCACGCATGATGAAGATCGACGCGATCACGCTCGACTTCGCCCGCCAGGTGATCGAGGAGGAGACGGGGGCGCCGCTGGAGATCCAGGCGCCGTCTCCAGCCCAGACGGGAGCCGGCGACGCTGCCGAGGCCAAGACCGACAGCGGCGCGGGAGGCGAGGCAAGACTGATTGCTCGCGACGACAAGAAGAACCCTCTGATCTCGACCTTCGACTGGTCCACCGAAGCCGCGCAGCGGATCCTCCGGGTCCCGGCCGGGTTCATGCGCAACAAGACACAGGAGAGGGTCGAGGAGCTTGCGCGAGAGCGCGCCGCGGCGGCGATCGACCTCGCCCTCGTCGAGGAAGGCATCGAGATTGGAAAGAAGCTCATGGCCGAGGCGATCGCGAACTACCCCACAGCGGGCCAGGGCGCGGCAGCGGCGGCGCCGACTCCAAAGGGCCACGAGGCCTCGGCCGCGCGCACGATTGCGGAAGCCCAAAGCAAGGCTCAAGTGGTCCCGGCCGGCAACGGCAGCGGCTACCTCAACGAGGTGAGCCCGCTGACCGTACCAATCAAGTCCGGCGACAATCGCGAGCACTGATCGGTCGTCGGATCGATCGTGGCGTCGTACCGCTTCTGCCGCACGGACGACGTGGCGCTTCTCGTCGACGCGCTGAATCGCTGCTGGTCGCCGTACTTTCCCGACGAGCCTGCGATGACGCCGGCCACGTTCAAGCGGTCGATCCGCGACCTTCAGGTCTGGTGCAGCAGCTGCATGGTCGCCTTCGCGGGCTCCGACCCGATCGGCGTCCTGATCGGCGCGAAACGGCCCTCAGGCACCCTCGTTCACAAGATCGCCGTCCATCCCGATCATCGGCGGCAGGGTCATGGCCGTCACCTGCTCGCCTCGCTCGGCTCGAAGCTCGCGATTCTCGGACCCCCCCGAATCATCGCCGAAGTCCCCGAGACACTCGCCCCTGCCTGCGCGCTGTTCGGGGCAGGTGGATATATCCAGGAGACGCTCCTGACAGACTACGTCTTCTCCAGTCCAGAGGATTTCGTCCCCCGGACTCCCCTACACGCTCGCTCGCGGGGACCCCATGCCCCGCTCCGCTCGCGTGAAGAGGACGATGCGCGCGCGGTAACTGGCGCGCCGCAGGCCGGCGGGGCGAAGCCCCCCGGTCCAGAGATGTCCGGGTTCGTGATTCCTGTCACGATCGACGACCTCGCCGCCAATGGTCTCCTTG
>Ga0214472_10004025_pt1 | contig 15524 bp, 14 predicted proteins | sample RVTome_6_FD_207662 | JGI IMG/M metagenome (GOLD analysis project Ga0214472, IMG submission 207662) | Soil microbial communities from uranium-contaminated site in the Upper Colorado River Basin, Wyoming, United States - RVT140D175 | ecosystem: Environmental > Terrestrial > Soil > Contaminated >...
TTTCACCGCCACCGCAGCGTGACCCGTGGGTTCCAGACTTCGCCATTTAGTTGCAGGCTCGTCGAGACACCCCGCCGAATCGCGTTCGTTATCCTACGGACCGAGGATTCGCTTCCGGTTGCTTCCCACCCCACCTCGCAGTGACGCAGTTACCTTCAGCTACGGAGATGTGGCTTACTCCGACACGGACTTGCACCGTGCTGGTCAGACGCCCTCGTGGGCGCACAACTACAAAGCCAATCGGCTTGCTGGGCGCTGCGTGCCAGTCGGTGAATCGTTCACCACGGTCACTTGCTCGGTCTGCCTGCAAAGGACAGGACCGAGTGGACTGAGTGGCCTGGTGGTAAGAGCGTGGACTTGTTCGCATTGTGGTGTCTCGCATGATCGGGATATCAACGCGGCCAAGAACATTCTCCGTCTCGGACGTGAGACGCCGCTCAAGGGAATCCCAAGCCTTTGAGGCTTGGGAGGACGTCAAGCCTGTAGGGTCAAAATATCCGAACCTGCAGATTTGCTGGAGGTGACGAGTCCGCTTTCATCCCACCCTTGGCTTGTCTTCTCATAATGGATATTTGCCAGCTGCTCCCTTGGGTTGATCTGTGGCGTGAGCTAGCGTGTGTCATCTGTACATTTACGGATTTTAACCTGCCAGTGGATGCTACCGACGCGGTCATTTGGCAGACCTGCCAAGACCACGATATCCTGCTGCTGACGGGCAACCGCAATGCTGAAGGCCCAGAATCCTTAGAGATGACCATGCGCCAGCGGAATACGCTAACCCACGGGCTGTTGGGTTCGTAACTGACGCGCGATGAATGCCTTGATCATCTCGATCGCGCGGTCCGTCTGGGGGCCCGGGTTCACAATCCAGCGGTGATCGGCGCCTGGAAAAATCTCCAATTCAATCTCACCGCCAGCGGCTCGGTAGACCTCGACGAAACGCTCTTGCACCACCGGGAGCACGTTGTCGTCCATCTCCCCTTGCAAAATGAACATTGGCGGTAGCACGACGGATTCGCCGCGTTCGAGGATACGTTGGGGATTCCCCTCAACAATGGCATCCCATGGCTTGAAATAGAGTTTGCTATTTTCCACCAAAGACTCACGCTGCATTTTGTTCGCCTGCTCGTAGCGAGCTGCGGGATCGCTGATGGGGGAGCGAGCCACCACGTAGTTCACGGTTGCATCGAGTTCGGGTGCCTCTGGCAGCGCATGTGCGGTGTAGCGGGTGTCGCGCGGCCGCATCGTCGTGAGTTGCGTGATGTGCCCGCCGCTTGAGCTGCCCAAGACGCCGAGGGTTTCGGGGGACCCACGCCAGTCGCGGGCCTTGGATTTAAGCCAGCGGATGCCGTAGTTGACATCGGCCACCGAGGCCGGATAAGGTGCCTCTTGGGCCGACCGGACATCGATCGCGACGACTAAAATACCACTGGCGGCCAAGTGCTCGTCCACCGGCGCATTGGCCGTGCGGTCCTGCGCGTTCCAGGCGCCGCCGTGCACGTCCAATAAGACAGGAAATGGCCCCTCGCCCTGAGGTTGATAGATACGGGCCATCAGGGTGCGTGCGGGATCGCGCCGGTACTCGACATCCCACACATTGATCTCAACTTGTGACGCGGGATTGTAGTCAACTGCCATCTGAGTCTCTCCCATTGGTTTTGGGCTGCATCGCCCAGCCATTCTCAGAAGTGTTACCGTAGATGGGTAGTGGTCGCATGTCAAGCGTGAAGAGGGCTGCGAACTCTTCTTTTCCTTGCGTTCTTCTTTTCCTTGCGTATGGTCCGGCATTGTCTTACTGCATTGATGGCGTATAATAATAAGTTCTGGCTCATTGCGAGGTTGTTGATCCTCGCCATTCCGGGTTTGTGCTTGATGCGTTTAAGCAGCCACTGCTCGGTTCGGGCACAACCCCGGTTGCAGTACGTATCGCCTGATGTCATGACAGGAGGATTAGCCATGGGATTCGTCGGGATTGAAGAGATTTTTCTACAGGTGAAAGACCTGGATCAAGCGATTGATTTTTACCACCACAAGATGGGGATTCCGCTCGACAAGCATGATGAGGAGCGCGCCTATCTCCAGTGCGACCGTGGCCATCTCGTGTTGCAAATTGAAAACTCCTCGGGCCGGCATCAAGCTGGAGGCCCGCTGCATTTTGCCTTTACCGTCACCGAAGACACCTTTGACAAGGTGGTCGAGACCTTTGTGGGCTCGGCGTTTCAAACCCGAGGCCCCTTCGAGCGGCAGGAGCCCTTTAAGGGCCGGGCGCTGTTTATCTTCGACCCTGACGGGAATGAGACGGAAGTCAACACGCGGTATCTCTACGACGTCCCGCTCCGCTAGACGCAAAGGCCGGCGCTGCGTCACGGGCGTCGGCCTGCCCCTTCCCCGGCAGGCGAGGCACGTCAAGCCCGCCACCACTCGACCATCGCGCCCGCCGCCGCGAACAAATCGGCATCCTGATCCGCAAAGCCGATCACCTGCAAACCAAGCGGCAACCCGTCATCTTCGAAGAGCGGCAGCGATAGGCTGGGAACCCCCAGCAGCGACGTCGGGACCGTGAAAATCGGATTGCCCGTCCAAGCCAGGCCGACCGGTGCCGCACCGGGGGCCGAGAGCGTCATGCAGGCATCGCAATCGGCGTGGAGGGCTGCATAAACCTCCCGGATGCGCTGGCGCTCGGTGAGTAGACCCCGATACTGCGCCTGAGTCATGTGCTGCGCCTCGGCGAGACGGCTCTGCGCACTGGGGCTCAGCTTGCTGCGGTCCCTATCCACCGCATAGGTGTTGAGCGGCCAGTGGCCTTCCCAGGCATTGATCGACATGGACAACTCGCGCGCCCCGGCAATGGCCGTTTCGACCTCCGCCGTAGCGCCGTGCGAGGTCCGGTCGACGACTTCGATACCGGCGGCCTCAAGCCGCTGACGCCCCTCGGCCAAAGCCTGTTGGGCGGTCTCGGACGCGTCCGGCCAACCCGCCGTTTGCAGGAGAGCGATGCGGCGCGGCGTCCTTGCTGTCGGCAACTCGATCGGCCCGGACAGGCCGGGATAGCCCGGATCACCACCGGCCCGCAACGAGATGGCGCGTGCCACCGCCCAGGTATCGGCGAGGGTCGCACCTAGTACCCCGGTACAGCTTTGGCTGAAGTGATCGAAGCTGCCGCTGCGGTTGAGGCCGCCAACACTCGGCTTGAAACCGATGCAACCGCAGAAGCTGGAGGGGCGGATGATCGAGCCGATCACCTGGGATCCCAGCGCCGCCGGGATCATACCGATCCCAACCGCTGCGGCCGAGCCGCTGCTCGAGCCACCCGGCGTTCTGGCATGATCCCAGGGATTGCGAGTGGTCGACGGGTGAGAGGCGGCAAATTCCGTCGTCACCGTTTTGCCCAGCACCACCGCACCGGCTTGGCGCAGCGCGGCGACCGCGGCGCAGTCGCGCTGGCCTTGCCAGCCGGCAAATAGTGGCGAGCCCTGCTCCGTCGCCATGTCCGCGGTTTCCATGATGTCCTTGATTCCCACGGGCATCCCGTCAATGGGCGATAAGGTGGAGCCGGATTGCCAGCGTTCGGTGGACGCCTCCGCCGCTGCGCGGGCGCCCTCGATATTCAAAGTCACAAAGGCGCCGACGCCGTCTTCATGCGCCTCAATCGCCTCAAGGCAGTGTTCCAAAAAAGCGCGCGGCGAATCGCTACCGTCGTTGAAAGCGCCGGTTTGCGAGATATAGGGGCGCACGCCCAGGGCGTTGCCTGATGTCGGATCAGATGACATGGTATTCTCCTTAACTCCACGACCAGGGAATCCAAAAAGAGCGCCATTACCACGACAACATGGATTTGGGAACCGAGACCCGCATGGTGTAGGGGGCGTGCCCGGCGATACCCGTGCGTACATCGGCGGCGCTGGCGATCAGCATGGCGGCGTCGGTGTCATCAATGCCCAGTTGCGCCACCAGCAGATCGGCCATGGCATCGATGGCCATGTTTGTCGCCATCTCCATGGTCTCACCCTCTCCAGTGGTCATCACCTCACTACCGGTTTCCACCACGGGGCGATTGACGGTGAAGCGCGCTTCGATGGTCACGCGCAGGGTGGCGTCAACCGCACACTCGACGGCGGAAGCCGTGGCTTCCCCATCGCCCATGGCAGCGTGGCAGTCCCCGATCGTCAGCAGGCCGCCGGCGTGGAAGACAGGCAGATAGACGGTGGCGCCTTTGCCGATTTGGGTATTGCCCATCCCGCCACCGAAGTCACCTTTGGCCGTGCTGGGCAGAGGGCCGTCTTTGGGAGCGAGCCCGATGCGGCCAATCATCGGCCGTGAGGGCAGCTTAATCTTGCCGTTGAAGAGCACGCCGTCCGGGGTAATCTCGACGCGGGTTTTGCGAAAGGCGGGAATGCGTGGCCCCAAAGGCCCACGACCCGGTGTCGCGCCGATCCAACCGTAATCCAGTGGCGTGGTGACGTCTAAGACGTCGATTTTGAGTGTATCTCCCGGCTTGGCCCCTTCAATATAAACTGGCCCGGCCATCGTCTTGAGGATGTCCATCGCTTCGGGCGATGAATCGGGGCCCTCGTAGATCGCGAAGCGATCGTTGGTCTCCATGACAAACGTTTCCCCCGGCTGCACGCGCAAGGCCGGTGGATTCTGGGCGCTAAAACTCGTGCAAAGCTGGTCCTTGGTGACGCGATTCATGCCGACATCTCCTCGCTTGATAAGAGTGGATGATTGAGAGGCCAACCCCATTCTATCGCGTCTCAGGGTCGGAGAACAAGCGCGCCTGTCAGGAGTCCTCAAGGTCAATGGCGATGCGTGCCCATTTTTCCCTTTCATAGTCGTATGTGATAGGATCATCCACGCAAATGAGTTGGCTACCCAAGTGTGGTTGAAGGAGGCCCAATGTCACATCGTTTCCAAGGTCGCAATATCATGTTCGCCTTTGCCCACCCGGATGACGAGGGCTTCGCCACCGGCGGCACCATCGCCATGCTGGTGGACCAGGGCGCCCATCTCACGTTAGTCTGTGCCACCAATGGCGACGTGGGCGAGATCAGCGATCCGTCCTTGGCCACTCCGGAGACGCTGGGTCAGGTGCGTCAGGAGGAATTGCGCCGCGCCATGGCGATCTCTGGCGTGCACGACATCCGCTTTTTGAACTATCGCGATTCGGGCATGGCGGATACCGAGGACAATCACCACCCCAACGCCCTCGTGCAGGCGGACTCGACGCAAGTGGTGGGCCGATTGGTGTCGATCATGCGCGAGACGCGTCCGGAGGTCGTCATTACCCATGACCCCACCGGCGGCTATGGCCACCCGGACCATACGACCATCTGTGAGCAGGCGACTACCGCATTCCGTCTGGCTGGTGACGCGTCTGCTTACCCTGTGCAGCTCTCCGAGGCGCAGGCGCCGTGGGCGCCCAGCTTGCTCTACTATGTCTGCTTTCCCCGCAGCGTCTTCCGCCGCATGTGGCAGAACATGCTGGACCAAGGGGTCACGCCGCCCTTTGCTAGCAAGGAAATCGATGTGCTCGGGACGCCCGACGACGAGGTGACTACGGTGCTGGAGGTCGGCCGGTTTGTGGAGACTAAAATCGCCTCGCTGAATTGCCATCGCACCCAGATCGACCCCAATGGCCCCTTTTCCCAATTGCCGGAGGAGGTGAGCCGCGATATCATGCGTACCGAATATTACACCCTGGTATGGCCCGAAGCTGCCGGTACGGCTGTCGACGTCCTGGCCACCCTGTCCGAAACCGGTGGCATGAAGTAGAGGGGCTGCATCGTTGAGATGAGACCGCCGCACCACGTTCGAGCTGGCCGTGTTTTGTGGCTCGTTTCATGCTATCACGCGTCCATCCGGCAAGCAATCAGGGTAGAGGTATGACTTGACAGGCCCAACGCAGATGTGCGACGGTTGCCGGAAGTGTTCATTGGATTGGTTTTCATTTGCACAAAGGACGTATTCCACACATGCGACTGGCACCGCGCGGGAGATTATTCTACGGCTGGGTGGTGGTGATCGCCTCTATTGTGGCTGCCGCTATTACCATGGGACTCATGTTTTCCCTCGGCGTGTTGATGGAGCCCTTGGAGTTGACGTTCGGTTGGGGGCGGGGCGACATTGCGCGTGCCAGTCTCTTCGGCTGGATCGCCTTTGGCCTGTCGTCGTTCGGATTTGGCGCGCTTTCGGATCGCCTTGGCACGCGTTACGTGGTCATGATCGGCGGTACGATGTTTGGTGGTGGCATGCTGGCGCTGAGCCGCATGCAGTCTCTCTGGCACCTATATCTCATTTACGGCTTGCTGATCGGCGGTGGCAATGGCGCATTTTTGGTGCCATTGACCTCGACGGTGATGCGCTGGTTCAATCACCGCAGAGCGTTGGTCGTGGCGTTGACCAATGCCGGTATCGGCGTTGGCAGCACGCTGATTGCGCCGCTAACTCGGTATCTGGTCACCCTCTATGGCTGGCGCATGACCTGCGTCATCTTTGCCGCCCTCGCCTGGGGGATCATCTTGCCGGTCGCAAGCCTCATTTTGAACCGGCCACAGGATATCGGGTTACAACCCTATGGCGGTGAGGCGCGGACCGCTTCTCATACGGCCGAGGCGGTGGATACCGCCTTTGGGCAGGTCCTGCGCTCGCCCGCTTTTTGGGTGATTGCCTTTGTCCACTTCTTCTGTTGCGCCGCCCACTCCGGCCCTCTCTTTCACATGGTGTCCCGGGTCATCGATGCCGGCGTGCCGAAGCTGGCGGCGGCCACGGTGTTTTCCTGGGCCAGTTTGGCGAGCATTGCCGGGCGTGTAGGCACGGGCGTGCTGGCTGAGCGCTGGGGGAGTAAGCCAATTTTAATCGCCTGGCTGTTCATGCAGGCATCTGCAGTGTTGCTCTATGTGTTGCCCCGCGACTACGGCAGTTTTACGGCACTCGCGGTTTATTTCGGGTTCTCCTACGGTGGGGTAATGCCACTGTACGCCGTGGTCGCCCGAGAGTTATTTGGGGCGCGCGCCATGGGTGCCAGCTACGGTGGCATCTTTTTCATCTCTTGCATTGGCATGGGCATCGGCGCTTGGATTGGCGGACGGCTGTTCGACTACACCGGCACCTATCAACTGATGTATGTGCTGAGCTTTTTGTACGGCAGCGCCGGTGCCATTTTAGTCCTCTGGCTACGCGTCCCAGGGCCAAAATGGCCAGCGCCTGTACAGGCACAACCGGCAGCGACCTAGCCTAGGGGCATCGATACGTCGCCAACCGCTCATGTGGAGCGAGTCGCCGTCGTCTTCCCTACGATATCAGTATGACAGCAACGCAGCCGTGCGCGCTCAGGCGCACGGGCTGGGAGCGTTGCGACTCAGGTGAGTCCTGTGTGTTACTCATCTTCTCGAGCATTGTGTTATGATACGCTTGAAGACGCCACGACGAAAGCAGCTAGGTGATCATCAAGTGGGAAATCGGGTTTCATTTCGATCATTTGTGAAGAGGAAGAGCATGACGCCATCATCTACCGCACACAACCAACTCATCCAACACGAATTCACCAAACAGGCCACGGCCTACGCCACCAACCCCACCATTATCGACAGCGATTGGGCGCTGCGCCTGGTACACGCGGTTCAGCCTACGCCGCCATGCCACGTCCTAGAAGTGGCCACTGGGCCTGGCTATGTCGCCCTTGCCTTTGCCACGGTCGCGCGTGAGGTCGTTGGCGTCGACCTCACCGATGCCCCCCTGGCCATTGCCCGCAAGAACCGCGAGGCGCGGGGGCTGACCAACGTGTCCTTTGAATCCGCCGATGCGAAGCAACTTCACTTTGGAGATGCTTCGTTTGACATCGTCATCTGTCGGTTGGCCATGCATCACTTCGACGCGCCGGAGCAGGTCTTTTCCGAGATGGTGCGCGTCTGTCGCCCCGGCGGCAAGGTCGCGGTCGAAGACATGTTTGCCAGCGAGCAACCCGACCGGGCGATCTACTACAATCACTGGGAGCGATTGCGCGACCCGTCTCACGTCATGGCCTTGCCGGTGAGTCAGCTTGTGGGGTGCTATCAGGCGGCAGGCCTTGAGATCGAGGTCCTCCAGTCAGAGCAACGCACCCAGGAGGTGGAGCAGTGGATGCGCAATACCCAGACGCCAGCCGCTCAAGCCGAGGAGATTCGGAAGCTGATTCAGGACGATGCCGACCGGCATCTCAGCGGGACGCCGATCTTTTGCAATGAAGACGGGCAGTTATGCTTCATGCACCGCATGGTGACGGTTGTGGGGCGCAAGCTATAAGGGTTGTAGGGCCACATCTGACGGCCCCAGGCCAGAGTTTGGGCGCCCCCTGGTGACGGCAATGGCCCTGGTGACGACCCCTCTCGGCCTGGGGGGCCACGGTATTCCACTTCTGTGGAATGTATCCAAAGAATAGGCACCTGAGTAAACACGAATGCGAAAAATGTTTTTGAGGCCATTCGGGATGCCTTTGATGGGCACCCTTTTATTCCTTCCTCAGAAACGCCGTAAGTCCGATTGCATCGAGACCCTTATCCTACCTGAGTAGTTACAAAATATTAAAGATCGTCCCATGAGGCTGAAGTGCCTGGCCAGTCGACCGGCCTTTGAGTCATACCGATGCCGACAGAGCGATCGCTATATTGGTAGAGATATATCCTAGAAGAAATACAATCAGCGAAGCGTGATCAAGCTTCACCGCGATGGCATACTGAGAGGGGTCTTTGACAATACGAGCAGATATAATCGATCCCATCAGAGTGAGAAGAATGGTTATCATACCCATGCCGTTTGCAATGTCTGTCATCGTGACTAGACCGACCCCTGGCAATTCGTGCAAGTTGATATAGCTACTCGCTACTGAAGCAAAAAAGGCGCCTATGCCAAGGCTGACACGGTCACTCGACATGGGCCCGAAGCTAAATGCCACAATGGCAATCGCAACTGATGCAAACAGGCCTTGGAACATCTTGAAATACAGTCCCCAATCTGGGCGTTCCATTTTGACGCCATAGACAATCTGTGAATAGATGGCCTGATGATCAACCGGCAGGCGAGGATCCCCCCGCCTGGTTTTGTAAGCATGTGGTTTACTGACTAGCTCGGCTTCTTTAAGCTGGTAGCCAGGTACGTTGACACGAGAACTGTATTCTGCACTCCTCTCATCTGGCACATAGCGGAGAACATTCCAGTTGTGATCCCTATCTTCAATCCGGATCACTAACATGTGGTTATCAAGTGGGTATCTAACAATATTAAAAAACTTAGTGATCCGTGAAATCACTCGGTATAAAACATAGTGATTGTTATTATTAATAAATTCACCAGCTTTAGTTTTAGAAAGAAATTCACCATCTATAACTTGAAATGTTTTTCCTGGATCAATATCATTTCCTTCCCATTTAAACCAGATATAAAAATCAACAGTCCAGCTTGTTTCCTTAGTTGAAATTTTTACAATTCGGTCGACATATATACCTGTATATACTTTATTGTAATTATCCGTATTATATTCTTTTAACGTTTCTAAGTCTACTTGAGTTTTACCTTCCTCGGTGCGATGCGGATCCGTACGATCTTGATGGCGCTTTAGTGATTCCATTTTATTTTGATAAAGCTGTATAGAGCCAAGATAACCGATAAACAGATAAAACCCTACTAGAAAAATTATCCACGACACAATGATCATCTTGCCCTGTCTGATAGTTAACTTCATTACTAGAGTTGCTCCTTCATAATATAGGTTCAGATTCCAATCCCATCGATGCGTCCCCTCTATACCTATCTGGGAGGGTAGAGTACCTAATTTACTATTAAGGAACAAGTTTAATAGACCTGCGAAGAACACAACGGAATACGAAAAAGATGGCTTACAGGCCTCGGCCAGTTCGATCGGGAATTTTATCCCTATTGAGGCTAGAATGCCCCTGGCAAAAGTCTCATGCCTGGACGATGCGTGCCGAGGTGGGCACCGCCACGATTCACTAGTATGGAAATAAAGATTCATGGAGCGTCTAACATCCTACGAAATCACCGTTATGTTCCTGGCTTTAGGCATCCTTTTAGCCACTGCGCGCATACTGGCCGAGCTCGTACAGCGGTGGCATCAACCTGCGGTACTCGGCGAAATTCTGGCGGGCATGTTGCTTGGCCCCACCGTTCTCGGCGCTCTGGCGCCCGAGTGGAGCGCCTGGCTCTTTCCCATGCAAGGCAACAGCGCTTTGGTGCTCGAGGGGTTGACCACCCTGGCCATCGCCTTATTCCTACTGGTCGCAGGGATGGAAGTCGACCTCTCGACGATGTGGCGACAGGGAAAAACGGCGGCGGCGGTGGGCGGCGCCGGACTGGTGGTCCCGTTTGCAGTAGGCTTGATCGCCGCTTGGACCATGCCCTGGTCGTTGGGGTGGGAGGGCAAACTCCACCCCCTCCTCTTTGCCCTATTTTTCGCCACCGCTCTCTCCATTTCAGCATTGCCGGTGATTGCCCGTACCCTGATGGACCTGAATCTCTACCGCAGCGATCTGGGCATGATTATCATCGCCGCGGCCATCTTCAATGACCTGGCAGGCTGGATTATTTTTGCCATGATTCTCGGGATGATGGAGGAGGAGAGTGGCCACGGCATGGGCATCGGTCAGACGATCGGGTTGACGCTGGCCTTTGCGGCTGGCATGCTGACCATTGGACGCTGGCTCATTCATCGTATTTTGCCCTGGGTCAAAGCCTATACGAGCTGGCCGGGGGGCGTTCTAGGTTTTGCCCTGGCGCTCGCCCTGCTGGCGGCGGCGCTCACGGAGTACATCGGGGTGCATGCCATCTTCGGCTCTTTTCTCGTCGGCGTCGCCATTGGCGATTCCTCACATCTGCGCGAACAAACCCGCATGGTCATTCATCAGTTTGTCTCTTTCATTTTTGCCCCGCTATTTTTTGCCAGTATTGGTCTCACGGTCGACTTTGTGCGCCATTTTGATGTCGGCCTCGTCCTGGCCGTGCTGGCAATTGCCTGTGTCGGCAAAGTCGTGGGCTGTGGTCTGGGGGCTCGATGGAGTGGTCTGTCTTCCCGCGAGGCGTGGGCCGTGGGGTTTGGTATGAATGCCCGTGGCGCCATGGAGATCATCTTGGGCCTGCTGGCGCTGCAGTTTGGGGTCATTCACGAACGTCTGTTTGTCGCCCTCGTTATCATGGCGCTCGTGACCTCCATGCTGAGTGGTCCCATGATGCAATGGTGTCTAGGAAAGAAAAAGGGGCGCGCCCTGTCAAGCTATCTAGGGGCCAGAGCCTTTCTCAACCCGTTGCACGCCCATCATCGCGATGAGGCGATTGCCACGTTGGTCCAGGCCGCTAGCGCCTCGGCGAACCTCGATCCCGAAGCTATTGTCGCCGCGGTACAATATCGGGAACAGCTCATGCCCACGGGCGTGGGGCGTGGGGTGGCGATCCCCCACGCCCGCGTCGAAGGGATTACAACGCCTGTGATGGCCGTCGGATTATCCCGCGCCGGCATTGATTTTGACGCCGCTGACGGGCTCCCGGCCCATCTCATTTTCTTACTGCTCACGCCGCCGAGCGACGAGGGCGTCCAGCTCGACATGATCGCTGAGATCACGCACCTTTTTGAAAATGATCACATGCGGGAACAGGCTTTGGAAGTCAACTCCTACACGGAATTCCTGGCCCTGATCAAAAGCGCAGGGGCCGGTTAGTCCACCCCGCTATGACGATGAGGGAGTCGGTTGGCAGTGCACCACCGGCCGAGTCACCCTACACAGATGGGTTGTCGGTCAAGGTCTCGAAACATGCTCCGCAGCCAAAGGGTGCGCGACTGGCTCGCTAAATGACCTGACGCGCTCTCAGCGCCGCAATCTCGTCTGCTCCGTAGCCCATCTCCGCCAGGATGTCGTCTGTATGGGCGCCACATTCGGCCGCGGCGCTCACCAGGCGGCTCGGCGTCCGGCTTAAGCGGAACGCTTGGCCGATAATCGTCGTCGGGCCTAACGTTTCCGACTCCACCGTTTGCGCGATGCCGAGATGCTTCACTTGTGGGTCGTTGAACGTTTCCTCCAGCGTATAAATGGGACCGCATGGAATACCCGCTTTGTTCATGATCTCGATCCATTCGGCGGACGCTTTCGTTTGCGTCAACCCCTCGATGTCGGCGTTCAGCTCATACCGGTGCTCGAGTCTCATCTCCGGGGTTTGATACGCCGGCCGCTCCGTCAACTCAGGAGCGCCGAGGGCGCTGCAGAACTGTCGCCACTTGGGCCGCGACGCGGCGATGGTGATATAGCCGTCCTGGGTTTTGAATACCCCCATCGGCGCATTGGTCGGGTGGTTGTTGCCCACCTGTTCCGGCAACTCCTGCGCCATCGTCCAACGCGCCGCTTGGAAGTCGAGCAAGAAAATCATCGCTTCAATCAGTGACGCTTGCACCCATTGGCCTTCGCCGGAGTCCTCGCGCTCCAACAACGCCGTCAAGATGCCGTTGGCGCAGATGAGACCCGCGCCGACGTCCGAGAGTGCCGCTCCAGAGCGCATCGGTCCGCGTCCGGGCTCGCCGGTCACCATCATATGGCCGCCCATCCCCTGGACGATAGGGTCGACGCCGGGGCGGTTCACATACGGGCCGTCCTGGCCGAAACCGGAAATACTACCATAGACGAGGCGCGGGTTGATCGCCTTGATGGACTCGTAGTCAATGCCTAGCCGGTGCTTCACATCGGGTCGGTAATTCTCGACGATGACATCGGCTTGGCGCGCCAGCTGCTTAAAAATGTCGAGCCCTTCGGGGCTCTTCAGATTGAGGGTCATCGACCGTTTGTTGCGGTGCAGATTTTGGAAATCCGGGCTGTGCCGATCCATGAAATCCTGGGTTTGGCCGCTTCCCGGCATTTCGATCTTGATCACCTGAGCGCCCCAGTCCGCCAGTTGTCTGACCGCCGTGGGGCCGGCGCGGGCGCGGGTGAGGTCGAGGACTTTATACTTTGAAAGCGCTTTGGAAGCCGTGGCTGGGCTCATAGATTGTGCCTTTCTCTCTGTTTGACTCTTAATCGCCCGGATCCCGACGCTCGATAAACTCGAGGGTGACCTGGGCGCACTGTGCCGCGTGGCTCGCCGCGACGTGATAGGAATCGCCAGGCAACACGAGCAGTTCCGAATCCGGGATGGTCTGCTGCCAGATCCGCGTTTCATTCACGGAGGCCAGCCCGCTGCCCTCCGTGGTGATCACGAGCGTCGGGTGAGGGATCTTCGGCACGTCGGCCCGGATGTCGGCGCAGGCGATGGTTTTCATGAAACCCAACTGGGTCGAAACGGCGGTGCTGCCCATGAAGGTCGTCCACCAGGCGACGCCCGCCGGCGGAAAGGTGCTGCCGAGACGCCCGGCCATGCTCTCCTGCGCCCAGGACTCGACACCCTGCTTCTCAAAGGTCTCGGTGAGGGCGGGAACGCGATCCGCTGCACCGATGCGGTACGGTGGGGGGGTCCCGACCACGGTCAGCGTGCGCACGCGCTCCGGACGGCGCGCGGCGAAGGCACGCGCGATGGTACCGCCAATTTTTGCACCGACGAGATGAAAACGCTCGATCTTCAACGCCTCCATGAGGCGACAGTAGTCGTCGATGAGGAGGTCGAGGGTCCAGGAGAAATCGCGCGGCATGGGCGTCGAGGCACCAAAGCCACGCATATCCGGGCGCACCACACGATATCGATGTGACAGTCTCGGCACCCAGGCATACCACGCGGCGCTACTCTCGGCATTGCCGTGCAACAGGAGGATCGTCCCGGGCGCACGCCAGGGATCGGTGTAGTCGTCCACCAGGTAGTGCAGGTCGAGACTGGGTGGAATGTGTAATGTCGGCATTGGACTTTCCTCTCTTGGCCTGGTATCCATCGCTGTGCACGGCGACTGCTGACCGTCTCCTAGTCGAAGGCGCGTCGCGTCATGCACAGCGCATCTCGCCTGGAGATGCACGGGTATCTGGAACGGTTTATCTCACCACGTCGAATTGATTCACGGTATCATACCACATCTTTGAAGAGGAATTGAACGGGTTGCGAGTTTTGTCCATGGGGCTTTATCATGACGTAAAGCGTATCGGCAACAAAGCAGGACTGTCTCTGGTTCTGTGTCGGTCTGGGATTCGCAGTTATGACCAGGAGGGGGTGGGCCTGGCCCACCCCTTACGGCGGCGGGTTTTGGGTCATGATAATAGGGCGAGATTAAATTGGGTCATGAGGGGTTGGATGGGATGGGCGATGCTGAGAGTGGGGTAAAAATGGCCATGGATCTCCCGATGCTTTACCTGCCCCACATGTAAGCCGATGATGCTGTTCCGGTCGGCGTCGATGAGGAGAGCGCCAGAGTCGCCCGCTACACTAAAGGGCGATGGGGTGGGGGGATTGGGGCAAGCATAACCAGATTTGTTCGTGGTGGGTGGAGATGATCGCTTGGCCGGGTTTCGGCTTGAGAGGGCGCGGGGTGGGGTTGGCTTGAGCCTCTGCGTCACGCAAAAGCCAAGAGGCGATGATATGCCCAGTGGTCAGCAGGACGGGTTGCCCGGTAGTACGCCAACGGAACCAACCCCCTAAGGTGCCGATGGGGAAGCGGTTGGCTTCGTGTAGGGTAAGGCCACTTGGTAAGGCGGCCTGGGCATTAAGGGGTACGTCGTACCAGGCTTGTATAGGTGGTGTGGGCCTGATTCGCGTCACAGTTGTCGAGCGCGGTGAGTTGAACGAAGTTTGTATAATCATGAGCTGTGAGACCCTCTAAACGTTTTATGGGGACATTGTTTTCGGTGGTTCCAGGGGCAGAGACGGGAATCGTATAGGTGTCGGTATGGGTGACTGTCGGGTTAACATGGCCGCTTGGTTGTTGGAAGGCGGCTTGAGCGGCGTTGTTGATCTTGGCAATCCCTTGGCCTCGGGCAGCTTTGGCGGCAAGGTAGGCTTGGTAGGTGGCTAGGGAGTCGGTGGTGGCTTGTCCGGCTGTGGTAGCGGCTATCTTGTAGGCAATGCGAGTTGGGTCGTTGTTGGCGAGCGGGGCGCCTTGCTGGCGGGCAAAGAGCACGCAGTTGTAGGCATGCGCATAGGGGTTGTTGTTGGGTGTGCCTGTGGGATTGTTGACTGCTTTTGTGTGGGTAATGGTGTTGACACGATGGTAAAAGCCGCGTGTGAGGAAAAAGTTAATCGCCTCCCCTGTAGGCTGTCCACATAGGTACGGACTTAAGCCTAATTTACATAAAATCAAATGCTTGTATGAGTTCACGTTCGGGTCAAAAATTGTTTTCCTGTCTTAAAGCTGTCCGAGGATCAGCAGAGGTGCTTTCACTTTACTTCACATGGACTGTACATACACAAGAAAGCCCCAGGTAAAAACGTCCAAATTATTATGGCTTAATTCCTAAACCGACCTCGACCCGTCTGACCAGCGCCCGGATGATCTCACGTTTTTTGGCCCATTCGAGGTCATCGAGGTGGCGCCCCACTTGGGCGGCAAAATCGTCTATACGACTCACGATCAGGTGCAT
>Ga0214472_10004028_pt1 | contig 15522 bp, 12 predicted proteins | sample RVTome_6_FD_207662 | JGI IMG/M metagenome (GOLD analysis project Ga0214472, IMG submission 207662) | Soil microbial communities from uranium-contaminated site in the Upper Colorado River Basin, Wyoming, United States - RVT140D175 | ecosystem: Environmental > Terrestrial > Soil > Contaminated >...
CGGTGCCGACCGGCACCGTCGATTTGTCGACCACCACACGATAGCCGTCCATGTGGCGGCCGATACTGCGCGCGGCCGCCAGCACGTATTTCAGATCGGCCGAGCCGTCCTCGTCCGGGGGGGTACCCACCGCGATGAACTGCATCGTGCCGTAGCGCGCCGCGTACTCGACATCGGTCGTGAACGCGAGGCGCCCGGCCGCCACGTTGCGCCGGACGATCTCGAGCAGGCCCGGCTCATGGATCGGGATGCCGCCTTCCTCGAGGACGCGGATCTTGGCCGCATCGAGGTCGCAGCACAGCACGTCATTGCCCACGTCGGCGAGGCAGGCGCCACTTACAAGGCCGACATATCCGGTTCCGACAACGGTGATCTTCATGGGCGGCTCTCAAGTATCGATGACAGATTGGGCGCGTCCAGGGCGCCGACTTCTCCCTCCCCTTGAAGGGGAAGGGACCCGCTAATGAACCTGGAGGAAACCCCCCGGTCAAGCCCGGCGATTACCCGGGCAATCTACGGCGCCAGATCGTACTCTTCGGTGCGGCGCGGGGGATAGGTCTCCCAGCCGCCGCACGCCGGGCAGCGCCACTGGAACTGGCGCGCCTTGAACCCGCAGGCCGCGCAGCGATAGCGCGCGACGCGGCGGGTGTGGCTGTGGATGAGCTGCTTGACCAGCTCGATGTCGCCGCGCTGCTCGGCGGGCGCGCTGAGCAGCGCCGCCTCCAGCAGCTTGTCGAGTCCGAGCAGGGTGGGATTGCGGCGCAATTCCTCCCGCACCAGATCGTAGGCGGCGCGCGCGCCCTCCTTCTCGAGTTGCCAATGGAACACCTCGTCGAGCAGATCGAGCGAAGAGTGGCGTTCGAGCCAGGAACGCAGCAGCGTCTGCCCCTGTGCGACCCGATCGAGGTGGCGATGCGCATCCATGATGCGCTCGGCCACCAGCGCGAGATACACCGGGTCCTGTCCCTCGACGCGCTTCCACACCTCGATGGCGTCTTCATGGCGACCCTCCGTGACCAGCAGGTCGCCCTGGATCAGGCTCGCACGCACGCAGCCCCGGTTGATCGCCAGCGCCTCGTCGACGTGGCGGCGGGCCTCGTCGGGACGCGAGCTCGCGAGTGCGGATGTCGCCAGTTCGCAATGGAAATTGGCCACTTCCTTGCGCCACAGCACGCTCTCGTGGTCAGGCAAATCCCTTGCCACCTCGATCGCCTTGGCCCAGTCCTTCTCCTGCTGGTAGATCTCGAGCAGGTAGCGCAGCGCGAGATCGTTGGGGCGCGACTCGCGCAGTTTGAGGAAGACCGCCTCGGCCCGATCCAGCAGGCCCGCCTTCAGATAATCCTGCCCCAGCTCGGCCAGCGCCTGCAGGCGCTGCTCCGCCGACAGATCCTCGCGGTCGACCAGATTCTGGTGCATGCGGATCGCACGGTCCGTTTCACCGCGGCGGCGGAACAGGCTGCCCAGCGCGAAATGCAGCTCGATCGTGTGCGGGTCGATCTTCACCGCCTCGATGAAGGCATCGATCGCCTTGTCCTGCTGCTCGTTGAGGAGAAAATTCAGTCCGTTGAGGTACGAGCGCGGCAGTGCGCGCGACTCATGCACCACCTGCCGAATGTCGATGCGCGCGGCGAGCCAGCCCAGGGCAAAGAACAGCGGCAGGGCGAGCAGCCACCAGAATTGGATTTCCATCGTATTCAGAAAGTCTCGGGCGCCTGAGCGTCCGGCGCTGCGGGCACCACGGCGCCGGGACGGTCGCGCTCCAGGCGCGCGAGTTGCCGCCGCAAGCGGCTGCATTCACGGTGCTGGCGCAACAGGGACGCCAGGGTCGCGGTGACGCCGAGCAGGGCGCCCGCGGCGAACGTGACGAGGATCACGAACACGAGCGGCAACTGCCACTCGGCTCCGAAGAAGAAATGCAGGCTCACCAGGTGATCGTTCTTCACCGCGAAACCGAACAGGAAGAAGAACAACAGCAGCCGCAGGGTCCACATCACGATGCGCATGGGACGGGATTATCTCCGAGGGGATGACAAAAAAGAAGGCGGCTTGCGCCGCCTTCCGGGATTTTCATGCTGCAGACCTGTTCACCGCGCCGTTACCCGGCGATATCGACGCGCTCGCGCAATTCCTTGCCGGCCTTGAAATGGGGCACGTACTTTTCCGGCACGTGCACCTTGTCACCGGACTTCGGATTGCGGCCCACGCGCGGCGGCCGGTAGTTCAACGCAAAGCTGCCAAAGCCGCGGATTTCGATGCGATCTCCACGCGCGAGCGCGTCGGACATCGCATCGAGCACCATCTTGACCGCGTAATCGGCGTCCTTGGTGACGAGCTGCGGAAAACGGGCAGCCAGTCTCGCAATCAGTTCCGATTTGGTCATCGCCGAACAGATTACTGCTTCTGCTCGTTGAGCTTGGCCTTGAGCAATGCACCCAGGTTGGTGGTCCCGCTGGCCGCGGAGCTGTCGGAGGAGAACTTCTGCATCGCCTCGCTCTGCTCAGCCTGGTCCTTGGCGCGAATCGAAAGGTTGATCGAACGCGTCTTGCGATCCACGTTGATGATCATCGTCTCGAGGTCCTGACCTTCCTTGAGCACCGTGGTCAGATCGTCGATCCGATGCGGCGCCGCTTCCGAGGCACGCAGATAGCCTTCGACATCGTCGTTGAGCGCAATCACCGCACCGCGCGCATCGACCGTCTTCACGGTGCCGCGCACGAGGCTGTTCTTCTCGTGAGTGGCGATGAAGTTGGTGAAGGGATCCCCCTCCAGCTGCTTCACGCCCAGCGAGATGCGCTCGCGCTCGACGTCGATCGCCAGCACCACGGCCTCGACTTCGTCGCCCTTCTTGAAGCGGCGCACGGCGTCCTCGCCGGTATCGCTCCACGACAGGTCGGACAGATGCACCAGGCCGTCGATACCGCCGTCCAGGCCGATGAACACGCCGAAGTCGGTGATCGACTTGATCTGGCCGCGAACCTTGTCGCCCTTCTTGTGGTTGATCGCGAAATCGTCCCACGGGTTGGACATGCACTGCTTCATGCCGAGCGAGATGCGGCGACGGTCTTCGTCGATCTCGAGAATCATCACTTCGACCTCGTCGCCCAGCTGGACGACCTTGGTCGGATGAATGTTCTTGTTGGTCCAGTCCATTTCGGACACGTGCACCAGGCCCTCGATGCCCTGCTCGACTTCCACGAACGCACCGTAGTCGGTGATGTTGGTGACCTTGCCGAACAGGCGCGTGCCCTGCGGGTAACGGCGCGAGATGCCCACCCACGGATCTTCGCCCAGCTGCTTCAGACCCAGCGAGACGCGGTTCTTTTCCTGGTCGAACTTGAGGACCTTGGCTTCGATCTCGTCGCCGACGTTGAGCACTTCCGACGGGTGACGCACGCGACGCCAGGCCAGGTCGGTGATGTGCAGCAGGCCGTCGATGCCGCCCAGATCCACGAACGCACCGTAGTCGGTGATGTTCTTGACGATGCCCTTGACGACGGTGCCTTCCTTGAGGTTGGAGAGCAGCTTTTCGCGCTCTTCACCCATGGTCTCCTCGAGCACGGCGCGGCGCGAAACGACGACGTTGTTGCGCTTGCGGTCGAGCTTGATGACCTTGAATTCGTATTCCTTGCCTTCGTACGGCGAGGTGTCCTTGACCGGACGCATGTCGACGAGCGAACCGGGCAGGAACGCGCGGATGCTGTTGGTCATGACGGTCAGACCACCCTTGACGCGACCCGAGATCAGGCCCTTGACCAGCGAGCCTTCGTTGAGCGCCCTTTCCAGGTCGTTCCACGCGGCGATCCGCTTGGCCTTCTCGCGCGACAGGCGCGTTTCGCCGTAACCGTCTTCCAGCGCGTCGATGGCGACGTGAACGAAGTCGCCGACCTTGACTTCGAGCTCGCCGCGGTCATCGCGAAACTCTTCGATCGGCACGTAGCTCTCGGACTTGAGGCCGGCATTCACGACCACGAAGTTGTGGTCGATGCTGACCACTTCAGCAGTGATCACCTCGCCGGAGCGCATTTCCTGCCGGGAAAGGCTCTCTTCGAACAGATCGGCGAAACTTTCCTGGAATTCGGAAACGGGGGTGGCAGTCGTCATAAAGAATGGAAATCCAAAAACCGCCCGAAAGCGGCACGCAGGGGTTGATTGAAAAATAGGCAGCCCGCGGACCTTCGTCCGGCCACCCACCTCACGGCGCACCCGCTCAGGAGCGCACCCGGTCCAGCACGAAACCGACGGCCTGCTCGACGTCCATTTCGGTCGTATCGAGCAGCGCGGCGTCCGGCAATTTCTTCAATGGCGCCACGGCTCGGGCGGCGTCCCGCGCGTCCCGATCCTGAAGATCCTTTAAAAGACTCTCCATGTTAGCAGCCATCCCTTTTTCCATCAACTGCTTATAGCGCCGCTCGGCACGCGCCTCGGCAGTCGCAGTGAGAAAGATCTTCGTCGTCGCATCCGGAAACACGACCGAGCCCATATCGCGTCCCTCGGCGACGAGTCCCGGCGCCCGCCGATAGTCGCGCTGGCGATCGAGCAGCGTGGCCCGGACCGCCGGCATCACCGCGACGCGCGACGCGCCGACCGAGCATTCTTCGGCCCGGATCGCATTCGTCACGTCTTTTTCGGCCAGAAACACCGACGCACCCTCGAAGCGCGCGGGCAGGTCCGCTGCGAGCGCCGCGAGCGCCTGCTCGTCGTCGAGCGCGACTCCGGCCTGCATCGCCGCCAGCGCGACGAGGCGATACAGCGAGCCGCTGTCGAGGTACTGATAGCCGAGGGCTTCGGCCGCGCGCGCCGCGACGGTGCCCTTGCCGGACGCCGACGGCCCGTCGATCGCGACCACCGGGATGGGCCGCGCGATCTCCGTGAAACGTTCGAAATAGGTCGGAAAGGTCTTGTTGACGCACTTCGGATCGTTGATCCGCACGCGGCAGCCGCCGAGGCTGACGAGCGAGAAGCACATCGCGATGCGGTGATCGTCATAGGTGTCGATCGCTGCGGGAACGAGCCGGGCCGGCGGCGTGACGTGCAGGTAATCGTCGCCCTCACGGACTTCGGCACCGACCTTGCGCAGTTCGGTCGCCATCGCCGCGATGCGGTCGGTTTCCTTGACGCGCCAGCTCGCGATGTTGCGCAGCCGGCACGGGCCGTCGGCGAAAAGCGCGGCGACCGCGAGCGTCATCGCGGCGTCGGGAATATGGTTGAGGTCGAGATCGAACGCCTTCAGGCGACCGTCCCGCGGTGCTGCCGCCTCGATCCAGTTGTCTCCCATCCGGATTTCGGCACCGAGGCTCGCCAGCGCTTCGGCAAATCGAACGTCGCCCTGGATGCTGTCGCGCCCGACACCCTCGACCCGCACCGGCCCTCCGCCGATCGCCCCGGCCGCAAGAAAATACGACGCCGACGACGCATCGCCCTCGACGAACACCGTGCCGGGGCTGCGATAGCGGACGCCGCCCGGAACGACGAAGCGCGCCCAGCCGTCGCGGCGCACGACGACGCCGAAGCGGGACATCAGGTCGAGCGTGATCGCGATATAGGGTTTCGAGATCAGTTCGCCGACGACTTCGACCGTCGTCTCCGCCCCGGTGAGTGGCAGCGCCATCAACAGCGCGGTCAGGAACTGGCTCGAAACGTCGCCGCGCACGCGGATCACGCCGCCGGAACGGATCGCCGCCGGCAGGATGTGGAGCGGCGGAAACGCCTCGGTTCCGGCGTAACGCACGTCGGCGCCGATCTGTCGCAAACTGTCGACCAGATCGCCGATCGGACGCTCGTGCATTCGTGGCACCCCGGACAGCCGGTACTCACCTGCCGACAACGCCAGTGCGGCGGTCAGCGGGCGAAACGCAGTGCCGGCGTTGCCGAGGAAAAGATCGGCCTGCTTCACCGGGAACGGCCCCCCGGCGCCGGTCACATGATACGTATCGCTGTCGCCGTCACGCGACCAGCGGATCCCGAGCACGCGCAGCGCATCGAGCATGCGCTCCACGTCGTCCGACGCCAGCAGGTCGCGGATCTCGGTCCGACCCTCGGCGAGCGCCGCGAGCAGCAGCGTGCGGTTCGAAATGCTCTTCGAACCGGGCAGCCGCACGCGGCCCCGCGCGTCCAGCATCGGCGGAAGATCGAGAAATTCCATGATCACTCCGGGGAAAAAGCAGGATTGGCAGGATTGGCCGGGGCGGAGAACTGCTCGGCCCAGGTATTGCGCGCCGTTCGCGCCGCGTCGAAAAGCTGCTCGAGGCGATCGCCGTCGGCCGACAGCAGGAGCGCCCGCAGGTAGGCGAGCTCGGCGAGGTACTGGTCGAGCTCGGCGAGGAGCGCCTGTCGGTTCGCCAGACAGATGTCTCGCCACATCTCCGGATGGCTACCGGCGATGCGCGTGAAATCGCGAAAGCCGCCGGCGGCAAAACTGAACAGTTGCTCGGCGTTCGCGCGGCCGGCGAGATCGTGGACCAGTCCGAATGCGAGCAGATGCGGCAGATGGCTTACCGCAGCGAATACCCGATCGTGCTCCTGCGGCGGCATCTCGTGGATCTGCGCGCCGCAGGCCTCCCACGCCTCGCGCACGCGCAGCACTGCGGAAGGCTCGTTCTCGGGCAGCGGCGTGACGACGACCTTCCTGCCTTCGTATAAGCTCGCGAACGCGGAATCGACGCCGCTGGTTTCCGCGCCGGCGATCGGATGCGCCGGGACGACGGTCGGCAGGTTCGCCGCGAGGTGGCGGTACACGGCTTCGATGACGTCGCGCTTGGTGCTGCCGGCATCGGTGACGACCGTCCCCGGCGCGAGGTGGGGCGCCATCGCCGCCATCACCTTGTCCATCTGTCCGACCGGGGGCGCGAGGAGCACGAAATTCGCGCCGTCGAGCGCCGCACCCCAGTCGCTCGTGGCCTCGTCGATGACGCCGAGCGCGATCGCCCGCGCGAGCGAAGCTTCGCTGCGTCCGATGCCTACAATCCGCTTCGCCACGCCCGCATGCCGCAACGCGAGCGCGAACGACCCGCCGATCAGGCCGACACCGCAAACCACCAGCTTCTCGATCACTGCCATACGCTGTCCCTTTGCGCCGTCACGCGAGCGCCTGCCGGAGCGCGGCAATGAAGCGCGCGTTTTCTTCCGGCAGACCGATCGACACCCGCAGCCACTCCGGCATGCCGTACGCGGCGATCGGCCGCACGATGACACCCTGCTGCAACAGCGCGCGATTGACTGCCCCTGCGTCGCCGACCTTGAAGGCAACGAAGTTGCCCGCGGACGGGATCGATTCGACCGAGAGTTCCACGAGGGCTTCGGTGATCTGCGCCATGCCGCGGCGGTTGAGATCGGCGCTGCGCTCGAGAAATTCCTCGTCGGACAGCGCCGCGACCGCGGCCGCGAGCGCGACGCTGCTGACGTTGAACGGCTGGCGAACGCGGTTCATCAGGTCGGCGACCTCCGGGTGACCGATGCCGTAACCGACGCGCAGCCCCGCCAGCCCGTATGCCTTCGACATCGTCCGCGAGACCAGCAGATTCGGAAAGCGCGAAAGCCACGCGAGGCTGTCGTAACGCTGCTGTGGGCCGAGATATTCGGTGTACGCCTCGTCGAGCACGACGAGCACGTCGGACGGAACGCGCGCGAGGAAGGCTTCGATCTCCGGCCCGTCGACGAAAGTCCCGGTCGGATTGTTCGGGTTCGCGATGAAGACGATGCGGGTATCGGGCCGGATCGCTGCGGCCATCGCCGGCAGGTCGTGCCCGAATTCCTGCGCCGGCACTTCGATGCCGGTCGCGCCGGTCGCGTTCGTCGCCAGCGCATAGACCGCGAACGCGTGCTGCGAAAACACCGCGGATCGTCCGGCGCCGAGGAGCGCACGCGCCGCGAGCTCGAGGATGTCGTTCGAGCCGTTGCCGATGACGAGTTGCTCCGCGCGCACGCCGAAGCGCGCGCACAGCGCCGCCTTGAGCTCGAAGGCGTTGCCGTCCGGGTAGCGCTCGCCGGCGACGAGCGCCGCCGCTGCGGCGTCCCTCGCGCGGATACTCATGCCCAGCGGGTTCTCGTTGGATGCCAGCTTGACGATGCCGGCCTCGGGGATTCCCATTTCACGGGCCAGCTCCCCGATCGGCTTACCGGGCTCGTACGGCGAAATCCGGCGGATGTATTCGGGAGCCTTGCTCGCTACGCTCATTGCGATCTCCTGGCTGTTATTCCTTGCGCGTTCGGCGTCCGGGCCCGTTCAGATCACGGCGACGGGGTAGGAGCCGAGCACCTTGACGAAGCCGGCACGCTCGTTCAGTTCCTTCAGCGCGGCGGCGACGCCGGCGTCTTCGCGGTGGCCGTCGACGTCGATGTAGAACACGTACTCCCACAGCCCGCCGCGCGCCGGACGGGATTCCAGCTTGGTCATGCCGACATTGTGCTGCGCGAGCGGCGTGAGCAACGAATGCATCGCCCCGGGGCGGTTCGCGGCCGAGCATACGAGCGACGTCTTGTCGTCGCCGGAGCGGTCCGCGTCGTGTTGCGCGATGACGAGAAAGCGCGTCGTGTTGTTCGGGTCGTCCTCGATGTTCGCGGCGAGCACGTTCAGCCCGTACAGGTCCGCTGCGGCCTCGCCGGCGATCGCGCAGGACTCGGGGTCCTCGGCCGCGAGCCGGGCCGCTTCCGCGTTGCTCGCGACCGGCACGCGCGAAAGCCCGCCGAGCTTGCGATTGAGCCATTCATGGCACTGCGCGAGCGACTGCGCGTGCGAATACAGCCGCTTCGCCGCGCCGATGCCGTCGGCCTTCGACAGCAGATGCTGGTGAATCCGCAACTTGACTTCACCGCAGATCTGCACCGGCGTCTCGAGCAGCAGGTCGAGCGTGCCGCCGACCGCGCCCTCGGTCGAGTTCTCCACCGGCACGACGCCGTAATCGGCGTTGCCGGCTTCGACGGCGCGGAAGACTTCGTCGATCGTCGCCGTGGCGATGAAGTTCGGCGCCGAGCCGAAGTGCTTGCGGGACGCACTCTCGGAAAACGTGCCCGCGGGCCCGAGGTATGCGACGCGCAGCGGCCGCTCGAGCGCGAGGCACGCCGACATGATCTCACGAAAGATCCGCTGCACGGATGCATCCGGCAGCGGCCCCGGGTTCGCTTCGCCGAGGCGACGCAAGACCTGCGCCTCGCGCTCCGGCCGATACAGATTGCCCTGCTTGATCTCGCCGATGCGCTGTGCATTGCGCGCGCGTTCGGCGAGCCGGGCGAGGATTTCCTCGTCGAGGCGGTCGATGTTCTTCCTAAGCTTCAGCAGTTCGTCGCTCATGCTCGCCCTTCGCCTGTTCGTCCTTTCGCCCGTTCAACCATTGCGCGCGGAAAAATCCCGCATGTAGTCCACCAGCGCCTGCACGCCGGCGAGCGGCATCGCGTTGTAGAGCGACGCGCGCATTCCGCCGACCGATTTGTGCCCTTTCAGCTGCGTCAAGCCCGCTTCCTTTGCGCCGGCGAGGAAGGCCTCGTCGAGCGAGTCGTCCCGCAGCAGGAACGGAATGTTCATCCGCGAGCGGCTCGAGCGTTCGACGCGGTTGTCGTAGAAAGCGCTGCTGTCGAGACAGCCGTAGAGCAGTTGCGCTTTCGCGATCGCGTTCGCCTCGACCGCCGCGAGCCCGCCTTGCGCCCTGAGCCACTGGAACACCAGCCCGGCGATATAGATCGCGTACGTCGCCGGCGTGTTCAGCATCGAGCCGTTGTCGGCCATCACGCGGTAATCCATGATCGTCGGCGTCACCGGAGCGGCGCGGCCAAGCAGGTCCTCGCGGACGATGACGATGACGAGCCCCGACGGTCCGATGTTCTTCTGCGCCCCGGCGTAGATCAGGCCGTAGCGGCGGACGTCGACCGGGCGCGACAGGATGTGCGAAGACATGTCGGCGACAAGCGGTGCATCGGTCGGCGGCAACTGGCTCGATTCACGCAGCTCGACGCCGTGGATCGTCTCGTTCGTGCACAGATGCAGATAGCGCGCGTTCGGGTCGAGGTCGAGTTCGTCCGCGCGCAGCAGGCGCGCAAAGCCATCCGCTTCGGTACTGCCCGCGAGACGCGCCGCACCGCCGAGCGCAGCGGCAAGATGCTTCGCCTCGCTGTATGCTTTCTTCGACCATGTGCCGGTCACGAGGTAGTCGGCCGAACCGCCCACGAGCAAGTTCATCGGGATCTGTGCGAACTGCTGCGTCGCGCCGCCCTGCAGGAACAGCACGCGATACTCGTCGGGGATCGCGAGCAGCGCGCGAAAATCGGCTTCCGCGCGCTCGACGATCGACGTGAATTCCTTGCCGCGGTGGCTCATTTCCATCACCCCGCAGCCCGCCCCGTGCCAGTCGAGCATCTCCTCGGCCGCCTGCCGCAGCACCGGCTCGGGCAGAGCCGCCGGGCCGGCGCTGAAATTGAATACGCGCGTCATCGTCAGAATCTCCAGCTTGCGGTCTTAATCCGGCCGGTCGTCGCCGTGCCGATCCTCGCTTCCCTCGGCAGCATCGCCCCCGGCTCCGTCCGGGCCGGCTTCAACGGCAGCATCGACGGCAGCCTCGTCCGCCTCGGACTCGGCGACCTTCTCGATGCCCGCGAGCCACGTGCCCTCGTCGAGATTGATCAGCGTCACCCCCTGGGTCGCGCGGCCGAGCTCGCGGATGTCCTGCACCTTCGTGCGAATCAGGACGCCGCCGGTCGAGATCAGCATCACCTCGTCGCTTTCTTGCACGAGACACGCGCCGACGAGCTTGCCGTTGCGGTCCGACGTCTGGATCGCGATCATCCCCTTCGTGCCGCGTCCATGGCGCGTGTATTCGGCGACCGGCGTGCGCTTGCCGTAGCCGTTCTCGGTCGCGGTCAGCACGGAGAGTTCCTCGTCCTTCGCGACGAGCATCGCAATGACGCGCTGACCGTCCTCGAGGTTCATGCCGCGCACGCCGCGCGCCTCGCGTCCCATCGGGCGCACGTCGCCTTCCGGGAAGCGTACCGCCTTGCCGGCGTCCGAGAACAGCATCACGTCGCTGTTGCCGTCGGTGATCGCGACGCCGATCAGACGGTCGCCGTCATCGAGGTTCGCGGCGATGATGCCGGCCTTGCGCGGATTCGAGAATGCAGTCAACGCGGTCTTCTTGACCGTACCCTCGGCCGTCGCCATGAAGACGAAATGGTCGTCGTCGAACTTCTGCACCGGCAGCACCGCGTTGATCTTCTCGCCTTCCATCAGCGGGAAGAGATTCACGATCGGCCGGCCGCGCGAGTTGCGCGTGCCTTCCGGAACCTCATACACCTTGAGCCAATAGACGCGGCCGCGGCTCGAGAAACACAGAATGTAGTCGTGCGTATTCGCCACGAACAGCCGGTCGATGAAGTCGTCGTCCTTCATGCCCGTGGCCTGCTTGCCGCGGCCGCCGCGGCGCTGTGCGCGGTAGTCGCCGAGCGGCTGGCGCTTGAAGTAACCGGCGTGCGACAGCGTCACGACCATGTCTTCCGGCGCGATCAGATCCTCGATGTTGATCTCGGCGGTGTTCAGCACGATCTCCGAGCGACGCGGGTCGCCGAACTGGTTGCCGATCGCACCGAGCTCCTCGACGATGATCGCGGTGATGCGGGACGGATTCGCGAGGATGTCGAGCAGGTCGGTGATGACATCCATCACCTCGCGATACTCATTGACGATCTTGTCCTGCTCGAGGCCGGTCAGCCGCTGCAGGCGCAGCTCGAGAATCGCTTGCGCCTGCGCGTCGGACAGCCGGTAGCCTTGAGCGGAAAGCCCGAATTCAGGCGGCAGGCCGGCCGGGCGATAACTGTCTGCGAGCGCGCGCGACAGCATCTCCTCGACCAGCGTGGAGCGCCAGCTGCGCGCCATCAGCTCGCGCTTCGCATCCGATGGCGTCGGCGCGGCCTTGATCAGCGCGATGATCTCGTCGACGTTCGACAGCGCGACCGCGAGGCCCTCGAGGATATGGCCGCGCTCGCGCGCCTTCCTCAGTTCGAACACGGTGCGACGCGTGATGACCTCGCGCCGGTGCGACAGGAAGCAGTCGAGCATCTGCTTGAGGTTCAGCGTGCGCGGCTTGCCGTCGACGAGCGCGACCATGTTCATGCCGAACGTATCCTGCAGCTGGGTCTGCTTGAACAGGTTGTTCAGCACGACTTCCGGCACCTCGTTGCGCTTGAGCTCGATGACGACACGCATGCCGGACTTGTCCGACTCGTCGCGGATCTCGCTGATGCCTTCGATCTTCTTCTCGTTCACGAGCTCGGCAATGCGCTCGAGCAGCGTGCGCTTGTTAACCTGATACGGCAGCTCGTCGACGATGATCGCCTGGCGATTGCCCTTCTCGAGATCCTCGAAGTGCGTGCGCGCCCGCATCACGACGCGGCCGCGCCCGGTGCGATAACCTTCATGCACTCCGGACAGGCCATAGATCAGCGCGGCCGTCGGAAAGTCGGGCGCCTTGATGATCGCGATCAGCTCCTCGATGTCGATTGCCGGGTTCTCGAGGACCTTGAGACACGCGTCGATGACTTCACCGAGGTTGTGCGGCGGGATGTTCGTCGCCATGCCGACCGCGATACCCGACGAGCCGTTGATCAGCAGGTTCGGGATCCTCGCCGGCAGGATCAGCGGCTCTTTCTCCGAGCCATCGTAGTTCGGCCCGAAATCGACCGTTTCCTTGTCGATGTCGGCGAGAAGTTCGTGGCCGATCCGCGCCATCCGGATTTCGGTGTAACGCATCGCCGCGGCATTGTCGCCATCGACCGAGCCGAAATTGCCCTGGCCGTCGACGAGCATGTAGCGCAGCGAGAAGTCCTGCGCCATCCGCACGATCGTGTCATAAACGGCGGAGTCGCCGTGCGGGTGGTACTTGCCGATGACGTCGCCGACGATACGCGCGGACTTCTTGTAAGCCTTGTTCCAGTCGTTCGACAGCTCGTGCATCGCGAACAGCACGCGCCGGTGCACCGGTTTGAGGCCATCTCGAGCGTCGGGGAGCGCGCGCCCGACGATCACGCTCATCGCGTAGTCCAGATAGGAGTGCCGCATCTCGTCTTCGAGACTGATCGGCAACGTTTCCTTGGCGAACGGGGTCATTTAGCGGCAGCGGCGAAAACCGCCTGATCAAAAGCATGGAATGGTACCACGCCGGCGATGCCAGACCGACCGTGCTGCCGCGACCGCCGATGTTTCCCGCCCGTCGTCCCGTTCGCGATGTCCCGGCTGTCACGCTATGCTTCAAGCGGTCGTTCGGGCTGTGCGATCGCGACCGATTTCGAAATTACGGAGTGACTAGCTTGAGTGAAACAATCGACCTGTTGATCAACGCTCGATGGATCATCCCCGTTGAGCCGGCCGAAGTCGTACTCGAACACCACTCAGTGGCCGTGCGCGGCGGCCGCATTGTCGCCGTGCTGGCGCGCGACGACGCACGCTCGCGCTTTCGTCCGGCCGAAACGGTCGAACTGCCCGACCACATCCTGCTGCCCGGCCTGATCAATCTTCATACCCACGCGGCGATGAGCCTGATGCGCGGGATCGCCGACGACCTGCCGCTGATGCGCTGGCTGCAGGAGGCGATCTGGCCCATCGAAGTGAAGCACATGTCGCGCGAGTTCGTGCGTGACGGAACCTTGCTCGCCGCCGCGGAAATGCTGCGCGGCGGGGTCACCACCTGCAACGAAATGTATTTCTACCCGGGAGCCGCCGCCGAGGCCTTCTCGCGGGCAGGAATGCGCGCGGTGGTCGGCGTGACGGTGCTCGATTTCGCGACCCCCTACGCCAGCGATGCGGACGATTACCTTCGCAAGGGCCTCGCGGAGCGAGACAGGTGGCGCGACGATGGGCGCATCGGCTTCTCGCTCGCACCGCACGCGCCCTACACCGTTTCGGACGCCACGCTCGGCCGCGTCGCGAGCCTCGCCGCCGAACTCGATGCCGGCATCCACATCCACATTCACGAGACGACCCAGGAAGTAAAGGACTCGCTCGCGCAGCACGGTGCGAGGCCGCTGGCGCGGCTCGCGAAACTCGGCCTCCTCGGCAGCAACGTGATCGGCGTCCATGCCGTTCATCTCGACGCGTCCGACATCGATCTACTCGCCCGCAACGACTGCAGCATCGCGCACTGCCCGACGTCGAACATGAAGCTCGCGAGCGGCATCGCTCCGGTCACGCGACTGCTCGAAGCCGGAATCAATGTCGGCCTCGGCACGGATGGCGCCGCGAGCAACAACCGGCTCGACATGTTGCAGGAAATGCGTCATGCAAGTTTGCTGGCGAAAGTCTCGACCCTCGACGCGACGGCAGTCCCTGCCCACACCGCGATCCGCATGATCACCCTGAATTCCGCTCGGGCACTGGGACTGGGCGAACGCATAGGCTCGATCGTCGCGGGCAAGGAAGCCGATCTTTGCGCGGTCGCGCTCGACCGCATCGAGACCCGCCCGTGCTTCGATCCGGCCTCCCATCTCGCGTATGTCGCCGGACGTGAACACGTGTCGCACGTCTGGGTAGGCGGCGATATCCGCGTAAATAAAGGACTATCGGTGTTGCAATTAAACGACACTGAATTGCTCGCGTTTGCAGCCGTGTGGCAAACTAAGTTCGGTAGCTGAACTGGATATGTTCGGCTCTTACTCTTGGCGAGTACCGAAGAACTCATTCGCCGGATTGAACAGTCATCCCCACTCATCCTCCTGCCCATCGACGAGGAAATCATGACCAAACAGACCAAGAAGCAGATGTTCGCACTGGCCGCCATCGCCTCGATCGGCCTTTCCGCGCCCGCCGCGTTCGCCCAGACCAAGGACGTCGTGGTCGATGGCAAGGGTGAGATCCCCTACATGATCGATTCCCGTAACACGGTTACCCGCAGCGGTACCGGTCTGTGCTGGCGCACCGGCTCGTGGAGCCCTGCTGCCGCGGGCACGGCGATGGCTGGCGAATTCCCCGCCGGCTGCGCGTGCGACAGCGACATCGTACCGAAGGACAAGTGCGTCGTCGCTGCAGCGCCGGCACCCGCGCCCGCTCCGGCGCCCGCTCCGGTCGCTCCGGCGCCGCGACCGACCGCCGAGAAGGTGAAGCTCTCCGCCGACACGCTGTTCGACTTCGACAAAGCTGTCTTGAAGCCCGAAGGCCGCAGCAAGCTCGACGAGCTGGCGGCGCAGGCCAAGGACGTGAAGCTCGAAGTCATCCTCGCCGTCGGTCACACCGACCGCCTCGGCTCCGACGCGTACAACCAGAAGCTCTCCGAGCGTCGTGCGAACGCGGTGAAGACCTACCTCGTCGGCAAGGGCATCGAAGCCAACCGTATCTACACCGAAGGCAAGGGCGAGCGTCAGCCGGTCACCGGCAACACCTGCTCCGACCGCCTCGGTCGCAAGGCGCTGATCGAATGCCTGCAGCCGGATCGCCGTGTCGAAGTCGAAGTGATCGGCACCCGGTAACCGTTTGCTCGATCGCTGACGAAAAGGCCCTGCCACGCAGGGCTTTTTCATTTGATCGGGCCGAACGTTGCATGTCCGCATTGGTCG
>Ga0214472_10004029_pt1 | contig 15520 bp, 13 predicted proteins | sample RVTome_6_FD_207662 | JGI IMG/M metagenome (GOLD analysis project Ga0214472, IMG submission 207662) | Soil microbial communities from uranium-contaminated site in the Upper Colorado River Basin, Wyoming, United States - RVT140D175 | ecosystem: Environmental > Terrestrial > Soil > Contaminated >...
TACATTATTACCAACAACCACGTGGTCAAAGGTGGGGAACGAGTGCGAATTTCCCTTTATGACGGCACCAATGTTGAGGCGGTGGTCATTGGGCGTAGTGTGGCTCATGATGTTGCCTTACTCAAGGTTGATCCCCAGTTGGTGGCCGCGAACACCCCATTGGAGATGGGCGATTCTTCCCTGGTGCGTCCGGGGCAGTTGGTAATTGTCATCGGTAATCCTTTCGGGCTAAAAAACTCAGTGTCGGTGGGAGTGACCAGCGGAGTGAACCGGGGGATGCCCAGCGAGCTGGGTCGGCTCATACCCGGCATGTTGCAGACCGATGCTCTGATCAGCCCGGGCAGTTCCGGTGGGCCCATGCTGAACAGTTCCGGGCAGGTAATCGGCATTACCACTGCTATTGAACTTTCGTCGGCCAAGATCAGCCAGCGCATTGGATTCGCCGTCCCGATCAATACGGTACGGGACTTGCTCCCTCAGCTTAAAAGCCAGAAAGTCGTGCAGCCTCCCTGGTTGGGCACTTATTCGCAGAGCTTGAAGCCTTTGCTGGTGGAACGGCTGTCACTGCCGGTTGAACACGGATTTTATGTAACCCAGATCGCTCCTGACAGCCCGGCCGAGCAGGCTGGCCTGATTGCGTCGGGAGTGGACGAACTCGGCCGACCGGCTGCCGGGGGGGATATTATCGTCGCCGTGGACGGAGTGCCGGTGGAAATCGGGGCTGAGATGACCGCGGAGCTGGGCCGAAACCAGCCGGGCGATGAAGTTATCCTGACCGTTGTTCGGGGTGACCAACGGGTCCAGCTTACTGCCACTCTGGGAAATTGGCCCGGTCAAGTAACTCTGAGCGAGGAGCCAAGATAGATAATCAAGATAGATAATCAAGATAGATAATGATGGGATGCTCCTCTTGGTTACGGCGATAATTCCCAGTTTAGCCTTCCCAGTTTAGCCTTCCCAGACGTTGCCGTCTTCGTTGGGAGAGTCGTCGACTTCCTCCAGGTCCAGGTCCTCAGAGTAGCTGGGAGACAGCGGTGTCACCTGAATGTTTGGGGTGTACTCCGGAAACAGGCGCACCAGGTCCCAGGAGTTGATCCAGCGTTTGATGTGTTGCCGTATCCTCCAGGTGTGGTTGGTTTCGTAGTCGGTTGGTGGCTCCCACCGGTAGGCTGTCGAATAAATTGATCGCGTTTTGTCATGGACGTTCTGCAGGTCGTTGGCCTCGTGCAAGATCATGCGGTCGTTAGGCACTTGCCGGATCTTCCACATGCCCATGCCCGCCTGTTTGGCCAGTTCGAGGTCTTCCGGCTTCCCGGTGGCGGGCAGTTTCGAGGCGATTTTTTCTTCGTCCTGCTTCTCGTCCATTACCTCACTCTGATATGCGGAGGTTATGGCAAAGACCGAGGCCAGGCCAGGAACGGTATGATCCGCCAGTAAGCCCATCAACCGGGCCAACTCTGCGTAGGACTTGGCCCGCTGCATTAGTGAATAGCGGCCAATCAGCTCAACTTCGTCCACCAGAATCACCCATCCGGCATACCCGGCGGCCAGCATCAAACGGGACATGAACTCGTAGCGTTCTAGCGTAAGGCCTCGGACCGAAACTCGGTCGAACTTGTAGCTTGCCACTTCACCCAGTTCCCGCAGCCAGCTCTTGAGCTCGCTTTCCGGCACGCGAGTGCCTCCCCAGAACTGCAAGATCCGGTCCGATACCTCGGGGTAGCGCCCTCCCTTGCCTCGCTCAAATACGAACACCGAAGCGGCGAATCGGGTGTTGAGCGTGCTCTGGGGCCGGAACACCCAGCGATAGAATTCCTGGTAGCCGGGACTTTCGAAGTCCAGCTTTTCCGCCAGGATGTTCAGCAATGTTCCGGCCCGATCCGGTACTTTAGCCGACTGTATTGCCGAGCTGTAAACCTTGCCGGTGTCGTAAAGGGGGGTCTCTTTGCTGACCACCACCTTGCTGCAAACGAAGTTGTTCTCCAGGGCCACGTGCTGCAAATATTCCAGCAAATGGGACTTGCCGGCGCCGAAATCACCCGCCACCAGCATTCCGTCGGCGGTGACTTCGCCGGTGACTTCAGAAGAAGATCCCTCCTGCACCTTGCTCAGCATCTGCCGGAACCGCGCTTCAATGTCGGGCTGGACGGAGCCCATGCCCAGGGCCTGCACCGCATCCCGGTTGGGAACTCCGGCCCTCAACGCTTCGATTGCCCGCCAGCTAGAGATTCGAGTCGCAGTCATCATCAAAAACTCCTGACCATCTGAGCAAGGGCCGGCTGCTCCTGTCCGGTGAACCGGACCAGACAGGACAGAGGATTGATTTTGTTCACGTCTCTGACTTCGTCCCAGATACGCAGGTACAGAGCGTCGTACTTTCTCACACCCCGCTGCTCATTGTTCAGAAACTCGGGTGGCGCAAATATTACGATGAGACAGTTCTGCAACTCATCGGTGCTGTCGATGAACTGGCGCAGGACCTCGTACCCGTCAACCACGGCGGAGGTGCTGTAGTAAAGGTAGCTGTTAAGCGGACCGGGCCGCTGATCATTCTGGAAACAGGAGATGTCGATCGTCAACACCAACCCCGACTGCCCGACCAGGTTTAGCCAGTGGGACAGACAGGCCAGCATGCTTCGCGCATTGTGCCGGCCAATTTTCTGGAAAATTGAAGCGGATTTCAAAGCCGATATGAGTCGCAACTCGCCGCGCAGCCACTCGTGAACCGCCTCCGCTACGCCGACTCCCACGTCCTGGGGGTCGAGCTGGGCCTGGCAGAGCTTCATCATGGCGTGGCGAAACTCCTGGTTCATGGCGTAGTCCTGGGAGAGCCGCTCGCGAAGGCGGTTGTTGATTATGGCGCGCATTTCGGACAGATCGAGGCCGTTAAGGGAGGCGATTCGCGACAGGCTGAAGTCCTCCCGGTCGGGGGGCACCAGGTATGAACCCTCCAGCAGGGTGGAGCGTAGAAAGGCGTGGGCCAGTTCGTCCCAGTCGATCTGCCGGGCGACCTCGTTGAACAGCTTGTCGATCATCTGCACCTTGGTCTGGGCGGCGTCCACCGAGACAAAGGCGTAGTTTTCCTGGTGAGAGGTCTGGCGCAGGCCCCGCCACAGTTCCTGGTGCTGGTCCGGGCCCCAGGGCACCACAAATTTGACGGCACCTCCGCCGTTCCTGATGAAGTCTTGCAAATACTCCCGGCGGAGCACCGCCAGCCATTCTTGAATCGCCATAGCTCTTCGACTCCTACTGTCTGGGTCCAGGCCACGCTTCCAGTCTGATCAGGTGGCCAGTCTTGATTACCAGGTCCAATACCTATACCAGGTCCAATACCTATACCAGGTCCAATACCTGGAGGGAGGATTAATGGGCGCCTTTCATCCCGACCTGGGTCTCGGTCACCGCGCTGGGGACCAGCGAGGGGCTGCCAGTGCCGAGGGCACCCTCTTGGGTGAACCGGATGGCGTAATAGCGGCGCTCTTCGCCGCTTTCATCGATTACGGAAAATATTTTGCCCTTCACGCCTCGGCTGATGGGGAAACTGATTCGGCCACCAGATTTGGTGGTGGTGACGTTGCCCCGATGCAAGAGGTATATGTCACGAGCAAACTCTTGCCTGGAATATTCCTTGGCCTGACCCGGCAGCAGGGTCAGCAGTCGGTAGACATCCAGAAGGGGCACGATGGGAGCCGGGTCCAGGGAGTTGCTGCCCCGCTCGTCTACCATCCTGGAGTAGGCTTCGAACAAGGCGTTGAGGAACAACTCCGAACGGAAGCGGGGGGGCTTCTCTTGCAGTTCTTTGAGCAGTTCGACCAGCACCGACGGGCGGAGTCGGTTTTCCCGTCTCCGGTCGATGGCTACCGCCCGCTCCGAGGGAATCACTCGCAGCAACGCCGGATAACAAAATAGCCGGTCGTCACGCTCAAACATCGAGAGGCCCCTTTTCCCCGCTACCCTCAGCACTTCCTGGGCAAAGAGGCCGGTGGACAGGTAGTTCTGAGTATTGAAAGACCAGCCGCTCCTGGCGGCGGACAGGCGCTGTTGCAGACGGCTCATGGCCAGTTCGGCATCTTCCAGGGATGAGCCAAGCTCCAGCAAGTTACCTGCCTGCGCGGCAGCCCGAAAACGGCGCAGCGGGGCCAGCAATGCTCCTGCCGCGGTTAGAGTGGCTGCAGCGTCGGTCTCGGTGCTGGATAGAGCCTGCTCTAAAGTCTGTGGGTCCAGATTCTCCATATTTCACCACATGGCAGGTTGACGCGAGGCAGACCGCCCGGGTCTGGATGCTCGCTTTTCCCACAATACCATTTTGTCTTGCGGTCAAATAGGGTGTGATTACCTTGGAATGGTGGAGTCTTTACTCTGGCAACAGGGTCCCAGAATGATCGCGACTGCGACCGGGCGCAACCGGGCCTTTTGCCGGGTCAAAGGATCAAACCCTCCGTCAGGGTGAGACCCTGGGGTTGGACCAAATCGCTGACCAGACCTCCCCTAGCCAGCGGTCCGCGTATTATAATGCTCGGGTCGTAGTACAAGTTGATGGGGAGGTTGGTATGCCTATAGAACAGATTGCTCCTGAGCTGGAGCGTATTGTTGCGGTCAATGCCGAGATCAAAGAGCTGGGCAGCGGGTTCGGCGGCGACCAGGGCCCTGCTGAGGGCCCGCTCTGGTGGAAGGACGGCGGGTATCTGCTGTTTAGCGATATCCAGAACAACTGCCGGATGAAGTGGTCGGCCCAGGGTGGTATGACGGTGGCCCATGCCAACACCAACCGCTCCAACGGCCTGACCCGGGACCGGCAAGGCCGGTTGCTCGCCTGCGAGCACGACAGTCGCCGGGTGACTCGCACCGAACTGGACGGCAGCATCACCGTGGTGGCTAACAGCTTCAAGGGAGCGCAGTTGAACCGTCCCAACGACGTGGTGGTCAAGTCCGACGGCAGCATTTACTTCACCGACCCCTGGACCCACCGTCGCCCCCGGGAGCAGTGGGACCTCACCTTCTCGGGAGTCTACCGGGTCTCGCCCGACCTGGGAACACTGACTCTCCTGGTGAGCGACTTCATCATTCCCAACGGACTGGCCTTCTCTCCGGATGAGAGGGTCCTGTACGTAAACGATACGCGCCGGGGGCATATCCGCGCCTTCGATGTCCAGGCCGACGGTACGTTGGCCCTGGCCTCGGACCGGATATTCAGGGACCTGTGGGGTGAACGGCCGGGTGTCCCCGACGGCATGAAGGTTGATCTGGAGGGCAACGTTTACTGTGGTGGTTCCGGAGGAATCTGGGTTATGGATCCTTCGGGCAAGCACCTGGGTACCGTGGTCCATGGTCAGCCGGCTACCACCAATCTGTGTTTTGGCGGGAGCGACTGGAGGACCCTGTTCTTCACCAATTGGAGCACCGTGGGGAGCGTTCAGTGCAAGATACCGGGCGTTCCTGCTCCTACCGACCGGTAGTCTTGCGACCGGTAGACTTGACGGACGGGGTCTGGAACGCTAATTTAACCCGGTGCAGGAGGTAAGTTTTATGCCGATTGAAAAAGTCGCTGCCGAACTGGACCGAATCCTCTCGCCCGATGCCGAGGTCAGGGAACTGGCCGAGGGGTTTGGTGGTGATATGGGGCCGGCGGAGGGGCCGTTGTGGTGGAAAGAAGGCGGCTATCTGCTGTTCAGCGACATTCACAACAACCGCCGGATGAAGTGGGACCCCCTCCGGGGGTTGTCGGTGTTCCGGGAACCCACCGATCGGGCCAACGGCCTGACCCGCGACGTTCAGGGCCGGCTGCTGGCCTGTGAGCATCAGACCCGGCGGGTCACGCGACTGGAGCCGGACGGCAGCATCACGGTGGTGGCCAACAGTTATCGGGGACGCCGGTTGAACCGTCCCAATGACCTGGTGGTCAAGTCGGATGGGAATATCTACTTTACCGACCCGGGGTTTCCGACGCCTGGCCTGGACCTGGACTTCAACGGCGTTTATCAGGTAACGCCGGACCTGGGCACCATCACCCTGATCGCCTGGGACTTCTCTCGCCCCAATGGCCTGGCCTTCTCGCCCGACGAGAGCGTGCTGTACATCAATGACACTCGACGCCGCCACATCCGGGCCTTTGACCTGGAACCCAATGGCATGCCCTTGATCGCCACCGACCGGGTGTTCTGCGACCTGAATGGTGAGCGGCCCGGCAACCCGGACGGAATGAAGGTGGACACTGAAGGCAATGTATACTGCGGCGGTTCCGGGGGAATCTGGGTGATGGATCCCTGGGGCAAGCACCTGGGCACCATCGTTCACGGTGCGCCCGGCACCACCAACATGGCCTGGGGCGGCGACGATTGGAAGACCCTGTACTTCACCACCCGGCACACGCTGGGCAGCATCCAGATGAAGCTGCCGGGCACCCCAGTCCCGGCCCAATGATGGGGATACGCCGGGGCCGATCCGGGCGGCCGCCCCGGCTTTCCAGAACAAACAAAATAGACTAGATTATTTATGGAGGCAGACATGAAAAGATTCCGACTTTCTGAAATAGCCAATGTGCCCGTGGCAACGGCTACTCCCATCGAAGGCTGGACTGGCGGCCCGGTTAGCCGGACCCGTCAACCGCTCCTTCCCGAAGGAGCCAGCAAGTTTTTTAACAGTAGTGTGGTCAATTTCGGCAAGGGCTGCACCACCGGCTGGCACAAGCACGCCACCGATCAAATTCTGGTGATCACTTCGGGCAACGGTATCGTAGCCAACGAGACCGAGCAGGTGGAGGTGGCGGTGGGTGACGTGGTGCAGGTCCTGGCCGGGGAGAACCACTGGCACGGAGCGACCAAGCTGTCCTCCATGGGCCACATAACCATCACCGGAGTGACCGGTTAGGAACCATCTCACAACCTGGTTCGGCCGGCACACCTGGAGCAGAGAGGAATCCACTTTGGCCAGCCTGATTTGCCGGTTGGCTTGAGGGGGCGTAATCATGCGAAGATCGCGGCTTTGCGACCGCTCGGTGATTGGTCTGTTGTTGGTGGGCTTGGGGGTAATGTTCCTGCTGGATTCCACCGACGTATGTTGCCCAGCACCGGCGAGGGTATCATAACCGGCGAGTTGACCATCACCGGCATGATGATGTGCGGCGGTATTGAAGTAAAGGATTGATCCTGGGAGAGTTTGAGGCCAGGTAGCCTTTGATCCCGTGATAAGGAGTAGACCATGAAAGGAGTAGACCATGGATCTGGTTGAGGAACAGCTTAGAAACAGCAAAACCATCGCCGTAGTGGGTCTATCGGATAACCCGGAGCGGACCAGCTACCGGGTGGCCAGATATTTGCAGGACCAGGGCTACCGCATCATTCCGGTTAACCCGATGATCAGCGAAGTGTTGGGAGAGCGGAGCTACCCGGACCTCAAGTCGGTGCCGGAACCCATTGACATGGTGGATATCTTCCGCCGGTCCGAACTGGTCCCGCCGGTGGTTGATGAAGCCATCGAGGTCGGGGCCAGGTACATCTGGATGCAGGACGGAGTGACCCATCCGGAGGCCGCCGCCAGGGCCGAGGCGGCGGGAATTCCGGTGGTCATGGACGATTGAACCCTGCGAGTGCATCGCCGCCGGTTCGGCGGCAACTAGGGTCTTGCCAGAGGGGAAATCCCGGTCCCTTCGGACGTGCCCGGGGAGAAGGCTGTTTGGGGTTTGCGACCTCCCTCAGCTTCAGCAAATACCTTGACAGTCTCCTCTCCTGTGATTATTATTACAATAATGATTCCAAGGTAGAATTGGCTTACGGATAGCGGTAATAGGGGAAGGAATACGCCAATCTTTCGTCGGTTTCCTTGGGAAAAGTGGTTTCCTTGGGAAAAGTGTTTGTCGGGACAGTCCCGTGAAGGTCCTGGTCTCAGGCAGGGGTAAAAGCCCCAAGTTAGTGTGAAAACCAAGTGTCGATGGCCAAGTTTTCGCCAAAAACTCCCAAAATTCGACGGAGCAGACCAACGGAGCAGACCAACGAAGCAGACCAAACGGAGCAGACCAAACAGGAAGGAGGAAAAGAATGGCAGACCAAGATATTGCATTAATGGCCCATTTAATGCGCCGCGCCGGGTTTGGAGCGTCGTATGAAGAACTGGAGAGGAGGGCGGCCCAGGGATACCAGGCCACCGTTGAAGAACTGCTGAATCCCGAGAGCCAGCCCGACCTGGACATGGACGTACTGGAACGCCGGTTCATCGACTGGAAAGACATGAACGCTCTGGAGGTCAACCAGGCCTACTGGACCTACCGGATGATCAACACCCAGCGGCCCCTGCAGGAGAAGGTGGCTCTGTTCTGGCACGGCATCCTGTGCACCGGCAACTCCAAGTGCGAGCACGGCCGCCAGGTCCAGATACAGTTGAACCTTTTCCGGGAAAAGGGCATGGGCCAGTTCGACGAAATTCTCCGCTCCCTGTCCCGCGACCCGGCCATGGTCTTCTATCTGGACAACTGCATGAGCCACAAGGGACACATCAATGAGAACTGGGGCCGTGAGTTGCTGGAACTGTTCGCCATGGGTGTCGGCATGGATGACCACGCCAACTACAACGAGGACGACGTGAAAGAAGCGGCCCGGGCCTTCACCGGCTGGACCATCACCAACGCCATCCCCCGCTACCCCTATGGCCGCTACGAGTCCAACTTCATCTACAATCGCTATGACCACGACGATGGCGAAAAGACCTTCCTGGGTGAGAAGGGCAACTTCAACGGTGATGACATCATCAGCATCATCTGCAAGCAGCCTTCCGCCGCCCGTTTCGTGGCCCGGCACCTCTACAATTTCTTTGTGGCCGATGAGGCTGAGGTTCCTGCCTGGCAGCGGACTGCCCCCCTGGACCCGGCAGCCATCAAAATGCTGGAGGACGAGTACTTCCGCTCCGGTTATGACATTCGCTCCATGTTGCGGGTGCTATTTAACAGCGAATTCTTCAAGAACGCCCGCTTTGAGAAGGTGAAGAGTCCCACCGAAGTGGTCATTGGCACCATGCGCCTGGTCAAGGACTTCACCTCGCCCAAAGTGGGCCTGCATCCGCTGGCCAATAACATCCGCTACATGGGCCAGGACTTGATGAACCCGCCGACGGTTGAAGGTTGGCACACCGGTAGAGAGTGGATCGATAGCGGCACGCTGGTGGAGCGCATCAACTTTGCCGCCGACCAGTTGGGCAACGTCAAACTACCTGGCGTGAAGGACATCATCAGCCGCCTGGGTTCGGAAAACATCATTAATCCTGAGGCCCTGGTTGACCGCTGCCTGGACATGGTCGGCAGCTATGAACTGGCCCCAGAGACCCGCGACCAGTTGGTGGAGCACGCCCAGAAAGGTGGCCCGGTCAAGCCCGGCACCGGAGAATACTCCAACCGGGTGGGTGAGATCCTCCAGTTGATCGTCGCCACCCAGGAGTACCAGTTCGCCTGATCCAGCGCAAAGCGCGTACTGGGCCTGGCCCGTCCTCCCATCCTGTTCCCGTTCGAAGGATGGACGGGCCAGGCTGGACATTTAAAGTGAGACTCAAGCAAGCAACTCTAGCAAGCAAAGGAGATTAGGACATGACTTCTACCAAGAAAGACCCGGTACTGGTAGTGCTTCAGTTGTCCGGGGGTAACGATGCTCTGAATACCCTGGTTCCCCACGGCAACCCTTTGTACTATGACCACCGGCCCTCGGTGCGAACCCCCCAGGACCAGGTATTGAAGATTGATGGCGACGTTGGCTTCAACCCCAATATGGCCCCCCTGAAGAGGTTGTACGATGAGGGCAAAGTCGCCGTAATTCAGGGCGTGGGCTATCCCAATCCCAACCGTTCCCATTTCCGTTCCATGGACATCTGGCACACCTGTGAGCCGGACAAGCAGGGAACAGAAGGCTGGCTGGGCCGGACCATCCGGGACATTGACCCCAACAAAGAAAACGTGCTGACCGGCGTCAACTTCGGGCGGGGCCTTCCCCGGGCGCTGGCTGCTCCCGGCGTGCCGGTGGCTTCGGTGGGCAACCTGGCCACCTACGGTGTGCTCACCGGCATTGAGGGCGAAGACCAGCGGACCGATGCGCTGGATGTGTTCTCCCGCATCTACTCGCCCACCATTGGTCGTAACACGGTGGTGGACTACCTCTCCCAGACCGGCATGGACGCCCTCAAGGGCGCGGACATCCTGAGCACCGCCCCGCAGCAGTACCATTCTACGGTTGAGTACGGCGGCACCACGGTGGCCCAATATATGAAGAATATCGCCCAGGTGCATCTGGCCGGATTCGGCACCCGGGTGCTTTATACCACCGCTCCCTACAACAGCTTCGATACCCACGCCGGTGAGTTGATGGCCCACGCTGGGCTGTGGACCAATACCTCCAACGCCATCGCCGACTTCTACGACGATCTCAAGCAGAACCACGGCAGCGACAACGTGCTCCTGCTGGTATTCTCCGAGTTCGGACGGCGGGTGCACGATAACGGTTCCGGAACTGACCACGGTTCCGGCGGAGTTTGTTTCGTCGTGGGCGACCACATCAAGGGCGGCCTCTACGGGGAGTATCCCTCCCTGGAGGAAAACAAGCTGTTGGAGGGCGACATGCACTTCAATAACGACTTCCGAAGCACCTATACCACCATCCTGGAGGATTGGATGGGCCTGGATGCCAAACCCATCGTCAATGGCAGCTTCGAGAAGTTCGATTTCGTACAGGGTAGGGTCTAAGATTCCGGGTGCTTCTCAAGAAAGTTGCTGGACCGTCCCGGGTCAAAAATAGTAAGGGACGGTTCCAAGAGACGTACCAATCTGTGAGGTAATAATGACGACTGAAACTCAAATGCTGAACGTAACCCTTCAGTATGACAAGACCATTGGCCGAGCCGAGTTCTCCGGGCCGGGATTTCGCAATCCGGTGGCAATGGCGTTGGGGGAGGACGACACCATGTACGTGGTTAGCCGCTCCTACGAATACCGGCCCGACGGCAAGCGGATCACCATCTGCACCGTTGACGAAGACTACATCGGCGAATTTGCCCGGGGTGTCACCACCCAGGGTGATGGCGAACCTACCTCTGCCGATGGCGCGCTGATCTGGCCCACCGACATTGCGATTGACAGTGAAGGCAAGGTCTACGTGTCGGACGAGGCGCTGGATCGGGTTTCCATCTATACCAAAGACGGTGAGTTCATCTCCAAATGGGAACGGCCCGGCCGGGGCGATGGCGAATGGGACAAGCCTTCCGGACTGGCTTTCGACGAAAAGGACAACCTCTACATGGTGGACAGCGGCAACAACCGCATTCAGAAGTTCACCAGGGACGGCCGGTTCATTAGCAAGTGGGGCAGGGAAGGGTCCGGTGACGGCGAGTTCAATATGCCCTGGGGCATTGATGTCGACCACCACGGCAATGTGTACATCGCCGACTGGAAGAACGACCGCATTCAGAAGTTCACCGCCGGCGGCCAGTTCCTGATGAAGTTTGGCACCTCCGGTTCCGCCTTGGGCGAATTAAGCCGTCCCACCGATGTGGCAGTGGATCAGGACGGGGATATCTATGTAGCCGACTGGAAGAACAACCGGCTCCAGGTGTTTGATCCGGATGGCAACTACCTGACCAGCACGACTGGCGAGGGCACTCTGTCCAAGTGGGGCACCAATAAACTGGACGGCGGCAACCCGGAGATGTGGCATGAGCGCAGCATCGCCCAGGGCCTGGACCGAGAAAAGCTGTTCTGGGGCCCGGTAGCGGTGGAAGTTGACCGACAAGGCCGAGTCTTTGTGGTCGAGTCGGCCCGTTCCCGGATCCAGATATTTCACAAACAGTACCCGATATTCTTCGGGCCGGGTGAGCAGGGAGCCAGCGGCCGCCTGTAGACCCGGATCGGGACCGCATTCCCGGGCCTCCTGCCTAATCCAGTGCGGGTTTCCAGATGGTTGGACCCGTTCGTCTTTCGACCAGATCAGGGCGGACGGGTCTGTATTATTTGCGCCAGAAAAGCGCTTCCTGGAGATTCACGCAGATCATGCCGTTCCTTTTCCAACCCTCACCGAACCTGGTCGGACCAATCATGTTATAATGAGTATTCATCTAGCAGATCGGGAGGATCCCAGTGACCAGTCCATCGGCAGTGGCTGACCTTCTCAAACCCCTGGGAATCAGATTGACCCCCCAGCGGCTGGCGATCGCTGAGGTGGTGATTAATTCTGCCGACCATCCTACCGTCCGGGACATCTTCGACCGGGTGCAGGCTTTTTTCCCTTATGTCACCATCGCCACGGTCTACTCGACCCTGAGCACCCTGGAGCAAGCGGGAATTGTTCGGGAACTCCCCTTCCAGCGACAGTCTCGTTACGACGCTAACCTGGCGCCCCATGCCAACCTGGTGTGCGTCGGCTGCGGCAACGTGGTGGATGCCGACGTAGGACTGGAAACAGTGACGGAATTGGAGCAGATTATCTCCAACGATGCTGATTTTGTGGTTTCTTCCCAGCGGGTGGACTTTTACGGCTGGTGCTCCGGCTGCAACCCCGACCCGGAAAACCAAGGTATCTTAGAAGAATCTTAGAAGAATCTTAGAAGTATTGCCTCAGGTAAAATTGTTAACGTCGTAGATAACCCGGGCCAGATGATCCAGGTCTGAAGGCCCTGCGGGAGCCCATGGCTGCGGGCTCCCGCTGCTTTGTAATCCCCCTGGCTCCCGGCAGAATCATCTTCCCGGCTACTGCTACAATATAGTCGGCGCCGTCGGGTAACTTCCAGGCCAATACCGTTCCGGGTAAACCCTATAACCGGGCAATCGGACGGCCAATTCCAGGAGGGCTTGTCACCGTTGGCCTACCTATCCCGACTCAGACTGATCAACTTCCGCAACTTCGCGGACTTGGAGCTAGACCTGCCCCCGGGTGTGGTGGTGATTACCGGCGCTAACGCCCAGGGTAAGACCACCCTGTTGGAGGCCGCCTATCTGCTGGCCATCGCCCGTTCGTTCCGTGCCGAGAACGAGCGGGAGGTGATCAGTTTCCGCGCTGGCCTCAATGGCGAACAGGCGCTGGTCCGAGGCATTGTCGAGAAGCAGGGCCGTCGGCTTTCGGTCAACGTCGGCTATCAGAGTACCGCCAGTCCGGGTTCTGACCCATCAATCGCTGACGGCCTGGGCTACTCGGTACGCAAGCAGATACGGGTTAACCGGACCCGGTACACCGCCGCTGATTTGGTGGGAATGGTGGGAGCGGTGCTGTTCTGCGCCGATGATATTGAGCTGGTATATGGTGGGCCTTCGGGTAGGCGCCGGTATCTGGACATTCTGATTTCTCAGGCCGACCCCCCTTACATCAAGGCTCTGCAGCGTTACCAGCGGGTGCTGCAACAGCGCAACCATCTGTTAAAGATGCTGCGGGAAGGTCGGGCCGAGGCGGATGAACTGGAGTTCTGGAACACCGAACTGGTCAGGGAGGGATCGGGCATCACCTGGCAGCGACAGGAAGTCATGAAGCGACTTGCCATATTCTGTGCCGAACATCATAGCCAGTTGCGGGACCGGGACGGCGGCTTCCAGATGGAATACCGTCCCAATGTGGTCGGTGGGGACAGCCGGTCCAGTACCGAAGAGCGGTTTCGGGAATCTCTGGCGGCATTTCACCAGCGGGAATCGGCCATGGCCACTACCGTGGTCGGGCCGCACCGGGACGATTTCCGGTTGCTGGTGGACGGACTGGACATGGGGACCTTTGCGTCCAGAGGAGAGGCGCGCACCCTGGCGCTGACCCTGAGGTTGTCCGAGGCCTCGTACCTGTCAGCATCCCGGAACGACGAGCCAGTGGTGCTGCTGGACGACGTTCTTTCCGAGATGGATGCCAATCGGCGTCGCCGGGTGCTGGAGAAGGTAACCCATTACCAGCAGTCGTTGATCACCACCACCGATTTGGAGCTGGTGCGGGATTATCTTGGTGACGAAGCCACCTACTTCACGGTAGCGGACGGTCAGGTGCTGCCATACGCAAAAGAAAACCCGGTCCAGGAGACCGGGTAATCGATCTGATGCCTGAGGTCGCCCGGGCTCGGGCCGGCTACTTTGGCCGACTGCTGGAGCGCCTTCTGCGGTCGGTCGCGGTGGCCTTTCTGGCGGCTGGTTTCGGTTCTGCCAGGCCAGGCTTAATCGCACCGGGTTTGATCGGGCTGGTCCTCACCGAGTTAGGCTTGACCGCACCAGGCTTGACCATACTAGGCTTAACCGCACCGGGCTTGACCGGGCTGGTCCTCACCGAGTTAGGCTCCACAGCAGGTACCGGAGTTTTTCCGGATGCATTACTCGTCTGAGCAGCATTCAGTTGGACTATGGGGATTGCCAAATCTGAGCCGCTACCCAAGAAGCCGTTGGGATCGGCCAGCTTGGCCCTGACCTGGGCCAGGATCTCGAGAGATTCAGTTTCCAAACGGGCAGCCTCAGCGTAGATCCTCTGGGCTTCCAGCTCCTCCAGCACCGCGGCCTTGACCAGTTGGGCCTCGGCCATCGTTCGTTGGGCATCGAGATTAGCGTGGTGCTTCATCTCATTGCATTCCTGTTCCGCTGCCGAGCGGCTCAGGTACAGTATCTCCTGACCTTGTTCCTTAGCCTCAGCGATAACCCGATCCCGGTAAGAATCGGAATCAGCCCGGATGATCCCGGCCTGGTTCAGCTGTTCCTGGGCCTCTTGCTGTACTTCAGCCAGGACCCTATCCCGGTAGAGGTCGGCTTCTGTCCGGATACTGAGAGCCTCGTCCAGCTTTTCCTGGGCCTTTTTCTGCGCATCGGTCTTGACCCTTTCAGAGTAGGCTTGAGCTTCTTGACGGTAGCCCTGGCCTCTTTCCCGTTCCTCGTGGGCCTCTCGTTCCTTCCGCAAGGCCTCAGCCTCCAGCTTCTTGGCCCTTTCCAGGGTCTGCTCGCCATCGGCGATCAGCTTCTGGCACACCTCTTTGGTGGCTTCCAGAATCTCGTTGGCAATCTTTTGTCGGGCGCTCTCCGCTTGGTTGCGGCTGGATTTAGCTTGTGCCAACTGCTGTTCTAAGGAGGAGTCTGGGGAGGAATCTGGCGGATTCTGCCCCTGGTTGCTGTTGGAGTCTTTCCCAGTCTTGATGGGCTTGGTCGTAGGCTTGATCGTAGGCTTCATCGTAGGCTTGGTCGTAGGCTGCATCGTAGGCTGCATCGTAGGCTTCATCGTAGGCTTTACCGAAGAGACTGGAGGGCTCTCGGCCCGTTTTTTCAAGGTATTCTTGCTACGCGTTACTGTTCTGCCTGTGGCCATGTTTCACTCCGTTTCTGTTGATGTTATGGATAGCAGCCGCACAATGAAGGCTCAGTTGAATACAGACTAGACCCACATACCTGGGCCGCCCAGAGTATTGGCACCCTGTATTGCCGGGAGATGTTCCCAATGGACTTCACGATAACCCCTGAACTTCAAGTCCACGACCCTGGTGCTATGATGCTCTACGGTTATCTACCTGGGGAGCCTTTAATTTTGGAGAAGCCTGGAGTGGTTGAATCGTTCCT
>Ga0214472_10004030_pt1 | contig 15514 bp, 15 predicted proteins | sample RVTome_6_FD_207662 | JGI IMG/M metagenome (GOLD analysis project Ga0214472, IMG submission 207662) | Soil microbial communities from uranium-contaminated site in the Upper Colorado River Basin, Wyoming, United States - RVT140D175 | ecosystem: Environmental > Terrestrial > Soil > Contaminated >...
TGAGCTTTATCTCTATTGAGTTTTTTATCTTCTGTTAAGGCGATTAAAGTATGGTCTTTAGTTCCGAGAAAGGACTTTTTCTTTCCCCCTTCGATTCGTCCATCTTTCAGTATACTCAGTCCTAACACCTCATTGTAAAACTCTATAGACCTATCCATGTCGCTTACAACTATCGCAACGTGGTCTATACCCGTGATCAAGGTCTCCCTACCCACCAGGTTTTTTATCCATTTCATAATTTCCTACCAGAGCCTGAGTTCCACAAAAAGTTTAGTAAACCAGACTGATATTGCAAGCAAGGCAATGGTAATTATAAAAACTCCAACGGCTTTTGACGTGGATATGTGTCCGCCTTCGTGGTGCATTGGCATAGACATCGTGGCTGCAGCTTGGGAAGCCGGAACTGCTGTCATCATACCGTGTTTGAGACCCCTTCTTACCATCCAGGAGTTTATTGGGTAAGCAGTGAAAGAGGCAGCGATTGTTGCAAGTGACATAATACCCCAGAAAAGAGGTGTTTTAGGGTCGTCTCCTCCCGGAATCTTGGTTCTCAATATCACCATGACAGGAATCATGCCAACCATTACCATATTCGTTGAGCCTTTGTCAACATTATTGAGTCTTGTTAATTTTAAATCTGAGAGTTTATGTATCATTTACAGAAAACCAAATACGTTCCAAAAAATTCTCCCATTATTATTGGATATATTCAAACATTTAAGACCAGGTTCTTTATTAAATTCATATTGGTATTATAATTGAGGGAAATGGCCGAGATATTGGAAATTGAAGAGCTTGGTAATCCAATATTAAGAGAGAAAGCTAAACATGTGGATAATATTGGCGATGAATATATTCAGAATCTAATCGACAATTTGACTGAGACTGTTAGTGCGGTAAATGGTGTGGGGATTGCTGCTCCGCAGGTAAATGAGTCCTATCAAATTTTTATAATTTACTCTCATCCAAACCCTCGGTATCCCGATGCACCAAAAACGGAACCTCTAGAGGTAATAAATCCGAAGATTATATCTCGCTCCGATGACATGGTTAAGGATTGGGAAGGATGTTTAAGCATACCGGGAATCAGGGGATTGGTACCTCGTCACAAATCCATCGCCGTTGAGTATACGACCAGGAATGAGGGTAAGAAGAGGGAGGAATTAGAAGATTTCATAGCAAGGATATTTCAACACGAATATGATCATTTAAATGGAATAGTATTTTTAGACAGGTTAGAGAGTGTAAGTGATATGATTACCGAGAAAGAGTACATTAAATTGTTTCATGAATTATAATCGTTTTAATAAGTTATGGATTAGCTTTGTATAATTATGAATTTATGCTACATAAAAAACACATTTATTAACCAACGTCTACCAGTACAGTTCGATTGCCGTTTATGGGGTCAACTCGAAAAAGGCTAAAATTGAAACTGTCAAAAACCAGGATATTTCCGTCGTCCTCAACTGCAATTGCCCTGGGAAACTGAAGTATTGGACCTGAACCGATAAAAAGTCCTGTTATGGTATCACGGTCTCCGGTCAGAATTTCTACACCAATAACACTATTACCCCCTGTGTCAACAACAACTATATTACCATCTGTATCAAGGGCTAGACCGGAGATTTGATTGAATAATGAACCATTGCCGGTCTTCCTGTCCGATATCACAGTTCGGTCTCCCGTATCAGGATCGACTGCAAAAACTGCTCTACGGAACTGATCCGCTACCAATAATATTCCTTCATCATCGGCGGTGACACCTACCGGTGCTTTAAAATTAGTCCCAGTACCAATGTCGCTGTCGGATATTATGGTGCGGTTACCATCTATGGGATTTATCATAACGAGTGCCTTAAGGTTTGGGTCAGCGACGACTAGATTCCCATCGAACCCCACCGTAACATCTACGGGATTTTTTAAGTCTGTACCGGAACCAACGCTTGAACTGGATATGATATTGCGATTACCGGTAAGAGGGTCTACGCTAAAAACAGCCCCGAGATCGGAGTCTGTTACAAACAGTATTCCTGCATCATCAATTGTAAGCCCTCTGGGAGCTGAAAATCCCGGTCCACTGCCAACGCCGCCTCCGGAAACTGTTGTAACCCCGCCTGAATCGGGATCGACTCGTAATACTGTCGGCGGACTTACCGTGGTTAAAAATATATTGCCATCTTCTGCCACTGCCAACCCACCAGGAAATGTTAGTATCCTGGTGCCGGTATTCTGCTCTTCGCATGAAATATTCAGCAATAATATTGCAAAAGAAAAAGCTAGGATTATTCTGCTCCAAGCTCTTGTCATAAAATTATTCCTCCATTCTGGCTTGTGAATTCTTGATATTATCACACCCACTATATAATCTTGTCAAGAACTTGTACATAGAGAGGGAGATAACATGTCCAGTTATAATTTGCCGGCTTTATTGTTATCAACCCTGATTACTATTCTAGGGTGTTCTAAATCAAACTCATTTCCTGAAGGGGAATGGGTTGACCTCACACATGATTTCTCCTCCGACACAATCTACTGGCCAACTGCCCAACCTTTCAAATCCGAAGTCGTATTCAAGGGCATTACAGACAAGGGGTTCTTTTATGAAGCGAAAAATTATTCAGCTGCTGAACATGGTGGAACTCATGTCGACGCACCCATTCATTTCGCAGAGGGCCAAAGGACAGTCGACGAACTTCCTATAGAACAACTGGTTGGATCTGCTGTTGTTATTGATGTTTCACAAAAGGCCTCGGTTGACCCGGATTATCAGGTAGGAATCGACGATTTCAAGGAATGGGAGGATGAAAATGGTCGGATTCCGGATGATTCGATTGTTTTATTGTACACCGGTTACTCAAAATATTGGCCGGATAAGGTTAAATATCTGGGAACAGAAAATCGCGGTGAAGAAGCCGTGAAGAATCTTCACTTCCCAGGATTGGACCCGGAAGCGGCAAAGTGGTTGATTGAAAATCGAAGACTAAAGGCAATAGGATTGGATACGGCAAGTATAGATTATGGTCAATCGCAGTTATTTAAATCACACGTCACATTATTTAATGAAAGCGTGCCGGCATTTGAAAACGTGGCTAATCTGGACAAATTGCCTGCTAAAGGGGCAATCGTTTTTGCCTTGCCTATGAAGATCAAAGGTGGCAGTGGAGGGCCGCTCCGGATCGTCGCCCTCATACCTCATAACAATTAGATTGGCGGTTTGTTTTATTCCTTGTTTACATTATGATTTGGGTCTATGTTTATTATCCTTCATGACTTTAAGATAGGAAATAATGTTCTCGATGATCCTTTCTCTATCCTCGACGTTGGGATCCAGGGCTGGCATGGTTGAATTGTAGCTGATGTCTCTTGGGTTGTTGATCCATTTTTTTAGCCAGGGTTCTTTGAAATATTCAGTTACGCTAACCGGGTAATTAAGCTCTCGTGCCTTCTTTCCACCCTCGCCGTTTACTGTGTGACAACTCATGCAATACGTTCTAAAGGAATTGAATCCACTCCTTACCGAATTTGGGCTATTCTGGGGCGGAGCCATATGGGGAAAACGGTCGGAGAAGTTTATAAGGTCAATTGTTGTTATTTGATAAGGCCAATGCACAGCGCCGATTTTTAGGACCTCAGGGGATTTAATATCATCCCATATGAGGTAAAACGGTCCGAGCTTCACAAGTTCATCATTTTGCAATTTATTTATTAATGTAAATTCTTTGTTGTCTGGACGGTCATATACAAGGTAGCTATTGAATCTTATGAAGTTTTCTGTGGGAATAGATGGCTGATAGCCGTCCTTACATGTAAACAAAATGTCATCGGCATCTTTCCAGCTATTACCATAAACTATCGTAAGGAGTTGGTTTACGGGAAAGCCAACGTACTCTCGTTTTACGGATTCTTGAGGTTCTAACGCCTCTACTTTAAGTGGTGGAATAAGTTTTTTAAGTTTTTCAAGAGGTATCGTTCTGAAATCATTTCCATGTCGCTTAAAAACGAGTACGCCGGGCTGAGCAAGAGAATTTAGCGTAAATAATACGGATGAAATAATTACAACAGAAAGCGAAGTCAACAAAATTCTCGTTTTCATTTGAGAATAAGTCTATTCTCACAAGGGGATAAATGAGCCTATGAGATCCGAAGTCGCCTAAAAATTGTTTCCAATCTGGTCATTATGAACGAGTTTCGCAAATTTTTGCGATGATGACGCTTTTACGTACTCAACTTCCCAGAATTTCTTCCTTAAGAACGCCGATGAATGGTAGATTCCTATACTGCTGTCTGTAATCCATTCCGTAACCTATAACAAATTCATCTGGTATCTCGAAGCCGCGATAATCAATCGGTATATCTACGATTCGTCTTACCTTTTTATCAAGGAGAGCGCATACTCGGACATTAGCCGGTTTCCTTGCTTTTAGAGTCCTTAGTATATAGTTAAGGGTTAACCCCGTATCGATAATATCCTCAACCATGATTACGCTTTTATTCTCAATGTTCTCATCTAAGTCCTTTAATATTCTTACGATTCCAGTCTGTTTGTTACCTGTATAACTTGAAATAGACAAGAAATCCAGGGTTATGGGTATGGAAATCTGTCTTATTAAATCACAGATAAATACGATTGCACCCCTCAGCACACAGACTAAAACAGGATTCGTTCCTTTATAATCTTGCGAAATCTTCGCACCCAATTCCTTTACCCTATCATTAATCTCTTTTTCAGTAATTAGTATTTTTTGTATGTCTTCAAGCACTTTTGATATTGTGAACTTTCACTGCCGAGTACAAATATGTACTTCAGATAGCGTATTGGATTATCTCATATAAGTGTTATCGTCAATTACTTGGATTAAGTGTATCATAACTTGCTGAGTTTCAGTAATATTTTATATTTAAAAATTTTCTCTTGACATGGGGAGTTATATTTTGTATAAATATATATAAGCGATTCCAAGGGGCTGAGGCTACTTAGAAAACTAATCAAAGAGTATCGAAAGAGGAGACTCGAGTAGAGAAAGTGGTTTTCAAGAGGAACGAGGTCACTTGGGGTCGCTTTTTTTTATCTAATTCCGAACCTCTGCAGTAACTTATTATAATCCCTTCCATAGAATAATTTAATGTTTACGTTGGGATAAAGCTTTTTTAATCTTCTCAATTTTCTATTCTTCTTTGTAACAAGCTTTTGCTTAAGGGTTGTGAGTTCTATGTAAAGGTCTAGCTCAGGAAGATAAAAATCAGGTGTGAACTCCTCTTTAACCATCCCGTTTTTATCGGCTTTAAGAAGAAAGCTTCTAGGCTCATACTCCCATTTTATCCTGTAAAAATCCAGAACCTTCGCAAATTCTTTTTCGCTATGGTGGGCAAATGAAGGCATTGTAAATTTTTTAACATATTTGGCTGCATTAAAACGCCTTTCTTTTTTTCTCAAGCTTGACTTAAGTAGCTGAAGAGCCTTCCATGTAATTCCAGCCTTCATGGTTATACCTTTGGTTTCAACTGCAGCGAGTATCAGATCCACTGCAAAATCAGTATCCAGTCTCTCTAACATTATCTGTATATCATAAAATTCAGCTCCTATTTTTTCTTTTCGAAAAAGTGTTCTCATGAAGCTTATATAATTTTTTCTAGTTTGCGTTAAAGCCCTTTTGTCTGCGCGATAGCTGTTACTGTCCCGCACCTTTACATGTAATGTCCCTGGCAATTTCCGAAATAAGACTTCTCCGCCTAGATTAAGTATGACGACATTATCCCTAAGTGCTTTTTCAATGATTAGATTTTTTATTATTTCAGGAGGAATTTTTTTCTTTGACACATAATCGAATAAGCTCTTATTGTCTAGAGAGCCTGTGTCGATCAAATCCCTCAGCATTAAGGTACTATCGACTAAAGAAAAACCTAGTCTTTGTGAGACCTTAGTTGCAATCTCGTTACCCAAGCCATCCAGATTTTCTGAAATTGTGATAATAGCCATGTTGTTTGAATATTAATTATAACTTGATTAGGAGCAAAAAATAATTTCGGTATAAGCTCAAGCATGAAGCAAACCTGGTCTTATCAACCGACACTGGACTACCTATCCAACCGCTTGTTGCTTATGATTCAATAGTTGTTCTCCAGTGATTAATATTTACTGTACAGGTCATAGGTTTGTATATTATACTGTTTATGTAATATAAAAGGCTCGAAACTGTTGATGGAAAACATAGAAATTTATTTAGACAATAATGCGACTACAAAGCCCTTACCGGATGTGGTTAAAACAATGCTTCCGATTCTCAGCGGCGGCTTTGGGAACCCATCTAGCTCTCATTCGGCAGGGGAGAGGGCTAGGGAGTATATTATAGGAGCTAGAAAGCAACTGGGACAGTTGATAGGAGCTGATCCGAAAAATATAGTTTTCACAAGCTCTGGCACAGAAGCTAATAACATGGCTTTCTACTCCTTTACACGTAGCAAGAGTGAGCGCTGTCGTATACTAACGACTACCGTTGAGCATTCGTCGATCCGAAAGATGTGCAGTCATTTAAGGATTAAGGGTGTTGATATTATTTTGCTCCCCGTCGATTCAAGGGGACATATAGACCTTGAGGAACTGAGACGACTTGTTAGGGAGAACATAGATCTTGTATCGATTCAATGGGTAAATAATGAGACGGGAGTCATTCAGCCATTGGCAGAAATTGTCGCTATATGTCATGAAAATGGAAAAATCATTCATACGGACGCAGCGCAGGCTGTGGGAAAGTTAGAAATAAGCATGGATGACATTGCGGTAGATTTTCTCTCTTTGACGGGGCACAAATTTCACTCTCCCCAGGGAATAGGGGCGATATATTGTAGGGATAAGTTTTTATTAGCACCCATTTTCTTCGGGGGCTTTCAAGAGAGCGGCTTCCGTCCCGGTACCGAGAACGTTTCCGGGATTGTGGGAATGGGCAAGGCTGCGGAACTTCGACGGAAGAATCTTAAGGATCACATTAAGAAGATGCGAGAACTACGCGACCACTTTGAGTCTGAAATACTTGAATCGGTGCCAAATACAAGTATAAACGGGGATCCTTCAGATAGGATCTGCAACACAACAAACATTTTATTTGGAGGCATAGACGGAAGAATATTATTAAAGAAACTAGACACAATGGGAATAAGGTGCTCGCAAAGCTCTGCATGCACCAATTTACAGCCTGAACCTTCTTATGTGCTAAAAGCAATGGGTCATACAGACGAGGAAGCTTATTCGAGTATTCGCTTTAGCTTTTCCATTGAAAACACCATTCAAGAAGTGGATCGTGCTGTCGATGTAATAAGTAGGACTTGTGAGGAACTTCACTAAAACAGTATTATTTCAACTACCACGAAAACTTAATATTTTTCATTGATCTCATTTTTTATTTAATGGTTAGCATATTATATAAAACTATTATCTCTTATATTTACCCATCAATTGACCCTCTCCAAGAATATGACCTTCCATTGCCTGGAGTAATTGAGCCTTGGTAGCACCAGGCTCTAGATTGAGATCTGTATCCAGGGAATAAATTTTGAAATAATATCTATGAGTTCCTCCCGGTGGACAAGGTCCTCCGTAGCCAATCTTTCCAAAATCATTAGTGCCCTGTTTAGCACCGGTCGGGAGTTCTTTCAGGTGGGGCGTGCTCTCCGTTAAGCCTCTGGTGTCACTAGGTAGATTAAAAATGACCCAGTGAACCCATGTTCCCCCAGGAGCATCTGGATCATCACATATTAGAGCAAGAGTCTTGGTGCCATCTATCACTGATGTCCATTTTAAAGGAGGAGAGATGTCCTGACCGTCGCAGGTGTATTTTTTGGGAATCATACTCCCTTCTCCGAACGCAGGGCTTTTAAGTTCCATACTATTTCCTCCCAAAGCAAACGTATTATTTCTGAACGACATTTGAATAACAATGAGATAAGATAGAGAAAATAAGACAATTAACTTATATTTATTTCCGAGCATAGATAATTAAACTTAAAGTCTAAAACACATCCATCAACAATACATTATAATATGATAATTGGTCTTACGAAACCACCAAAGTATGAGTTCATAGGTTTTTGCTCAATTTAGATGTGCAGGGTAAGTAGGATGGTAATAGCCTGACGTTCTTTTAGAGTTGCATCCAAGTAAACTACTACCCGTCCCTTCGACATAAATAAGGACCTGCAACAGATCGTTTAAGATGAATTCATAAGCTATGTTATTGGGTTTGCCAACGGATTCCTATACGTAAGATAAGTTTGTTGGCAAGATACTCGGTTTAAAAAAACCTCTCAACGGTTTTATTACCAGTAAAGAATCGGGGAAAACCAAAAATATTCGCTCAGAATTATGAAACGTCTATGGATGAATAATGCCCAGTTGCTGCATCAATGATAGCCTGTCCCAGCTGATCCAGATTTCAGCAATTTTGCCTTGGTTAATCCTGTATATAGAGATACCAGATATCTTTATTTGCTGATATGTAGGATCGACCCCCATAAATTTATCTTGATGAGTAAATCGACTCGTCCATCTTGTTACAACCTTATCTCCCTCGGCAATTAGATCATCTACGGTTGTTGTTGTATCTGAAAAAGTAGATGAAGATCTGAGTATTATATTCTTATAATTTTCTCCATTAAATGATGCTTGTCCCAGATGGATTTTACATTCATCTGAGAATCACTCATCTGCTACATCGAGATTCCTTTTATTGTGCATCTCTTCTATATAACGTAAGGCGATAGACTTGTTTTGTTCCACTTGCATCAAACTACCTCCATTAACGATAGATCGTTGCTTAATTTGGCTATTTCTTAACTATACCAACTTTTAAATGTTTTACGCTGTCTCTATTACGATCCATTTATCTTATCTTAAGGAATCATAAAATAAAGAAATTTTTCTGGTGGTTAAATATTATTATTCCCATAAGTAGTTGTTCCGATGTTGGATCATTGCCTTTGATATATGTAGTATCAATATCTGATATCATGAATTTTCAAGAAGTAAGATGCAGTTATTATTTTTTGTATTGAATGGAACATATATTGCTTTACATTTTAGGTTTCTCACTTAGAATAGCTTGATTACACCCTAATTTGTGAAATTGGCATCATGGAAGAACATAAGTCTAAAGAGGAAATTTCCAATTTGATTTTGAAGGGGAAAGCGGAGGAGATTGAGGAATTGCTCTCAAAGCTTCAACCATTCGAAATTGCTGACTTGATTCAAGCTCTCGAACCCGAAGATCAATCGAGGGTACTCAATAGCCTAGATAATGAAACGGCTTCTCAAGTGATTTTAGAGATCGAGCCAGAGGTTAGGCAGGAACTTCTAAAGACACTTGACCTAGGTGAAATAGCTGAATTGGTTGAAGAAATGGATTCAGATGATGCAACTGACGTAATTGCAGAATTGCCCGATGAAACTGCGAGATTGGTACTTGAAAAGTTGCCACCTCAAGAGGTGGAAGAAGTAGAGACTCTTCTCAAATATCCTGAAGATTCCGCCGGTGGTATCATGCAGAAGGAACTGGTTGAGGTGCAACAGGATTCTACCGTCGCAGATGCAATAAATTGGATTCGTCTGATCGCTGAAGATGTAGAAGATTTTCATGAGATATACGTGGTAGATGAAAATGAAAAACTCCTCGGAGTGGTCACGCCAAAAAAACTGCTTCTTTCAAATCCCAAAACGAAGGTAAAGAATATAATGGCGCCTGTTGAAATAACGGCTACTCCGTCTATGGATCAGGAAGCCGTTGGCAATCTATTCGAAAAGTATGATATTTTCTCTCTCCCGGTGGTAGGAGAAAACGGAGAACTGCTTGGACGAATCACGGCAGACGATATCATAGATGTCATAACGGAAGAAGCTTCTGAAGACATGTACCAATTAGCAGGCGTTCAAGAATATCTTCATCCAATATACACACCAACGGTCACAAGAGTAAGATTGAGGACACCCTGGCTTATCTTAACACTCTTTGGAGAGCTTATGATAGCCTTCGTGATAATTTATGCATTCAAACCGACGCTACAACGGGTTGCGATCCTAGCTGCATTTATGCCTGCTATAATGGCTACCGGTGGAAATGTCGGGCTTCAGACCGTAACGATTGTCATCAGGGGTCTCGGCATGGGAACGATACACTTTGGAGAAATGATAAGTTTGATTCTTGCAGAGGTAAAAGTGGGATTGATTATTGGTTTGATTTGTGGTTTAGTTGCAGCGGTGATTGGCTCGATAATTAGCATGAACGAGCCAGAAGCCGCAAAACTGGCCATTGCGGTTTTCGTAGCAATGGTTACAGCGACCATCGCTACCTCATTCATCGGAGTTGCTGGACCTCTTACCCTGTATAAATTAAAGTTTGATCCCGCCGCTGCGTCTGGTCCGTTTCTGACGATGTTTAATGATTTATTTGGTTCTGTTGTTTATCTCTTTATTGCTATGATGATATTTTAGACAATAATATTGTTAATGCAGCTCTCTGAGTCATTTATACTTAAAAAGAATATCTACGGTGAAGCGGATTACATACTCTCGATTTTCACCAGGGATTACGGGAAAGTTACGGGATTTGCAAGGAATGCTAAGAAAAGCAGCAAGCGCTTTGGTGGAAGGCTCGAGCCGTTTATACATCTTCGCATTAGTTTTCGGAATAGATCGGGCAGGATGAATTTCGTTGAGGATTGCGAGACTATAAGTGTTTTTTCTAGTTTTATGCAGAATGTAGATCTCTTTGCTTTGGGGAGTTTCATAATGGAGAATATAGAGATCCTCGTTCCAAAAGAAGAACCCAACGAAAAAACTTTTAGCCTGTTGGTAGACACATTTTCTTCTCTTGATTCTGGGAGGTCCGCCCTTCCGGAACTTTTGAGGTTTCAACTCTCTATTCTTAAATTGTCAGGTTTAATGCCCAACCTTCATTCCTGTGCTGGGTGTGGTCGGGTTATCGATGACAGATCTTCCCTCAGCATTAAAAAGGGGGGATTTATTTGTTCAAATTGTAACTCGAATAAGACTAGAGGACCTGTTCTATATAAGGATTTTTTGCTAGATTCACAATTGATCGATGAGGATCATGGAATGGCTTTTAAGTATATAAATCTCTTTCGAAAATTCACGGAATATCATACTGGAAGAGAATTTAAGTCATTTAAATTGGTCGAGGAGCTTTGTAAATGATTGAGGTGCCAGGATTTCTTAGCTCGGGAATATATGCCGGAATTAAGAAGAAACAGAAGAAAGATTTGGGTCTCATTTTTTCTGAGTTGCCGGCAAGAGTTGCCGCGGTTTTTACAACAAACGTTGTGAAAGCGGCACCCGTAATTATTGCTATGGAGCGCGTTAAGGGTGGGTTCTGTCAGGCAATAATCGCAAATAGTGGAAATGCAAATGCCTGTACTGCGAAAAGAGGTATCAAGGATGCTGAACTTACAACAAGAATAGTAGCAAATAAGCTCAACATTAAGGAATCACTTGTAATACCTTCTTCGACAGGGGTAATAGGCGAGTTTCTGCCCGTGGAAAAGATAGAGAAAGCAGTCCCGAATCTGATTTCTAGTTTAAGACACGATGGATTGGTAGACATGGCTGAGGCAATAATGACGACGGATAAGTTTCCTAAATACGCATCTTCAAGGTTAAAGATAAATGGGAAATTGGGGACCATATGTGCAGTCGGAAAAGGGGCGGGGATGATTGCCCCTCAGATGGCTACCATGCTATGTTTTATTCTAACTGATATCAACCTGACCAGAAGGGCCATGGTGAAATCTCTCAAAAGCTCAGTGGAAACATCATTTAATAGGATAATTGTTGATGGCGACACATCTACTAATGATGCTGTAATCATGCTTTCAAACGGGATACTTGGGAATAAGGCGATTTGGGAGGGAGATAGGACCTATAACAAGTTTGAAAGGGCATTGACGGAACTTAACACTGAAATCGCAGAGATGATAGTGAGAGATGGGGAAGGGGCTACAAAGGTTGTAAAGATTATAATTAAGGGCGCAAAAACCGAGAATGAAGCAAATCTTATCGCCAGAACACTCGGGTCCTCGATACTAGTTAAGACCGCTTTTTATGGCGAAGACCCGAATTGGGGCAGGCTGATTGCAGCCGCCGGAAGAGCGGGGGTTAAATTCGATCCCGAGAGGGTCGATCTTTATTTTGGGGATTATAGGGTTGTTAGAAATGGTGTAGAGGTTATGAATGGAAATAAATTTAAGCATGTTATGAGACAGCCAAATTTTACGGTTACAATAGACATCAAAAGTGGCAAAGCAAGTTCTTTCGTCATCGCCAGCGATATAACGATAGAATACTTGAAGCTTAATGCCCATTATAGGACATAAGGTAGGTCAGTATTCTCGAAATTCTCCGAGCCAGCATAGCGACCTTAAGGTCGCTGCTACATTCGGAAATCACGTCCAATCATACTCTCCCCACCAATGAGTTGGGGGGAGAACCAAAGAGGGGGGACTGGAAAGTCCCGTCTATAGTTCATTGTATTATTTCCTAACATCAATTCCCACTATTTCATCAAGGTTTTTGATCCCTTCTTTCTCCATATAATCGACAAGGCCGCTGTTGATCCTGCCAGGCAAGGTGGGGCCTTCCCCCCTGATGCCTGTAACAATTTGAAGTGCTTTTGCCCCTGCTTTGATTTTTTCAAGGGCTGTCTCGGTATCTTTTATGCCTCCGACCCCGATAATCTCCACTAGGTCGCCGGCTTTCTTGTAGATATAGGCTATTTTTCCCGTTGTCATCCTCCTATAATCCCCGTCGTCACCACTTATGCCACCATTAACATATCTCCATCTTTCACCATATTTCGCTTTCAGCTCAGGAATATCGGCGGTGTTTGCTGCTATTATTCCTGTCAAACCATTATCAACAACTGCGTCAATAATGCCATCTAAATCATTTTGATTGAGGTCAGGGGCTATTTTTACAAACAGGGGTTTTCTTTCACCCTTCGCGTTCATTTCTTGATTAACGGCTTTCGCTATATCTGTCACAGAATTTTTGACCTGGAGTCGTCTGAGCCCCGGTGTATTTGGCGAACTGATATTAATGACAAAATAACTGGCATGATCGTATAACTCCTTTGCCACTACAGCATGGGCCCTCGGGGCATCCTTCGCAGCAACGTCTCGGTTGATGCCGATACTGATTCCAATTGGTATGCCGCTATCCTTATAACTATCCAGATTTCTGGCGACGACATCCATTCCAGGGCTATTAAATCCTAGCCAATTCAAAGCAACACCCGATGACAGCATGAACAGCCTAGGTTTAGGATTTCCAGCCTGTGGATACTCTAGGACCGACCCGACCTCAACGCCGGCAAAGCCTAATTGCCATAGCCCCTTCACGGCACGGCCGGCCTTGTCCCATCCCGCTCCAACTATAAGGGGGTTTTCCAATTCTACCCCGCCCAGAGAAACTCGCAGCCGATCATCAAAAAATCGACTTCCTCTGTAGGCAAATTTCTCCAATAATTTAAGGGTGAAGGGCGACATCTCTGCGACGTGTAATGATTCGCGGGCTATGTCATGCCATGTCTCAGAGTCCAACCGGTCTAGCATTGGCCTTATTATTTGTTTATACATTTAAGGAACTAGCGCTTGATTTTCAATGAATAATATATATTACCCAATAATAAATGAAGCCATCATCGTTTATAATGCAATGATTTATTTAAGTGGTACCGAATTGGTGCGACTTAATCATCGCTACTGGCCTGCCCTGAGTCCTAAGTTCTGAGCATTGTCGAAGAATCGAAGGGTCGAAGGGAAGCCGCTCCTACGACAGCTCCGTCTCGCCCCTCCTGTAGGAGCGCCATCTTGGCGCGATCAAAGTTCATACCTGCAGTACCAATAAGGATACTCCCTGAAATCTTCAACCAAACCTCTTCTTTCAGGGTTATTTAGGCAATATTCGACCTTCTTCCTCAAAGCCTGCTCACATCTTATGCCGCTTTCGTAATACTGGCGTTCCCAGACAGGACCGCGTCTACCCAGAATTTTATTAATTTCATTCGCCGTGTAGCTTTTCAGTGAATGCATCAGCCGAGACAGTGTTTCGTCCTTCAGTTGAGCAATGAAGTGAAGATGGTCAGGCATAACCACCGCACCCACCAATATTATTCGGTTTTTTTGGTCCAGCCATTTCAGAGCATCTAGAACAGTTAGAGCGGTGTTAGATTTAAGAAAGAAGGGAGTACGGTCTTTTGTTACTGAAGTAAGAAAGTAGAAAAGGCCTGCCTCGATGTACCGACCGTTTCGAAGGCTTTTTTGACGGGGTTGCGTATTTCTCATATATTCCCTTTGTCGCGGCTGGAAGCCGCTCCTACAGATTAGGTAGAAGATCTGAGAATGAGGCCGTAATTGATTTGAAATTTTTACTGTCTATTTCTAAACTACCTTTATAATTATATACTCAATTCTGAATTCAGACTTCTGAATGCTGACTCCATATAAGGTGAAGCTCTTTTTTTTAATAATAATTTATCCTCTAATGATCAAAACTTAAATTTGGAGAACACTAATGCCCGAAAAAGTTCTTCTATCTTGGAGTGGTGGAAAAGATAGTGTATTAGCTCTCCGTGAGCTTCAAAAAAACGACAATTTTGAGATAGTCGCCTTGATAACGACTATTACAAAAGGTTATGACAGGGTCAGCATGCACGGTATAAGAAGGATCCTGCTCGAACAACAGGCTGATTCCATTGGTATACCCTTGGAAAATGTTTTTATCTCCAACAATGCCTCAAATCAAGAATATGAATCAAAGTTCAGTGAAGTAGTGCTTGAATATAAGAAAATGGGCATCAATTCGGTAGTATTTGGGGATATCTTCTTACAAGATATAAGAAGGTACAGGGAAGATTTTCTAAGCGGAATAGGCATGAGGGGACTATTCCCGATTTGGGGGAAAAATTCCATTGAGCTTGCCAACACATTTATAACTTTGGGATTCAAGGCGGTTATCACATGCATAGATACAGAAGCATTAGACAAATCATTCGCAGGCAGAGAATACGATGAGAAATTTTTATCTGACCTGCCTGCCGGAGTGGATCCTTGTGGAGAAAACGGAGAATTCCATTCTTTCGTGTATGGAGGGAACATTTTTCAAATTCCCCTGATATTTGCAAAGGGGGAAGTTGTCCTGAGGGACAACCGCTTTTATTATTGTGATTTGATTCCTACCTGACGGAATATCCTTTAACTATTAGATAAATCTCAAAAAACACTGGAAAAAAGAGGGTGGGTGACCGGACTTGAACCGGCGGCCTCTGGGGCCACAACCCAGTGCTCTAACCAAGCTGAGCTACACCCACCATTGATTTTTCCCGCGCCCAGAGGGATTCGAACCCCCGACCCACGGCTTAGAAGGCCGTTGCTCTGTCCAACTGAGCTATGGGCGCCAATATATCATGATTCATGATACAAGATGCATGCTTTTTCTTGCATCCTTCTTTCT